>Ga0207700_10000144_pt1 | contig 42612 bp, 42 predicted proteins | sample LARL82metaG_FD_184348 | JGI IMG/M metagenome (GOLD analysis project Ga0207700, IMG submission 184348) | Corn, switchgrass and miscanthus rhizosphere microbial communities from Kellogg Biological Station, Michigan, USA - LAR L8-2 metaG... | ecosystem: Host-associated > Plants > Roots >...
GCTCCGCCCACGACCGCATCCGCCACGCAGCCGATCAGCGGCAGTCCGCCGCTCTCCGCGGCCACCGCCCCGACCAGCGTCTCGGCCGAGCCGAAGAAGTGATCCGAGGCGAACAGCACCGCCAGGCCGGCGGGCACGTCCCCGAGCCGTGCCCGGGCTTGCCTGACTGCCCGGCTCGCCGCCTGCGCCGGGTCCGCGCTCAGCACCAGGGCCTGCGCCGCCTTCACCAGCCCAGGCTACGGCGATAATCAGCGCCGTGACGTGTCCTGGCCGGCCCGCGGGCCGGCCAGGACACGATGATCAGGCCAGGTCGAACCGGTCGAGGTTCATCACCTTGTCCCACGCCGCGACGAAGTCGCGCACGAACTTCTCCTTCGCGTCATCGCTCGCGTAGACCTCGGCGAGCGCGCGCAGCTCGGAGTTCGCCCCGAAGATGAGATCGGCCCGGGTGCCGGTCCACCGGACTTCACCGGTGGCGGCGTCGCGGCCCTCGAACGTGTTCGCGTCCTGGGACGTCGGCCGCCAGGTGGTGCCCATGTCGAGCAGGTTGACGAAGAAGTCGTTGGTCAGCGACCCGGGGGTCGTGGTGAAGACGCCGAGCGGCGACCGCTGATAGTTCGCGCCCAGGACGCGGAGGCCACCGATGAGGACCGTCATTTCGGGGGCGCTCAGGTTGAGCAGGTTCGCCCGGTCGAGCAGCAGGTACTCGGCCGGCAGCTGGCTGCCCTTGCCGAGGTAGTTGCGGAACCCGTCCGCCTTCGGCTCAAGCGGGGCGAACGACTCCACGTCGGTCTGCTCCTGCAGCGCGTCTGCGCGGCCCGCCGTGAACGGGACCTCGACATCGAAGCCGGCGTCCCTGGCGGCCTGCTCCACGGCCGCGCCGCCGGCGAGCACGATCAGGTCGGCGAGCGAGACCCGCTTGCCGCCGGCCTGGGCGGCGTTGAAGGCCCCCTGGATCCCCTCCAGGGTGCGCAGCACCGTGGCCAGCTGCGCCGGTTCGTTCACCTCCCACCCGATCTGCGGCTCGAGGCGGATCCGCGCACCGTTGGCACCGCCGCGCTTGTCACTGCCCCGGAAGGACGAGGCCGCCCCCCACGCGGTGGACACGAGCTGGGGTACCGACAGGCCCGAGGCCACGACCTGGGCCTTGAGCGAGGCGATGTCCGCGGCGTCGATGAGGTCGTGCGTCACCGGAGGGATCGGGTCCTGCCAGAGCAGCGGCTCGGCCGGGACCTCCGGGCCGAGGTAGCGCGCGATCGGGCCCATGTCACGGTGGGTCAGCTTGAACCAGGCTAGGGCGAACGCGTCCGCGAGCGCGTCCGGGTCGGCGAGGAAGCGCCGGGTGATCTGCTCGTAGACCGGGTCCATGCGGAGCGAAAGGTCGGTCGTCAGCATCGTCGGCGGGTGGCGCTTCGTCGGGTCGTGGGCGTCCGGGACGGTACCCGCGCCGGCGCCGTCCTTGGGCTGCCACTGGTAGGCGCCCGCGGGGCTGCGGGTCAGCTCCCACTCATAGCCGTAGAGCGTCTCGAGGAAGCTGTTGTCCCACGTCACCGGCGTAGGCGTCCAGGTCACCTCGATACCGCTGGTGATCGCGTCGCCGCCCTTGCCCGTGCCGAACGTGCTTTGCCAGCCCAGGCCCTGCTGCTCGATCGGGGCCGCCTCGGGGTCGGGGCCGACGTTGTCCTCCGGGCCCGCGCCGTGCGTCTTGCCGAAGGTGTGGCCGCCCGCGATCAGGGCCACGGTCTCCTCGTCGTTCATCGCCATCCGGCGGAACGTCTCGCGGATGTCGCGGGCCGCGGCGATCGGGTCCGGGTTACCGTTCGGGCCCTGCGGGTTGACGTAGATGAGGCCCATCTGGACCGCGCCGAATGGTTCCTCGAGCTCTCGGTCGCCGTGGTAACGCTCGTCGCCGAGCCAGGTGGTCTCGGGACCCCAGTAGACGTCGTCGTCCGGCTCCCAGGCGTCCACGCGGCCGCCGCCGAAGCCGAAGGTCTTGAAGCCCATGGTCTCCAGGGCGACGTTGCCGGTGAGGACCATGAGATCGGCCCACGAGATCCTCTGGCCGTACTTCTTCTTGACCGGCCACAGCAGGCGGCGGGCCTTGTCGAGGCTCGCGTTGTCCGGCCAGCTGTTGAGCGGCGCGAAGCGCTGCTGGCCGGCGCCGGCGCCGCCGCGGCCGTCGCTGATCCGGTAGGTGCCGGCGCCGTGCCACGCCATCCGGATCATGAGCGGCCCGTAGTTGCCGAAGTCGGCAGGCCACCAGTCCTGCGAGGTCGTCAGCACCTCGGCGATGTCTCGCTTCACGGCCGCGAGGTCGAGGGTCTTGAACGCCTCGGCGTACGCGAACTCCGCGCCGAGGGGATTGGCCACGGCCGGGTTCTTGGCGAGGATCTTCAGGTTGAGCCGGTTCGGCCACCATTCGGTGTTGGCGTCACCCATGGTGGGGTGGATGAGTCCGGGCACGACCGGACAGCCCCCGGCTTCCGGGGTCGGGCCTTCAGCGACTACTGGATCATGGTGTTCAGACATGGGAATCCTTCCGGACTGGCCCGATCACGGTGACCAGGAACTGCGGGTGGTGGAACAGCCGGGGCACACGCCCCAGTAGATGACCTGGGCCTCGTCGATCGAGAAGCCGTGGTCGTCGGACGCGGTCAGGCACGGTGCCTCGCCGACTGCGCAGTCGACGTCGGCGACGACACCACACGACCGGCACACGACGTGGTGATGATTGTCTCCGACGCGCCCCTCGAATCGGGCCGGGCTGCCGGCCGGTTCGATGCGGCGTATGAGCCCCACCGCGGTGAGCGCATGGAGGGCCTCATACACGGCTTGCAGGGAGACATGGCCAATACGATCGCGTACCCCCGAGGCGAGCGCCTCGACGTCGAGGTGGTCGCCGTCCCGGACGGCCTCCAGCAGCGCGACGCGGGCGGCGGTCACCCTCAAGCCGGCCTCGCGCAGTTGCCCGGCCGTGGTCGGAGTCTGGGACGCGGTCATGGCGCCAACCTATCCCGATAAACGGGAATGATTCAAGATAGCGAATAATACTAGTCTGGCGCCTCGGAGGAGACGCGATAGGCTCGGCGCAAGCCCAGGAGGGGGCATGACCGAGTATCACTTTGTCAGCATCTGGCAGGTCGAAGCGCCCATCGAGCGGGTGTGGGAGGAGATTTACCACGCCGAGCGCTGGCCGGACTGGTGGAAGTACGTGATCGGCGTGTACGAACTGGAGCCCGGGGGCGCCGATGGAGTCGGCAAGCGCCAGCGCTTCCTGTTCCGGACCCGGCTGCCGTACACGCTCGGCTTCGAGGCGATCCTGACCCGCGTACAACCGCCGTCGAAGCTGGACGCCGAGGCCACCGGGGAGCTGGAGGGTACCGGCCGCTGGACCATCACCTCAGCCGACGACGGCACGCTGGTCCGTTACGACTGGGACGTTCGCACCACCAAGCGGTGGATGAAGCTGCTGGCGCCGGTGGCCCGGCCGGTGTTCAACTGGAACCACGACCAGCTGATGCGCGAGGGGGGCGAGAGCCTGGCTCGCCGCCTGGGCGCGGACCTGGTGTTCTCGGAAGCGCGGACCCAGCCGAGTCGGTCTGCGGGGGCCGCACCGTGGGTCAGCGTGGGTGCTGGGCTGGTGGCATTGGCCGTGCTGGGCTGGCGCAGGCGGACCTCGGCGCGGTCCTGAAGCGGATCCGCAGGCTCAGGCCGTCCGGGTCAGCACCTGGTCCAGCTCCCGGCCGAACTGCTCGGGGAGAGCCAGAAATCCGCCGTGGTCCCCGGGAAACTCGATCACTGGCGTGCCGAGCTCGGTGGCGAGGGCCACGGCCGTGCGATGGGCGAGCTGCCCCCGAGAGGTATTCCCGGCACCGACCAGGATCCGCGTCGAGGCTGCCTGCAGCGCCTGGATGTCGGGCTGGTAGCTCGTGGTCGGGCGGATCAAGTGGGCGAGGAAATGGCCGGTGCTGGCGCGCATCCGGGCGATCTGCGCGGGCGACGGTTCCCAGCGCGGCCCGGATTCGTCCAGGGCGGCCGGGTTGCCCAGGCCGGCGTGGGCCATGAATTTCTGCATCGCCTTGTCCGGCCCGTCGGTGCCATAGGTGTCGTAGATGTCCCCGATCTCTGCGCGCCGCTGCTCGCGGTCCGGCAGCAGCTCGATCACCGGCGGTTCGTGGGCGACCAGCGTGCGTACCTGGCCTGGGTGGGCGGTGACCAGCGCGAGCCCGACGACAGCCCCGCCGCTGCTGCCGAAGACGTCGGCCGGCTCCCCACCGAGCTCGGTCAGCAGCCGGTACACGTCGTCGGCCTGCAGTTCGGGCGTCACATCCTGGTCGGTGTCCTCGCTGGTGCTGCTGCCGGTGCCACGCGGGTCGTAGGTGATGACCGTGTAGCGGTCGGACAGCACGCCGGCCAGCGGGGTGAAGCCGGAGCTGTCCATCGGCGAGCCGATCAGCAGGAGCAGCGGACCGGTCCCGCCTCGTTCGTAGTACAACCGCGCGCCAGGCACGCTCAGGGCGTGAGCCGTCCGGCTGGAGTCGGGCATGGCAGGTGGCCTTCCGCGAATCGGTCGCTACTTGTCGGTCACGCCGTCGATGCGCTCACGGATCAGGTCGGCGTGCCCGTTGTGCTGGGCATACTCCTCGATCATGTGGATCACCACGGCGCGTACGGACATGACGCCCTGCCGGGCGGTAACCGTGTCGTCGTAAGACGCGGCGGCCAGTGCCTGGTCGGCCAGCCGGCACTCCTCGGTCAGCCGCCCATAGTCAGCCTGCGCGCGGGCCGGGTCGAGATCCTCGAAATCGGCGTCCGGGCCCAGGGCGGGATCGTACAACGGCCCGAGTTCCTGGCCGGCGATCCGCTCGCGGAACCACCGGCGCTCGACCTTGGCCATGTGCCGAACCAGGCCGAGTAGGGACAGGTTGGACGGCGGAACCGAGCACCGCGCGAGTTGCTCACCACTCAGGCCGGCGCACTTGTGCCGCAGCAGGGCACGATGCCAAGCCAGGAATCCTTCCAGCATGGGCCGGTCGTCGCCGGTGAGCGGGAATTCCGGCAGTGACACGTCGGGCGCGGTCCACGTCATGCCGCCATCATCGCACCGCAGGGAGCGCCCAGGCGTTCTGGCGGGCCTGGCCGGGAGACCAGCGCCGTGCTGCCGTCGGCAGCCGCCGCTACCTGCTCGCACAGTGACGCTGACCGGCCGGAGCCCGGCCGTGGGATAGTGAGCTGGTGAGCCCTCAGATCGCAACGAACACCGTGGTCACGCGAGATGAATTGCTCGAGTTCGTCCGGCCTCGCCATCACGCCATCATCATCACGGCACGTTCGGACGGCAGCGCCCAGGCGTCGCCGGTAACGTGCGGGGTGGACGAGGCCGGACACATCGTCGTGTCCACCTACCCCTCCCGTGCGAAGACCCGCAACGCCCGCCGGGACCCCCACGTCAGCATCGTGGTCCTTTCCGATGATTTCGGGGGCCCGTGGGTGCAGATCGACGGCGACGCCGAGGTCATGGGCATGCCAGCAGCGGTCGAGCCGCTGGTCTCCTACTACCGGGCGATCGCAGGCGAGCACCCGGACTGGGCCGAATACCGGGCGGCCATGGTGCGCCAGGGCAAATCCCTGCTGCGGGTCACGCCCCGGCGCTGGGGCCCTGTCGCCACCGGGGGGTTTCCGCCCGAGCTGGCCTAGCTCCCCGCGAATGCCCCCACGACGGGCACCCACGTGCGGATGCTGACGATCCTGACCCCGCCAAGATCGCCTCCGCCGGGTGCCGAAGGGATTCCCGATGACCGCACTGCCGAACTTCGACGTGTCGGGCCGTGTGGCGCTGGTGACCGGGGCGGCTCGCGGCCTGGGCCGCGCGATCGCGCTGGCGCTGGCCGAGGCAGGAGCGGACGTCGCGCTCGGGCTGCGTGATCAGGCCGCCGACGGCGGGCTGGCCGCCGAGATCGAGGGGGTCGGCCGGCGGGCGCTGCGGCTGCAGATGGACGTGTCCCGGATGGGCGAGATCGGGCCGGCGGTGGAGGCGGCCGCCGCCTGGTTCGGGCGACTGGACATCCTGGTCAACAACGCGGGGATCGCGCCCGGCAACCCGGCCGAGGACGTGCGCGAAGACGATTTCGACGCCACCGTGGCGGTCAACGTCAAAGGCACGTTCTTCGCCTCCCAGGCGGCTGGCCGGCTGATGATCAGGCAGGGTTACGGACGGATCATCAACGTCGGATCGCAGGCTGGCGCGGTGGCGCTGCCCGGCGAATCGGTGTACTGCATGACCAAGGCGGCCGTGGCGCATCTGACCCGGTGCCTGGCCGTGGAGTGGGGCCGGCACGGGATCACGGTGAACGCGGTGGCACCGACCTTCATCCGCACGCCGGGCACGCAGGCGGCACTCTCGGACCCGCAGTTCCACGCCGACGTGATCGAGCGGATCGCCGCCTTGCACCGGATCGGTGAGCCGCCCGAGGTCGCCGGGGTGGTGGTCTTCCTGGCCTCCCCGGCCGCGTCTTTGATCACGGGCGAAACCGTGCTCATCGACGGCGGCTGGACCGCGCGCTGACCCCGCGGCGCACATTCCCGGCCCGGCAGCAAATGCGTGCGGCGGCCGTCGCCGCGATGACCGTCGGCTGGGTCAGGGTCACCGGTTGGCAATATCCGCTGGTGAGAGGACACTATGAGCATGCCGTTGCTGGAGCGGGGGGTGGCTTTGGCATCGCTCGCTGAGTACGCGCACGAGGCCCAGCTTGGCGAGGGCCGGCTGGTGCTGGTGGCCGGGGAGGCGGGCGTCGGTAAGTCGGCCTTAGTCGAGCAGTTGCAAAGCGATCTCCCCGATGCCCGCTGGTCGTGGGGGGCGTGCGACGGCCTGTTCACCCCGCGCCCGCTCGGGCCGCTGCTGGATCTCGCCAGCCAGCTCGGCGGGGAACTGGCAGGTCTTTGCCGGGCTGGTGCTGCCCGTGAGGATCTGTTCCGCGCTGTGCTGCGCCAGGTCAGCGAGCCGGGCGCGCTGAACGTGCTGGTCGTGGAGGATGTCCACTGGGCCGATGAGGCGAGTATCGACCTGCTGCGGTTTGTTGGCCGGCGGCTGCGGGATGCGCCGGTGCTGCTGATTGCCACCTACCGCAATGACGGTCTGGCGGCCGGCGATCCGCTGCGTATCGCGCTCGGTGACCTGGCCACGCAGCGATCGACCCGGCGGGTGGACCTGGCGCCGCTGTCGGCCGACGCGGTGCGGATCCTGGTCGGCGGGACCGGTCTGGACCCGGCCGAACTGTACCGGCTGACCGGCGGGAACCCGTTCTATGTCACCGAAGTGGTGCGGGCGGGATTGGGTGTGGTGCCGTTGTCGGCGCGCGATGCGGTGCTGGCGCGGGCGGCGCGGCTGGGCGGCGGGTCCCGTGAGGTGCTGGATGTTGCGGCGCTGATCGGCGCCCGAGTGGAGCTGGATCTGCTGAAGTCCGTCACCGCAAGCCCGCCGCAAGTGCTGGACGAGCTCCTGGCGTCCACGCTGCTCGCCGAGGATGGAGGGTGGCTGAGGTTCCGGCATGAGATCGCGCGGCTGGCGGTGGAGCAGGCGGTGGCCCTGCACCGCCGCGCCGATATTCATGCCCGGATCCTCGCTGCTCTGCGCTCGCTGGGATGGGGCGACGACGCCCGGATGGCTTTTCACGCCGAGGCGGCGGGTGACGGGCCGGCGGTGTTGCACCATGCGCCGCGGGCCGCGCGGCACGCCGCTGAGCTGGGCTCACACCGGGAGGCGGCTGCGCAGTTCGAGCGGGCCCTGCGGTTTGCCGCCGACGCTGACCCGGATGTGCTAGCCGGACTATATGACGGGCTTGCCGACGAGCTGCTGCTGGTCGGCCGGTTCCAGGGCGCCGCCGACGCCGGCGAGCAGGCGCTGAGGTTGTGGCGTCAGGCCGGTGATCGTTTGCGCGAGGGCGGCGCGTTGTGCCACCTGTCCTTCGCACTACAGCCGCTGGGCCGGGGCCCTGATTCGGTGGCCGCGGCCGAGGCCGCGGTGACAGTTCTGGAACCGCTCGGACCATCTGCCGAGCTGGCGCGAGCGTATGCTCGCCTGGCTATCGTGCGGATGCTGAATTGCGAGTATCAGGCGGCGATCGAGCTGGCTGCGCGGTCGCAGGCGATCGCCGAGCCGCTGGGTGCGCTCGATGCGCTCAGCGAGGCGCTGAATACCCAGGGCTGCTCGGTTGCCATGACGGGCGGCGAGTGGACCGGGTACCTGCGCCGGGCGCTGGAGGTCGCGCTCTCGGCGGGGCTTGACGACCAGGCGGGACGGGCCTACGCCAATCTCTCCGCCGTGTATGCCGATCACCGGCGATTCGCCGAGGCGGAGCGGTACTTCACCGAGGGCCTCGCCTACTGCGACGAGCACGATGCCAGTTCGTTCGCGGTCCACCTGCGGGGGGAGCGGACAGCTGCCCTGGAGCGGACCGGGCGCTGGGATGAGGCGGTAACGCTCAGCACCGAACTGCTGGCCAGTGCCGACGTGTATCCGTCCTACCGGCTCCGCCCGCTGCACGTGCTCGGCGTGATCCGGGCCAGGCGCGGCCAGCCCGGCGCCTGGCGGTATCTCGACGGGGCGGCGGCGGTCGCGGACGCCTCCGGTGAGCCGCAGGAGACCATTCCGGTGCGGCTGGCCCGTGCCGAGGCGCGCTGGCTGCAGGGCGACCTGCACCGAGCCGCACAGGAGGCCGAGCGGGCCGATGATGTAGCGGTCGGCTCGGGCGGTTGGGAGCGCGGGGAGATCGGGGCCTGGCTGCGGCGCACCAAGTCGGATCGCTCACCGCCCGGTGAGCTGGCCGAGCCTTACCGGCTGCTGGCGGCGGGCGAGTGGGAGGACGCGGCGCGGCTGTTGGCCAGCCTGGGCTGCCCATATGAGGCGGCGCTGGCCCTGCACGATGCCAGCGACGAGGCAGCGCTGCGCCAGGCGCTGGAAATCTTCACCAGCCTGGGCGCCGCGGCTGCCGCCCAGCTCACCCGGCACACGATGCGCGTACTTGGCATCCGCTCGATCCCGGCCGGGCCGCGGACCGCGACCCGAGCCGATCCGCTCGGTCTGACCCGGCGCGAGCGCGAGGTACTCGAACTGATCTGCGCCGGGCATACCAACGCGGAGATCGCCGCCAAGTTGTTCCTCTCCCCCAGGACCGTCGATCATCACGTCTCGGCCGTGCTGGCGAAGCTGGGCGCTCCGACCCGCGGCGCGGCCGCCTCCCACGCGGCCCGGCTCGGGCTGTCCGGCGGATAGACCCGTCAAGCCCTGTCAGGGGGGCCGTTGCGCGCCGCAGTGACTGCCACCGTCGTGTACTGCATGGTGAAGCTGCCCCCGGCCGCGTCGATGGCGGCGCCGATGCCCGCCAGCAGGTCTTCCAGCGTGGCGGGCGGGAGCCGGGTGTGGGGGCCGAGGGTGGGCACCTGGTCCAGCCACTGGTCGCGGGTGTAGCGCCGGTCCCAGCCGAATCGCCACTGCTCCTGGTCACCGAACGCGCCCGCCTGCCGGATCCCGTCGGCTGCCTGGCCGCACATCGTCAGGTACGAGTCGAGAATGGACCCGGCCCAGACGTTGGGCGAGCCGGGCGTCAGCTGATGATAGATCCGGGCGAAGGCTTCACCCAGGCTGCGCGGGGGCTGGAATGCGTTCCAGAACACCGCCAGCCGCCCGCCGGGGTGCAGCGCCTGCGCCGCCTTGACTGCGCCGACGACCGGGTCCACCCAGTGCCAGGCCTGTCCGGCAATGACCGCGTCAAACGCCCGGCCGGCCGGGTCCCAGTCTTCGAATGCCGCCACCTCGACCTCGACTCCGCTCTGCCGGGCCAGATCAGCCATCCGGGCGTCGGGATCGACGCCGAGCACCCTGCAGCCGGCCGCCCGCAATTGCCGGGCGGCGATGCCGGTCCCGCAGCCGACGTCCAGGACGTTGGGGCCCGGGCTGGCGGCGACGATCCGCTCCACTAGCGCACCTGGATAGCGGGGGCGGGCACGATCGTAGCGTCCGGGGTCCGCGCCGAACGACTCCGCCACCTGCCGGTGCCGATGCAGCTCGATCCGTGACGGAGCTCGCAGCGGCTGGTCTTCGGGTTGCACTGGCATATACCAACCTTCGTCCTCCGGCCGCCCTGGCAGCCGCTGGTTTCGCACCCGGCGAAGCGGAAGAAGGCGCTCGGCTCAAACGCTTCGAGCTGGCCCGGCGGACACGTTACGGGCCCGCGGTCAAGAACGTGCTGATCTCGGCTACCACCCGCCGGTGCTCGGTGAGCAGCGGTGCCAGGTGGCCGCCGTCGATCCGGACCAGCCGCGAGTTCGGGACCAGTGCGTGCATCTGCTCGGCCGTGGCGAGCGGGGCGATGCGATCGGATGTGCCGTGCACGATCAAGGTGGGCGCCTTGATGTGCGGGAGCCGGCTCGTGCAGTCGAACCTGGTGGTGGCGTCGAACTGGGCCTTCATCGCGTGCCGCGGCTGGCGATGACTACCGCGCAGGCCCGGAAGGTCAGCGATCACCATCCCGGCCCGTACCAGCCACCGCGCCCCGGTCGCCCGCGGGCTAGTGCTCACCAGCACCAGGCGGTCCACCCGCTCCCCCCGGTCGAGCGCCAGGGCCATCGCGATCCGCCCGCCCAGCGAGATGCCGGCCAGGTGAGCACGCGGCAGACTCAGGTGGTCCATGACGCCAGCAGCCTCGGCGGCCATCTGCTCCACCGTGTAGGGGCCAGGCGGCTTGGATGAGCGACCGCTGCCGCGATTGTCGATCGCGATGACCCGGAACCGTCCGGCCAGCGGGCGGGCCAGCGTGCCCATCTCCGAGACATCCTGACCCAGGCCGCCGAGCACGACAAGCGGTGCGCCGCAGCCGTGCGCCTCGTAGTACAGCTCGACACCGTTCACCGCGACCGAAGGCACCCCGGCATCCTTCCCCCGCACCCCGGACGCGGCAACCCGACGGGCCGGATGCCCGCAGGCCGTCCCTTCCGGTGTAGTGCGAGCCGGCAACCAGACCGCGGCAATAAGCCGTTGGGCGGCGCGGCCGGCGCGCTTACCATGGGGGCATGAAGGTCAGCTTTACCTGCGCCGCCGGGCGAGCTCCGAGCTCGCCGGTTGCCGCTGCCTGACCTTATTCACTCCGCGCGGGCGACCGGAAACGGTTCGCCGGTGCGTGACCCGGATCTCTGCATTACGGCCGCGCCAGCGGTCTCTTTCCGGTGCCTGCCAGCCAGAAAGGGATCGATGTCATGAATGTGACCGAGACGACGCATAGGTTCTTTGAATTCTTCGGTGGCCGTGGTCACCAGCGGATCCAGGGCAGCTCGCTGGTGCCCGCCTGTGGCGACCCAGTGCTGTTCACCACTTCCGGGATGCATCCGCTGACCAGATACCTGGAAGGCCAGCCGCACCCGCTCGGCAGGAGGCTGACCGGCCTGCAGCGCTGCCTGCGCACGACCGACCTCGACAACGTCGGCGATGACCGCCACCTGACCGTGTTCCAGATGCTGGGCTCGTGGTCGCTAGGCGACTACGACGGTCCGCAAAGCCTGCGCTGGGGCTGCGAGCTGATCGTCGACGGTCTGGGGATCAGCCGGGACCGGCTGTACGCGACGGTATTCGGCGGTGACGAGCAGGCCGATCCTGACGTCCCCGCACTGGAAACCTGGACCGAACTTGGCGTGCCGGTCGAGCTGACCACGCACGACAACTGGTGGTCGAACGGTCCGGTTGGCCCGTGCGGGCCCGATTCGGAGATGTTCGTCTGGACCGGTGACGGGCCGCCCCGGGCCACGCCTGGCACTGACGGGCGCTGGATGGAGCTGTGGAACCACGTGACGATGCGTTACCGGCGGCACGCCGATGGCCGTCTCGAGCCGCTGCGGCAGCGCAGCGTGGACACCGGGATGGGCCTGGAACGGCTGCTGATGGCGCTGACGGGAACGCCGTCGGTGTTTGAGACGGACCTCTTTCAGCCCTGGCTGAGCACGCTGCCTGGCTTGTGGCAGCCCGATCAGCCATCGCTGCGCCTGCTCACGGACCATCTGCGCGCCTGCATCACGATCGTCGGCGACGGCATCAGGCCGTCCAGCACCGGCCGGGGCTACGTGCTACGGCGCCTGGTGCGGCGCGTGCTCACCGCGTTGTGGCGAACCGACGGCACCAGGTCGCTGTGCGACCTGCCCGTGCCGCTCGTCGAGCACACGCTGGCGCGGTTCGGGCAAGAGACCAGCAGCACGCTGGTCGCCGACGTGCTCCGCGATGAGGAGCAGCGGTTCGCGGAATTGGTGAGCCACGGGCGCAAGGTACTAGCCCGGCTCGGTCCGCGCCGGCCACTGACCGGCGCTGACCTCCGGTACCTGCACCAGACGCACGGCCTGCCACCCGAGCTGGTGACCGAACTGCTGGCCTAGTGTCGCATCAGGCAGCGTGCCTGCCACGGCACTGGCCTAACCGTCACTGAGCAGCCTGCTAGCGAGAGATTCGCAGGTGCCGTCACGGGCATGGTGCGTGCTCAGGTCGTTGCCGGTCCTGCTGGCGGCTGCAATACGCAGAATTCGTTGCCGTCGGGATCGGCGAGGACATGCCACCGCCAGCCGTCCTCCTGCACCGGGCGGCTGGTGAGCAACGATGCCCCGAGGCCGAGGATCCTGCGCACCTCGGCAACCAGGTCAGCGGTGCGCAGGTCGAGATGCAGGCGGTTCTTGCCGTGCTTCTCGTCGACCACCTGCTGCAGGAGCACCTCGATGCCCTCTCCGCTCTCGGGCATCAGGCTCCGGTAGTGCCCGCCGGCGGCGGCGCCTGCGGCGTATCCGAGCACGCCGGCCCAGAATCGCGCCGACCGGTCCAGATCGGAACAGTCGATCACGATGACCAGCTCACCATTCCGGTACGGCTGCGGTACCCGGCGCATGACCTTATGCTCCCGGCCCTGCCTAGGAGGGAGGTCCGGCGACGAGATCGCGCAGCCGGTTCCAGCGCTGCGCGTAGCGCTCGTCGTAACGGTGCTCGGCGCGGGCGGCCCGCCGGGGCCGGCCGGCATAGCGCCGCGTCGCCCACCACGACCCGGGTTTGGCCAGCCTGACCGCGCCGACGAAGGCAACGATGCCGACCACGATGCCGACCACGCCGGTGACGATCTTCCCCTTGAGCACGCATATCAGGCAGAGCAGGAGATTGACGGCGAGGAGGGCGACCGACGACCACCAGGCCGTACTCCCCAGGTGGCCGGACAGGAAACTGGCTCCGCCGACAAGCGCCCCGGTTATCACCAGGACGCAGAAGATCGCATCGACCGATACGCGCCCCTCGCTCGTCCAGTAGACGTCCCGCAGGTGCAGCCAGAGCGCGAATTCGTCGACGGTGAGGCCGACGCCCACCCCGAAGACGGCCGCGGCGACGCTGAGGGCCGCTCCATGCGGCGTCGCGGACACCAGAACGATGCCCGTGCCGATGATGATCAGGATGCCGAAAACCTGATGATGAACGTGGTTGCCCGCGATCTGCACGTTGCCCAGTCCAGATCCGGCGCCGCGGCCCGATCTGATCAGCCTGGTCACGGTCCTGGTGATGAGGAAGGTGACCAGTATCGCTAGGAACATCCACGTCATGGGCCCCAAGGTGGACCCGCCCCCGCCGATCGAGATCTTCACTCCGGAAGCGAACGATGGAGCGGAGGAGGCAACATCGAACCCCACGACATCCTCCTGCATCTGCCGCCTGGTGCAGGGAGTCTATGCGGCCGGAGGCTCAGGCTCACTCGGGCCGCGTCCGGGAGTGTCCGGTGGTTCACCCGCCCGGGAGGATGCCGCCTGAGCACCGCGGGGCCTGCAATGGCCATGAGACGGCCGAGCAGCTGGGAGAGCCTCGATGAGCACTGAAGGTGACCGGGTGGCCGGGTTCGGGCGGCTTGAGGACGGCCTGCGGCAGGCCAGTGAGTGGTACCTGTGGGGGCCGTATGTGAGCGAGCGGCAGTGGGGGACGGTTCGCGAGGACTATAGCGCGGACGGCGAGGCCTGGAACTACCTGCCGCATGACCATGCGCGCTCGCGGGCCTACCGGTGGGGCGAGGACGGCCTGGCCGGTTTCTGCGACATCGAGCAGCGGCTGTGCCTGGGGCTGGCGCTGTGGAACGGCCGCGATCCGATACTCAAGGAGCGCGCCTTCGGGCTGACCGGGGCCGAGGCGAACCACGGCGAGGACGTCAAGGAGTACTGGTGGTACCTGGACGCGCTGCCCAGCCACGCCTGGAACCGCTGGCGCTACCACTACCCGCAGGCGGCGTTCCCCTACGAGGACCTCAGGGCGGAAAACGGCAGGCGGGGCAAGCTGGACCCCGAGTACGAGCTGCTCGACACCGGCGTCTTCGATGGTGACCGTTACTGGATCGCCGAGGTCTGTTACGCCAAGGCCGATCCCGCCGATCTGCTGGTGAAGATCACCGTGACCAACGCCGGGCCGGACGCCGATATCCTGCACGTCCTGCCGACCGCGTGGTTCCGCAACACCTGGTCCTGGGACGTGGGCGCGGTCCAGCCGGTGATGGCGGCCGCCGGCCCGGACGCGGCCCGGATGGAGCACCCTTACCTGGGCACCTTGGAACTGGTGGCGGGCAGCGCGCCGGACGGCACCGGGCCGACGCTGCTGTTCTGCGAGAACGAGACGAACACGGCGCGGCTGTTCGGCGTCGGCTCGGTCACCGCCTACCCCAAGGACGGGATCAACGACCACGTGATCCACGGGTCATCAACGGTCAACCCCGAACTGCGCGGTACCAAGTGCGCCTTCTGGTACCGGCTGGAGGTGCCGCCCGGCGGCACGGCCGAGCTGCGGCTGCGGCTGCGTCCGGCCGGCGGTGCGCTGGAGGCGCCCGCGGCGCTCGGCGAGGACTTCGAGCTGGTCATCGCGGCCCGGCAGGCCGAGGCCGACGAGTTCTACGCCGAGCTCACCCCGGCGGCGGCCAGCGCGGACGAGGCCATGGTCATGCGTCAGGCGTTCGGCGGGCTGCTGTGGAGCAAGCAGTTCTACCACTACGACGTGGGCCGCTGGCTGGACGGGGACCCGGCGCAGCCGCCGCCTCCCGCGCAGCGCCAGCACGGACGCAACTCCCGATGGCGCAACTTCAACGCGTTCGACATCATGTCGATGCCGGACAAGTGGGAGTACCCGTGGTTCGCCGCCTGGGACCTGGCGTTCCACTGCGTGGCGCTGGCGCACGTCGACCCCGCGTTCGCCAAGTACCAGCTGATCCTGCTGTGCCGGGAGTGGTTCCAGCATCCCAACGGCGCGCTGCCCGCGTACGAATGGGACTTCGGCGACGTCAACCCGCCCGTCCAGGCGTGGGCCGCGCTTGAGGTGTTCGCCATCGACGGCGGCCGTGATCTCGCCTTCCTGTCTCGCGTTTTCGACAAGCTCCTGATCAACTTCACCTGGTGGGTGAACAGGGAGGACGCGGAGGGCAACAACCTCTTCGAGGGCGGATTCCTCGGCCTGGACAACATCGGCCCGATCGACCGCTCCCACCTGCCGGCCGGCGGGACACTGGAGCAGTCCGACGCGACCGGCTGGATGGCTTCCTACGCCATGGCCATGGGGACAATCGCGATCGTGCTCTACTGGAGCGGCCGGCGCCCGGAGACCGACCTGATACTCAAGTTCCTCGAGCACTTTGCCGCCATCACCGACGCGATCGACAACCAGGGGCTCTGGGACGACCAGGACGGCATCTACTACGACCGGCTGCTGACGCCGGACGGCTCGGCCGTCCCGGTGAAGGTCCGGTCCATGGTCGGGGTCATCCCCATGCTGGCGGGCGTCGTCATCGACGAGCAAATGCTGCACCGGGCGCTCATCGTCAGCAAGCAGTTCGCCGACTATATGCACCGGCACGGCCTTCACGAGCAGGAGAAACTACGCCATGCCGGCCTGATGCGCGGGGATCCGGGCCAGCAGCGGCTGCTGCTGTCCGTGGTCGGCACCGGGCGCCTGGAGCGGCTGCTGCGCAAACTGTTCGACGAGGCCGAGTTCCTCTCCCCGCACGGGCTGCGCGCCCTGTCCGCCTACCACCGTGACCACCCCTACGTGCTGGACGTCGAAGGGGTCAACGCCACCATCGACTACGAGCCGGCCGAATCGACCACCGACATGTTCGGCGGGAACTCCAACTGGCGCGGCCCGGTGTGGTTCCCGCTCAACTACCTGATCATCACGTCCCTGGAGCGCTATCACCGGTTCTTCGGCAACGACTTCACCGTCGAATACCCGGCCGGCTCCGGGGCGCGGGCGCCGCTCGACGCCATCGTCGCCGACCTCCAGGACCGCCTCATCTCGATCTTCCTGCGCGGTCCCGACGGCCGGCGGCCCTGCTTCGGCGGGGTGGACCGGCTGCAGGACGATCCCGCGTGGCGGGACAACCTGGTGTTCAGCGAGTACTTCCACGGCGACAACGGCGCGGGGCTCGGCGCCAGTCATCAGACCGGCTGGACGGGCGTGATCGCCGACGTGATCCGGCGTAGGCACGGGGCGGTCCGCTCAGTAGGAGACGTGATCCGGGATATCCGCTCGCAGGCAGTGCCACCGTGACCGCCACCGGGCGGGCGGGGACGCTGCGCGCCCTGCCGGGCGGCCAGTTCCCGCCGCTCGGCGCGACGCCGTCCGCGGCGGGCACAACCTTCGCCGTCGCATCCAGCGTGGCCGAGGCGATGACGTTGTGCCTGTTCGACGACGCGGGCCGGGAAACGCGGATCCCGCTGCCGGAGTACGACGCCGGGGTGTGGCACGGTTTCGTGCCGGGAGTGGGGCCAGGCCAGGCCTACGGGTACCGTGCCTCCGGCCGCTATGACCCGGCATCGGGCCTGCGCTGCAACCCGGCGAAGCTGCTGCTGGACCCCTACGCCCGCGCGATCAGCGGCGAGGTGACGTTCGGGCCCGAGGTGCTGGACTACGTGCCGGACGATCCGGGCGCCCCCAGCCCGCTCGACTCTGCCGGGCACATGCCGCGCAGCCTGGTCACCGGCGGGACGTTCCGGTGGACCGACGGCGGCCGTCAACGGCGCCGCTACTCCGAGACGATCATCTACGAGGTGCACGTCAAGGGGTTCAGCATGCGCCACCCGGGCGTGCCCGCGGCCTTGCGCGGGACCTACGCCGGCCTCGCGCACGAGTCGGCCGTTTCCTACCTGGCCGACCTCGGCGTGACCGCGGTCGAACTGCTGCCGGTGCATCAGAACGTACCCGAGGCATTCCTGCCGCAGCGGGGGCTGACGAACTACTGGGGCTATAACACGATCGGGTACTTCGCCCCGCACCATGGCTACTCCGCGGCCGTGCGGGCGGGCCGGGCCGGCGGTCAGGTGACCGAGTTCAAGGCCATGGTGAACGCCCTGCACGCGGCGGGCCTTGAGGTGCTGCTCGACGTCGTCTTCAATCACACCGCCGAGGCTGGCGCCCCGGGCCCGACGCTCTGCTTCCGCGGCCTGGACAACCCCGGTTACTACCGGCTCGACCCCGGCGACCCCAGCCGGTACGTGGACACCACCGGATGCGGTAACTCGCTGAACGCCGGGGATCCCGTCACCCTCCAGCTGATCATGGATTCGCTGCGGTACTGGCTCACGGACATGCACGTCGACGGGTTCCGGTTCGACCTCGCGCCCACGCTCGCCCGTGCCGATGGCGGCTTCGACCAGGTGTCCGCGTTCTTCGACCTCGTCTCCCAGGACCCGGTAACCTCTCGCGCGAAGCTCATCGCCGAGCCGTGGGACGTGGGCCAGACCGACTCCTATGACCTCGGACGGTTTCCGCCATTGTGGCGGGAGTGGAACGGCAAGTTCCGCGACAGCATGCGCGACTTCTGGCGCAGTCACCAGATCGGGATCGGCGAGTTCGCCACCCGGTTCTGCGGCTCGTCGGACCTGTACGGCGGCGCGGAGCGGCGGCGGCCGACCGCCTCGGTCAACTTCGTCACCGTGCATGACGGGTTCACCCTCGCCGACCTGGTCTCCTACAACGATAAGCACAACGAGGCCAACGGCGAGTCCAACCGCGACGGCACCGACGACAACCGCTCCTGGAACTGCGGCGCGGAGGGGGCAAGCGCGGACCCCGGCATCCTGGCCTTGCGCGGCCGGCAGGCGCGGGCCATGCTCACCACACTGCTGCTGTCGTTCGGCGTGCCGCTGCTGCTCGGCGGCGACGAGCGCGGTCGCACCCAGCGGGGCAACAACAACGCCTACTGCCAGGACAACGAGATCACCTGGTTCGACTGGTCGGCCACCGACGACGACCTGCTGGCCTTCACCCGGCGGCTGATTACCTTCCGCGCGCAGCACCCGGTGTTCCGCCGGCGCCGCTTCCTCGCCGGGAAGGAGGCGTCCCAGCTCGGCTGGTTCACCCCCGCGGGCTCGCCGATGGGCGCCGCTGACTGGGCCGATCCCGGCGCTCTCTCGCTGGCCATGTACCTCGACGGTTCCGATGACCCCGACCGCGCCGAGGACGGCACCGCCCTGCTCGATGACGACTTCCTGGTCCTGTTCAACGCCTGGTGGGAACCGCTCGAATTCGTCATTCCGGCGGCCCGCCCCGAGCTGGTATGGCAGGCGGAGATCGACAGCTACGATCCCGCCGCGCCCGCGGCCGCGCCGGAACGCCGCGCCGGTGACCGCATCACCGCCGGCCCCAGGTCAGTGACCGTGCTTCGCGGCCCGCGACCCGATGTCCACGGCCCGCAGCGTTTACCGTCCGGAGCGCCGGGGAAAGTCCCGGCCCGCGGAGAAGGGGGACATGGTGATTGAGCACACCACTTCGGGCACGATGAGCCTGGCCGAGCTGGCCGCCCAGCACAAGACCGTGCCGTCGTCGATCCTGCGGCTGACCGCGGAACATTCACCGCAGGGGGCGTACCCGGCCAACGTGTCCGCCTACATCAACGGGGTGTTCGAGGGCAAGGTCACCCCCGATCAGCACATGCCCGCAGGGCTGCACCTCTACTTGCCTTCCTGACCGTAGGCGCGCCGGCCTGGGGAAGTCAGGCCACCGGGCGGACGTGCTGCCCCTACCGAGTCTGCCGCGGGCAGGCGCAAACTGGGCTCATGAGGGTCGTCGTGACCCAGATCGAATCGGACGGCACCATGTGGCGCCGGATGGTGGAGACCGCTGGTCGCAGCGACGCCGGCCTCTGGCAGGAGCTCATCGGGCGCGCCCTGGCCTTCCCACTGCCATACCGGCCCGCTCCCGGCGTCCCCATCTATCATGTGCTCCTCGAGGACCGGGAGATCATGGTCGCCGAGCATGATCTCGCGGGGCCGTGGTCCGACCTCGTGACCGCGGTGCTCGCCAAGGGCGATGCGCTGTAGTGATCATGAACGGGTGACCGCGGGCCGGTTACGGCGCGGCCGGCGAGCCGGCCGTCCGTTCCGCCATCACGCGGTTACCGGGGCCCCCGGGCCGACACTGTGGGGGGAGAGAGTGCGGTCCGGGGGCCGTGCTGACACTACCCAAGCTCAGCCATTCACACACTATTGTTTTAGGGTTCCGCCGGTCCATTCCCTAAGCCATTCTGAGATCCGCGAATCGGGCCAGGTGGTTGGCCTGGCCGCCCCGGCCCTGACCTTGCGCTCTATTCCGCGGCCTCGCGTCAGGTGATGTTTCCCATGGTGGCCCGCCCGAGATCGAACCAGGTCATGACTCGCTGACCTGCACCAGTGCGCCTACTGGTTCAGGGTGGGGCCACTTTCATGAGATGGGACAGGCGCTCGGCGGTCTTGCGGTTGCCCCGCCTCACCACGGCCACGTCATACAGGAAGGTGTCCGGTCCTCCCAGCGGCATTGAGCCGCGGAAGGGTAGTACGTCGAGCACTTCGCCCGGCTCGCCATTGTCATCGTGCCGGTTGAGCGCCCAGTCTCCAGGGCGGATCTCGTCGTCGGTATCGCCTGGCTCGGTCATGCTCGGGATGTCCTTTCTCATCGGCTGAGTTCGGGGCCGTGCGTGCGTCCGCTGGACCCTGGCCGGCCATCCGCACTCCCCCGCATGGCGGCTTGCACCGCGGCCGGTGCCGAACCTGGTCCCGCAGGTGCCAAACTAGCCAGTAGCCTGGCTCGTGTATGGGGGAACGGACTCTCGGGCGCGTAGCGAAGGGCACTCGGCAGCCAGCAGCACCAGCGCTGCTGCCGACTGCTGGCCGACCCATGGCCGTGGCGGTCGTGGTCGTCTGCGCGCTGGTGGTCGCGGCCCAGGGCGTGTGGATCAGGCACGGGATGGAGACCGGGTGGCTGGACACGACGGTCGACGCCCACCTGCGGGCCGGCCTGGGCGGGCATCCTCTGCTGTTGGATGTGCTGGTCTGGCTGGGCGAGCCGGTGCCGGCCGTCGCGATAACCGCGGCCCTGGTGCTGGCCTGCATCTGGCGGCGGCGCTATCGCCAGGCCGTGCTGGTGGCCGTGTCCGTGCCCCTGGCGGCGGCCGCGACCGAGCTGGTACTCAAGCCCCTCATCGGCGGGACACCGTGGGGCAACCCCTTTCCCAGCGGACACGTCACGAACGCGGCCGCCCTGGTCACTGTGTTGATAGTGCTGCTCGCCCGGAAAGACACCGGGGCGGCAGCCCTGGTCTGGGTAGCCCTGGGTGTCACGGCGTTGCTGATCATTGCTGCCGTCGCCGCTGGGGTGATCGGTGCCGGCATGCATCACTTCAGCGACACTGTCGGGGGGGCTGCGGTCGGCACTGGAACGGTGCTGGTGACCGCGCTCATCATCGACTGGGTCAGTCGGACGCGTGCCCGGCGCCCGCAGTGAACTCCGGGTCGCCGGTAAGCCGCTCGCTTTCTCGGAGCAGGTCCTCGAAGATCTGCCGGGTGCCATCGGTGAGGCCGAGGTTCTTCGTGGTCGGCCAGCTGGCCACCTCGCGAGCCGCCAGCGCGGTCCAGCGCTGCAGCAGCAACAGGTAATCGACGTAGAACCGGCTGAACAGCATGATGAGGTGGAGCCGCTCGGGGAAGGGTCCCCCGTCGGGCTGGTAGCCGTGTACCTGCTCCATGACGTCAAGCAGGAGCTCATCGACCTGGCGGCCGGTGGCGTCCAGGGTGTCCAGCAGGTCCTGCTTGCTGCCCTGATCGGCGAAGACCAGCCGCTGCATAACGTCGAACTCTAGCTGGGGCGGCCGGGGCGGCGTCCTCATCTGACGGCGCAGGGTGTCGCGCCCCGCCGGGGTGATCTCGTAGATGGTCCGGCTGCGCCGGCCCACCGCCTCCTGGCGTATCCGGACCAGTCCGGCGGCGGCCAGGCGCTTTGGCTCCGCGTACAGGTTCCGCTCGGAGGCCGGATGCATGTAACGCAGGGAGCGGTGGATCTGCTGGGTGAGCTGGTAGGCACTCCACGGACGTAGCGCGAGCAACCCGAGGACCGTGAGGCTGGTGGCGGATAGTCGTGACCGGGACACCCCTTGAATTTACTGCACTATGCAGTATTCTGAGTAGTCCCTACTGCAAAATGCAGTAGAGAGTTGGCCGGGGCAGCCGTGTCCGGAACCCGAGGGGCACCGATGATCAACCTCAGCCCGTCGCCAGCCAGCGGCCCGCCCGCCAGGCTCCTGCTGCGGACCGTCGGCCGGTGCGACCTGGATCCGCAGCGCCTGCTTGCCGTGTACGGCGAGCAGCGGCGCCGGTTCCTCGGGGTGCTGCAAGGATTCGGTGCCGAGGATTGGGCTGCGCCGACGCGGTGCACGGACTGGACCGCGCACGAAGTTGTCCGCCACCTGTGCGACGCCAACGCGATCGGTATCGCGGTCAGCCCGGAGGACGGCATTCTCGACGTCACCGAGGGGTTCGACCCGAGAACCTCACCCCGCCGGTGGCTGGCTTCATCGGCGGGCGAGTCACCGAGCGCCACCCTTGACCGTTTCGTGACTACGACCAGCGAGCTGCTCGCGCTCGCGCACGATCGGCTGGCTCAGGGCCGCGGGTTCGATGTTCGCCTGCCATACGGGCCGATGGACTGGACCGTTCTGCTGCTCCATGGCTTCTGGGATTCATGGATCCACGAGCGCGATGTGCTGCTCGCGCGCGGCGAAGAACACCCCACCGACGGCGACGCCACCGCTTACGCGACCGCGTACGGGCTGTTCATCGCCGCCACGGTGGCGGCGATGTTCGGCGGCCAGATCCAGGAGAAGCTCACGCTGGGCGGCGACGGCGGCGGAATCTTCGAGCTGGACAGCCGCGACGACGTCACGTTGGCCGTCCTGCGTGTGGCCGGTGCGGGACCGTGCGCGGCCGAGGTCGCGGACGCCATCGCCGGACGCGCACAGCTCGCTGTCGCCCTCCCGGAACTGCCGGATCGCTCGCGTGCCGCCCTGTCGCGCATGGCCGACTTCTTCCACACGCCAGTCAAGCCCTGAGTGCAGCCCAGGTCAGAACCGTGGGCGGCGGGCGAGTCGGCCCGTGGGCCGGGTCCTGTCACCGGCGGGTTCACCCTGGGAGGGGGAAGCCCAACGCCGGGCGACCCCCGGGCGCCCGCAGGCTGCCTGCGTGCACCCCTCGGAGCCAAATGCCCGCGGCTTGGCCTGCGGGCCTGGCCGCCAGCAGCGCTGGGCTTCCTATCTGTCCTGCTACCTTCCGTGCGGCCGTTTATTCGGATTCTGCCTGAGCTTGACCGTTGGCTCTTCCGCCCAGCCCGCCCGGCGGGTCGCGTGCGACCAGCTGGCGAGCACGCCCGCGATCGGCAGGTGTGCACCGGGAGCGATGGTGGCGACGATCAGCGGCTTCCTTTCGAACCTCCTTGGGCATAACTCGCATGCGTCCTCAACGATCTGGCCATCCGCGCATCTCCCGGTGGCCGACGTCGAGAGGCTTCCGGTCGCGGCAGTCGTCGTCGCCACGAACGGGTCGTCTAGCTCACTCGAACGGGCACGGACCGCGCTGGAGCAGGCGTTTCCCTTCCAGGGAACGCCGGTTGCGGTCGAGCAACTCGATCCGTCTACCGCACGCCTCCTCGCGATGATCCAGGACATGACCGACGTGATCGTCGTGGCGAGCCTGATCATCGCCGCCTGCAGCCTTGCGGTGAACATCGCCGCCGGGTTGGGCGAGCGCAAGCGCCCGTTCAGCCTGCTCAGGCTCACGGGCGTTCCCACCGCGGTCCTGCACCGCGTCGTCGCACTGGAGAGTGCCTTGCCGTTGCTACTCGTCGCAGCCGTGTCGATCGTGGTCGGTCTGGTCTCTGCTGCGCTCTACCTCCACTCACAGGTCGACATCGCGTTCCGGATCCCGGGGATCGCGTACTGGGCCACCGTCGTGGGCGGACTCGCTGCGTCACTCGCGATCATCGCCTCGACCTTCCCGCTCCTGCACCGGATCACCGGACCCGAGGTCGCCCGAAACGAGTAAACGCTGCCAAGGCGCAGGTCAGAACCATGGGCGGCGGACGAGTCGGCCTGTAGGCCGGGTCTAGTTCCGGGGCCTGTATGACCCGGGCCGATACCCGGAAATGCCGCCTGACCAGCGGCTGAGACCTCAGTGCTTCGCATCGTCTTTGGGCAGATCGGGTCGTGATGTGCCCCGAATGTGCCCCGGCTGTCTCCGCGACGTCGTTGATGACACGGCGATCTTCGTGCTGTCCAGCCAGGGCCGGGCAACGACTGACAGGTAGCCTTGAGGTCTACCCGCGAAGGAGACTACCCCGCCGTGAGTGTCGCAGACTCCGCAGAGCCGGGCCGCAGCTCGTATGCCGCCGAGCTTGACGAGCAGGCGCGTCGCAAGGGTGTGCGGTCGATCGCCTCGGTGGACGAGCTGCGCGCGGACGTCTTCGAGTCGGATGAGGAACTCGATGAGTTCTTGGCCGACCTGGACGAGTTCCGGCATCAGTACACGGCCTGACCGTGGCGCGGGTCGTTCTCGACACCGATGTGGCGTCGCTGAGCTACAAGGGCCGGTTGCCCACAGCGCTCGCGGAGCGGCTGGTCGGGCGGGAAGTGTGCGTCACCTTCGTGACGATCGGGGAACTCGCGCGGTGGGCAGAGAAACGGCGCTGGGGAACACGTGCCCGCACTGAACTGGTGGACTGGCTGGGCCGCGCGGTCGTCCTGCCCTACGACGAGCGGGTCGCGTGGAAATGGGGCCAGCTCAGCGTCGAGGCCGAGGGGCGAGGCCGTGCCCGCCCGATCAACGACACGTGGATCGCGGCCTGCTGCCTCGTCGCTGACCTACCGCTGGCCACCCTGAACCTGAAGGATTTCGAGGACTTCGCAGAACATGACGGATTGCGCCTGATCAGTCTCAACGAGAGCTGAGCGCTCGCGCTTCCTACCCAGCGATGGAGACCAGCCTGTCCTCCCCCATCCCCCGATTGGCGCCGAATATTGCGCCGCCCGGGTTCAGTCAAGGGCTGCCCGAAGGGACGCCGCAGGCGCCTTGACGGGTTCCGGGCGGCGCAGACAATGGTCGGCCCGGGGATGGGAGAGCCGCGTTACCGGTCGTGTCCATGACCGTGATCTTCACTCGGTTTCGGGATGTCCGCGCCGCCGGGGACCGTCCGGCCGGGCTCGTGTGACCTGCGGTCACAAGAGTGCGTTGCAGCGGCCAGCCAGTGACTGCGGATGCGGGGCCGCGGACCTGCGGTGGCGCGCCGCGACGTGCGCCGCAAGCGCAAAGGAAGCGGCGCAAGCCGCCGCCCGGAGTTCCAGCGTTCCCTTTTGCCACCCGGCTGATGACGGCTGGTAGGTTGGCATGCCCGCCTGCTCGGTGACCGCCAGGGACTCGTACATCCGGGCTGGGCCGTCAGGCCCGGCGCGCCGAAGGCGTGCCCTTGAAGCCTGTGCAGAGAGTTGTCACAGATCAAGATCACACGCAAGCGGGCGCGGTCTGTGTCAGGTGTCAGATCGGCCACAACAACGCGGTGGCCACCCCGGCTATCAGACCTAGGCGGTCGCCGAGCTAGAACTCGGTCTTCAGCCGCTCGATTTCGCGGGCCCGCTCGCGCAGCTGTGCGTATGCTGGCCGCTCGCGGATGCGGGCCAGGGCCCAGCGGACGGCCTCCGCGCGGCTGGCCGCGATGCCCGCGGTGATCAGCGCGTCCAGGGTTTCCAGGTCGACCGGGCCGAGCCGGGCCATTACGGGGGTCAGCTCGCCGCCTTCCGCCCGGGCCTCGAGCGAGTCGCGGGTCCTGCCGCCCAGCACCATCCGCGGGCCGTCGGTGTCGTCGCTGGTACGGAATTCCACTCGCCCGGCTTCGGGCAGCTGGTCGGACAGATCGCGCCGGAACTTCTTGATCGCCGGGCCGTGCGCGTTCTCGAACTCATGCAGCGCCTGCTGCTGGGCCTCGTGTCCCTCCCCCGCCTGGAGGATGACCCGGACCAGCAGTTCTCCTGGCTCGATCACCGGATCATCGCCGTATTGCAGCACGGCGACCCGCTGCACCGCGCCGGGGAAGCGCTTGTTCACCTCATCGTCAATCTGCTGTTCGAGCTGGCCGATCGCCGCCTGGCCCATGACCGCCTCCTGAGAGTTACATCAGAAACTGAATGTAACATAACGTTTCTCGATTTGCAACCGTTACGCATGTGTGCCTCCGTGCTGCCTGCCACGCAAAACAGCACCCCCAGCAGCACGGTGTATCAGGGCAGCGATGGCCCCGGTCGGCATCCGCATCGAACCTGGCGCGCTGATGTTCTTCGACTCGGCCCCCCGGGTGCTGCTGCGCACCCGGCCCAACCCGATGACCTGGAAGCAAGTCAGCCGATTCCGCGGCGCCCGGCCCGCCGGGCCACCGCCCCGGCCGCCGTCTGAACCGATCCGGGTCCAGCGCCGCGCCTCGGCCACCGGCGTCATCATGGTCTGCCGGCAGAAGATCGCCCTCGGCCGCGCCTGCGCCGGGCAGACCCTCGTTGTCGCCGTGTCCGACAACGATCACACGCCAATCACGCAAGATCATTCGGGCCGGTCAGTGCGACGACCGATGCCCTCCAAGGGCTACCCTCGGCTGCGGACGAGCCAGACGGTCATCATCGCGAAGGCGGTTGCCAGTGCAGCGAGTGCCGCACCGGTGATCACCTGGAAGTACCAGAAGCGGTCCGCTGGCTGGTAGCTGAGCCAGTATGTGTAGTGGTGGAGTGACATCCATGCAGCTTCGCTGGTTCCTGACTTGCTGGTAGCCGCGTTCATGCGGTTCTGAAGGTTGCCGACCGCCGTACTGCTGAGCTGGTAGCTGCCTGGCCCGGTGATCCACCCCCTGACGAGCCAGCTGCCCACAGGCCCGAGCCCGGGCTCGGCGGGCATGTTGAGCACGCCGAGAAACAGCCCTCCGGTCGGCCGCACAGGCCTCGCGAGCGCCCCAAGGCTTAGCAAGTGATGGTCGAGCTCCCAGAACGCTGCCACAAGGAGGCCACCCGCGGCCGCCGCGGTCGCTGCCATTGCAGTCACGACCCGCCCGATCAGGGTCCCGAGGAATGTGCCGATGCACAAGGCGAACAGCGTCCAAGCCGGAAATGCAAGGGTGGTGGTGTCGAAGAACCCGGCCTGGAAGCGGCTCTCGAGACCCACGACCTCGAAGGGGTGGGCATACCAGGCGAGAAGGGCGCCGAGCGCGCAGGTTGTCACGGTCACCACCGCGGCAAGCAGCACGATCGTGGTGACCACGAAGCGGGTTCGGCCGACCCCTTGGGTCCAGGTGAAGCGGAAGGTTCCGGACTCCAGCTCGCGGGCGATGAGCGGTGCGCCGAGGAATACGCCGATGAGGACGGGAAGAAGGTGCAGGGCGATGACGAGGGCATCGAGGCCGTTCGTGCCCACGGCAATCCTGTTCGCGAGCGTGCCGCAAGGCACATGGATGGGGCGGAGGATGCAGCCGTCGGCGGCGTAGCGTGCGTACGGGCCCTGTACGTCAAGTTCTCCACCCACAATGGCGAGCGCCAAGGCGGCGGATGCGGCGACCAGGGTGATGAGCGCGCCACGGTGCTGCCGCCAGGTCACGCGTGCCATCGGCCGCCAGGGAAGCGGGTGCTCGCGTCCGGGGGGCCGTGTTTTTGCGCTAAGCGTTGTCATGGCCCACCACGTTGGAGGTACGACCTGCTGCGAACGGACCGGGCAGGATGGATGCGGATGGGTCTCGCAGGTAGGCGAGAATCAGCTCTTCGAGGGTGACACCATCGGAATCCCAACCGTCCGGTAGCTCGGGTGCCACCGGGGTGCGGGCGAGCAGACTGGTGCGGCGCCCTGCTTCTCGCGCCTGCACGACCGGGAAGAGCTGGCGGATGCGGTCGGCTTCATCCGCCGGGCCGCTCAGCATGGCGTGCGCGGCAAGCAGGTCGTCGATCACCCCTGCCATCTGGACTCGGCCACCGGCGAGCACGACGAGGTAATCGGCAGCCCGCTCCAGCTCGGAGACGACGTGGGAGGAAAAGACTACCGACAGGCCTTCCTCCGCGACGGTCACCATGAGGTGCGCGAGGAAGTCGTGCCGCGCGAGCGGGTCGAGTCGGGCAAGCGGCTCGTCGAGGACGAGCAGGTCGGGATGGCGAGCAAGAGCGAGGGTCAGGGCGAGCTGAGCCTGCTGGCCACCAGAGAGCTTGCCGACCTTGTGGTGTAGCGGGATTTCGAGGGAACGCAGCCGCTGGGTTGCCTGGTTCCGGTCGAAGTACTTGTTAAGGTTCCGGCTCAGGTCGAGCATCGCGGTAACCGGAAGGTAGCGGTGCAACGGCGCGTCCTGGGCCACGAAGGCGACGCGTTCGAGTGCATCGAGGGATCCGGCGGGAACGTGGCCGAACACGGTGACGCGCCCGGTCGTGGGCCTGGCCAGCCCCACCGCGCAGTGCAGCAGCGTCGTCTTGCCCGCGCCATTCGGCCCCACCAGCGCGGCGATATGACCCGCCGGGACCGCCAGCGTGCAGTCGCGAAGCCCCCAGATACTGCGGTAGCGCTTGCCGAGCGCCGACGTCTCGATGACGTTCACGCCACTACCTCGCCGCGCTCTGGCCGCTCACGCCGGCCGCCGCCCTGGCGGCCCCGTTTGCCTAGGCGATCACGAAAATCCCGCAACGCGGTCATGAACAAATCGGTGATCCCCTCATCATTGAGCCCCGCCGCGGCAGCCTCAGCAAGCCAGCCTTCGACGAGGCTTTCCCGAAGGGCGGCCAGCTCCTCCACGTTCAGGGTGTCGGGAGCTGCCTCGATGAAGGTCCCCTGGCCCGGCCGCCCCGCGGCCAGGCCCTTGTACTCGAGATCGCGATAGGCCTTGAGCACCGTGTTCGGGTTGATCGCGAGCGAGGCGACGACCTCCTTCACCTTGGGAAGCCGGTCGCCCCGCCGCAGGTGGCCCAGCCGCAATGCGCGCTCGACCTGCTGGACTAACTGGAGGTATGTCGGCACGCCCGAGCGAGAGTCGAGCCGGAAAACCAGCGGCGACGCCTCGCCGTCATCCAAGTTACCCTGCTTATCTATCTCCATAGTTAAGCTTTTACTCTGATCGAGAGCGCTGTCAAGTGTCATCCGTCTAAATCCAGGCACCAGCTCGTGCCCGACGGCCGTGAGGGAGGACGCGAGAGCGGCTACCGCGGCTGTTTCTGTGTGATTTACATCACATCCGAACTGGACTCGCGGCCACCAGCGGACGCCTACGGACTCTCACGGACTCCTACGGTCAATCACGGACAGTTCGCGTGGCGGCTCATCGGATTTGCGCGATGCCGATCCTTACCGCACAGTCGATGCAGAGGAGCCGTAGAGGCGCCGCCGAGGTGGCGGTCCAGCCCACATCCAGGGCAACAACGAACTTGGCTTCATTGCGGAGGTAGGCGCTCCGCCAGGGCTCAGACCCGCGACTGCCTTTCTAAACTCTTACACCCGATTCGCCACCCGGCCAATGCACGAGAACTCGCGTGGCCGCTGGCCGCTGCACGCGGCCTGATTTTTCTGCGCGCTCCTCCCGCCAATGAGTGAAGGAGTCGCCCATGAAGTCAAGCCTCGATCCAACGAAGTCGGCGCGCCGCCAGGGTGCCGCGTCACGGCGCGCCGCCAGATTTGCGGCCCGGCTGCGCGGTCACTGGAGCGCCGCTGCATGACGGCGGTCGCGGTCAGCTCGGTACCCCCAGCGGCTATGGCTGGTCTGGGTCTGGGCGGAACCAGCGGCCGCTCCGCGCTCACCCTGTCCTGGGCTGAGTTGGCTGACTATGCCCGCGAGGCCGCCCGCAGTGGTGGCTGCACCCGGCCGGTCCGGGTTAGAGGCCGCGTCGACGCCATCGATCTGGCCACCGGAGAACGGCAGCCCATGTACGACACCGCCACCGAGCCGGGCGGGGTGCTGCTGATGCCGTGCGGCAACCGCCGCGAATCCGTCTGCCCGCCCTGCTCGCAGGTCTACAAGCAGGACGCCCGCCAGCTCGTCCGCGCCGGGCTTACCGGCGGCAAGGGCGTCCCTGCGACCGTAGCCGGGCACCCGTGCGTGTTCGCAACCTTCACCGCCCCGTCCTTCGGCCCGGTGCACTCGCGGCGTATGCGCGGCAAAACCCTGCTGCCGTGCAGGCCGCGCCGTGATCAGAAGGAACGCCGCTGCCCGCATGGCCGCGACATTTCCTGCCCACGGCGCCACAGCGCGGACAACCCCCGACTCGGCCGGCCGCTCTGCGCCGAATGCTATGACTATGAAGCTGCCGTCCTCTTCAACGCTTACGCGGGCAAGTTGTGGCGCCGGTTCACCACCTACCTGCCCCGCCATCTGGCCCGCCGGGCTGGCCTCACCCAGCGGCAGCTGCGCGCCTTGGTCCGGGTCCGCTACGTCAAGGTGGCCGAATACCAGGAACGCGGCGTCGTGCACTTTCACGCCGTTATCCGCCTCGACGCTCCCGGCGAGGACTACCAGCCCCCCGCTGCACGGTTCACGGCAGACCTGCTTACCGGCGCGATCCGTGATGCCGCCGCCGCCGTTCGTCTGATCCAAGGCCCCGATGAGCAGCGCCCCGACTGCCCGGTCCTGGTTCTCCGGTTCGGCACCCAGATCGACCCCCGCCCGGTCCGCCCTACCGCCGACGAGTTGCCGGGCACCGGCCGCAAGCTGTCTGTCGATGCGGTCGCCAACTACATCGCCAAGTACGCCACCAAGTCCCTCACCGATCCCGGCCTGCCGTCCCGGCCTCTCCGTTCGCGGCAGGATATCGACAGCCTGCGCTGCTCTCGCCACTACAAGCAGATGATCGCTGCCGCCTGGCGGCTGGGCGCCCGACGTGCCACCGGCAACCCCCGGCTGCGGGAGGCTGCCCACGCGCTCGGCTGGGGCGGTCACTTCCTGACCAAGTCCCGGCGTTACTCCACGACCTTCGGCCACCTGCGCCGCGCCCGCGCCGAGCACCGCAAACGCCAACGCTGCCCCGATGGTGAACGTGACCCCTGGGGACGGCCGCTGGACGACACCGTGGTCCTGGTCCTCAAGAGCTGGACCTACGACGGCACCGGCTACATCGGCAGCGGCGAAGCCGAGCTGGCCCTCGCCTCGGCAGCTCGCGCCCGCAGCAAGGAACAGCTCGTAGGAGCCGCCTGACAGACCGACGTGATCGAATGGAGGAGTGATGTTGTTATGAAACCTGTCCAAGACCGGCTGTGGACCGCCGAGGAAACGGCGGCCTATCTGCAGATTCCCAAAGCCACGCTTTACCAGTGGCGTTATCTCGGCATCGGCCCGAAGGCTGGCCGTGTAGGCCGCCATCTTCGCTATGACCCCCGAGGACGTTAAAGCCTGGTTCCGCCGACAGCAAGGTGCGGCATGAGCGTTTCTGACCGCTGGCACAAGAGCAAACCAGGGCCGGGCGAGCTTCCGTGCAAGGAGCACAGCCGGGGCAGCACCAAGTTGTACCCGACCTCGGAGCATCTGCGAGGAGACCGCTGGCTGGTCCGATGGCGCAGCGAGAGCGGTGAGCAGCTCAAACGCAGCTTCCCCAGGAAGAGCGGGCGTGACGCGGAGGCGTGTGCTGAAGCATTCGATGCCCAGCGACATGCTGACGAAGCCCGCGGCGAGTGGATCGATCCCCGGATAGGCCGCACGCCATTCCAGAACTATTCGTCCACCTGGATGAAATCACGGCTGCACAAGACCGGAACGGTCGACACCTACGAACTGCATCTCAGAAACCACATCATGCCCGTGTTTGGCTATTACGGGCTGGCCGCTATCAGGCCCACCATGGTGCAGCAGTGGATCAAAGACCTCCAGTCCGTTAAGGGCCTCGCGCCAAGCACCATTGAGACTATCTATGTCATTTTCGCCAGCATCATGCGCGGCGCTGTCCGCGACGGTTACATCCGCAAGACACCCTGCATTGACATCCGGCTACCGGAAATCAGCAAAACCATCGTCCGGTTGCTCACTCCGGCTCAGGTCCTCGCGCTGGCCCAGGCCATGCCGCAGCGGTACGCGCTGCTCGTCTTGCTGGGTGCGGGCGCTGGGCTCCGCCAGGGCGAGGCATTCGGTCTCGCCCTGGACCGCATCGACCCCACCACCGGAATGATCACCATCGATCAGCAGGTCGTTGTCGTTGACCGCTGCCCTGTCCTGGCACCGCCGAAAACCTCCGCGTCGCTGCGCGACGTGCCCATGCCGCGGTTCCTCCTGGATGGGGTCACCGACCACGCGGCCAGGCTGGAGCTCGGAAAGAACGCCGTGCTGTGCCGCACCCCGAGAGGGACGCTCCTGCGCCGTGACTACTACAACCGCGAGATTTGGAAGCCCGCGATTGCCGCCACTGGGCTCCCTGAAGACACCACCTTCCATGATCTGAGACACACGTTCGCCAGCACCGCGCTCGCCGAGGGCGTCCCCATCTCCGAGGTGTCCCGCTGGCTCGGTCACAAGTCGATCACTACAACCGTGGACCTGTACGGCCACCTGGTGCCAGAGGCCAGCGGCCGTGCCCGTGACGCGCTGGACAACGCGTTCCGGCTGGCACGCATGTGCCCCCAAAGTGCCCCCGCCGCTCCATGATTCTGCTAAAGCGCAGGTCAGCGGCGGGGGCGGCGGGCGAGTCGGCCTGTAGGCCGGGTTCTGTGCACCCGCTTGCGCGGGCCGGCGGTCATCCATCTGGGACTGCCGTTGCCGGCAGCCTCGTGCGGTCTACCCGCGAGCATCGGGCGGGTCACCCTCAAACGTTCGCGCAGGAGGCCGGAGCCTCCCTTTTGACCTTGCTCCGGGTGGGGTTTACCGAGCCGCCCGGATCACTCCGGGCGCTGGTGGTCTCTTACACCACCGTTTCACCCTTACCCCGGGACACGGGCCCCGGGGCGGTCTGTTTTCTGTGGCACTTTCCCGCGGGTCGCCCCGGGTCGGCGTTACCGACCACCCTGCCCTGCGGAGCCCGGACCTTCCTCGCCTGGCGGTCAGCCAGGCGCGACCGCCCGGCCGGCTCGCCCGCCGTAAGGCCATGATATGCCGTCCAGCGGCCGTTCATGTGTCCCCGGGCACCGCGGCGCCGCGTGGTCACAGCCCCGAATCAGGGGTACGAACCAGGATCCGGCGGCACTCCTCGCAGCGCAGCACCTCGTCGTCGTCCGCGGCCCGGATGCGGTTCAGGTCCACCGTGTTCAGGGTCAGGTGGCAACCTTCGCACCGGCCGCCACGCAGGGCGGCCGCGCCCACGCCGTGCTGGACCCGCATCCGCTCGTAGAGATCGAGCAGGTCCGCGGGCACCTGGGCGACGACGCCGGCCCGCCGGTCCGCCGCCTTCTCCGACTGCTCCCCCAGCTCACCCAGCACCTCATCACGCCGGGCCGCGGCGGTCTGCCTGCGGGAGGCCAGCTCATCGCGCTCCGCGCGGAGCGAGTCGCGGCTGCTCTGCGCGGCTTCCCTGCGCTCCATCACGTCGAGCACGACGTCCTCGAGCTCGGACTGCCTGCGCAGCAGCGAGGCGATCTCCGACTGCAGCACCTCAAGCTCGCGCGGCGAGGACACCTGGCCCGCGTCCAGGCGCTCGCGATCCCTGACCGACCTGGCCCGCACCTGGTCCACATCGGCCTCGGCCTTGGCCTGCTCGCGGCCGAGATCCTTCTCGTTCGTCTCGGCGGCAATGATCGCGTCCCGCAACTCCGCGTCTCGCGCGTCGATCCGGTCGACCTCCGCGACCTCGGGCAGGCTGCGACGCCGGTGATCGATGCGCGTCAGCTCGGCATCAAGATCAGCTAGCTCAAGCAGGCGCAACTGCGCCTCTGGTGATGCCTTCACGAGTTCCAACGTAGCCTGCCCTGGCCAGTGCCTGCGGCACCGGCGACCCGGCATAGCCAAATCGGTATCCGGCGGATCGGTCAACCAGGCGGCCGGCGTGCTGCCGCTGCGGTACATATGGCCCCATGGAGATCCCGAGGGTGGCCCGCCCTCACATGCCGGGCTACGGCATCGCGGCGGCGACCGAGGGCAGCGGCCTGCTGCCCTGGTCTTGGGCGGCAGAGCGGCTCACCACGTCACGCAACTACTGGGTGGTCAGCGTGTGGCCGGATGGCCGCCCGCACACCATGCCGGTCTGGGGCATGTGGGACGACGCCGTGTTGTGGTTCAGCAGCAGCGCGGGCTCGCGCAAGGCCCGCAACCTGGCCGCCGAACCGCGCTGCTGCGTCACGACCGAGGACGCCGCCGACCCGGTGGTGGTGGAGGGGACCGCGCACATCGTCACCGACCCGCCGCTGCTGCAGCGGATGATCGATCTGATGAACGCCAAGTACGGCACCGAACTGGGGGTGGACTTCCTCGACCCCGCGAAGAACGCGACGATCCGGGTCCGGCCGCGGCGGGTGTTCGGGCTGCGCAGCAGCGACTTCACCGGATCGCCGACCCGCTGGGTCTTCGAAGACTGACTCACCCCCCGTGGGCCGAGTGCCTAGATACTCAGCCGCAAGATCGGCGCGGTCGTCGGGTGGGGCGCGCCGCCGTCCGGCTCGACGGTCAGCTCCACCGTGTCCCCGGTGCGGATTCCGGTCGCGATCACCGGCGAGGTCATGCCGTGGGCCGGGTGGGGCAGCATCGCGGCCGGCCGTCCGCCCGACGGCCCCATCAGCCACAGCTCGTAGCCCTGTCCGGCCGGCAGGCCCGGCAGGCCAGCCGAGCTGAAGGCCAGCGCGTGCTCGCGGTGCGACATGACCACGGTTGCGGTCCCGCCGCCGGTCACCGGCGCGCTCATCATCTTCGCGTCAGGCGCGGTGAGCACCGCGGCCAGCATGTGATCACGCGCCTGCGCCTGGCTCAGGGTGTGCTGCGTGTCGAGAGCCACGAAACCGAACGCGACCGCCGCGGCCGCGAAAGCGGCGGACAGCACGAGCGCGACCGGGCGCAGCCACCGGGCCCCTGGTGAGCCGCGGCGCGCCGCCACGCGGCGGGCACGCCACGGCCAGCGGGCCCCCGCCGCTTCCGGGCCGGCCGGAGCCGGGGGCAGTTGCCTGGTCCGCGCGGCCTCGGCGAGCACCCGGTCCCGCAGCCGGCCCGGAGGCGGCACGGCCGCCGCCGCGGCCATCCGGGCGGCAGTCTCCTGGAGCCCGCGTACTTCCTGCTCGCACGCGTCGCAGGCGGCCAGGTGGCGCTCGAAGCGGGCCCGGTCGCCCGGCGGCAGCGCGTTGAGCGCGAAGGGACCCGCCAGCGTGTGCAGATCAGCCCGCCGCGATGCCATTACGTCACCCCCAGGCAGTCGCGCAGCCTGATCAGGCCGTCGCGCATCCGCGTCTTCGTGGTACCGAGCGCGATACCGAGCAGGCCGGCCACCTCGCGGTAGGTGTAGCCGCCGTAGTACGCCAGCACGATCGACTCGCGCTGCAATTCGGTCAGCGAGCCGAGGCACCGGCGCACCCGCTCGCGCTCCAGCCTGGCCTCGACGGCCTCGGCCACGTCGTCGTAGGCCTCGCCGGGCCGCGCGGCCTGATCGTCCCGGCGCGCCGCCGCCTGCACCGACCGCACCCGGTCCACGGCGCGGCGGTGCGCGATCGTCGCCACCCAGGCTTGCGGGCTGCCGCGGTCCGGCTCGAACCTGGCGGCCGTGCGCCAGACGTCCAGCATCACCTCCTGGGTGACCTCCTCGGCCTGGGCCGGATCGCGCAGCACCCGTTGCACCAGGCCGAACGCCGTGGCCGCGACCCGCTCGTAGACAGCACCGAACGCCTCCTCGTCACCACGGCCCACCCGGTTCAGCAGCGTGCCCAGGTCGGTTTCTGCCGGTCCGGGCCGGGCCGGTGCGGACTCGCCGGGGCGCGCCCGGCCCCACGAGTGGCCGGGCACGCGGTGGCCGGTCGGACCGTCAGTCATGCCCACATTCTTCATTCGGACCCGGTACGTGCTTGGCTTGGCCTATCCGCGCGACCCATCCACGCGCGGGCGAGGGACGAATAACCACCATGACACCCGGGACGGACAGAGCGCGACCGCTCTATGGTGCCCTGGCCGGCCTGCTGACCGGCGCCGTGGCCGTGGGCGTCGGGCAGCTCGTGGCCAGCCTCGGGGCCCAGAACAGCTCGCCGCTGGTGGCCGTCGGCGACGCTTCCATCGGCCTGGCGCCGGCGCCCGTCAAGAACTTCGCGATCTCCGAATTCGGCAGCCACGACAAGACCGTCCTGCTGATCGGCATCGGGGTGGTGCTGGCGATATGCGCCGCCGTGATCGGCATACTCGGTACGCGACGCCTGGCCTACGGGCTCGCCGGGCTCGGCGTCTTCGCCGCCATCGGCCTGGCCGCCGCCGGCACCCGGCCCGGCGCGAACGCCGGATATTACGCTCCGACCCTGGTCGCGGCGGCAGCGGGCGCGCTCACCCTGATCCTGCTGCTGCGCGCCATCCCGGGCAGCCAGGCCCCGCCGCGACATGAGCAGCCCGCCTGGGCCGCCCGGGCCGCCGACCAGGACCGGCGGCGATTCCTCGTGACGAGCGTGGCCGCGGCGGGCACGGCCGTGGTGGCCGGCCTGGCCGGGCGCGTGCTGGCCGAACGCGGCGCGGTGACCCAGGCCAGGGCGGCGCTGAGGCTGCCGCACCCGGTGCAAATGCTGGATGACTCCCTTCCCGCGGGTGCGGATTTCCACATCCCGGGACTGAGCCCGTTCGTCACGTCGAACGCGAGCTTCTACCGGGTGGACACGGCGCTGATCTTGCCCCAGGTCGCGCCGGACAGCTGGACGCTGCGCATCCACGGCATGGTCGAGCGCGAGATCGAGGTCAACTTCGGCGAGCTGCTGCGACGCCCGCTGATCGAGACGTTCGTGACGCTCACCTGCGTATCGGACCCGGTAGAGGGCCCTTACGTCGGCAACGCCCGATGGCTGGGCGCCAGCCTGGCGAGCCTCATCCGCGAGGCGCGCCCGAGGGCCGGGGCCGACCAGATCCTGTCCACCTCGACCGACGGTTTCACCTGCGGCACGCCGGTACAGACCGTGCTGGACGGCCGGGACGCGCTCCTGGCGGTCGCGATGAACGGACTGCCGCTGCCGGTGGAGCACGGCTTTCCCGCGCGCATGGTGGTGCCGGGCCTGTACGGGTACGTGTCGGCGACCAAGTGGGTTACCGACATCAAGCTCACCACGTTCGCCGCCGAGACGGCGTACTGGGCACAACGCGGCTGGGCACCGCAGGCGGTGATCAAGACCGAGGGCCGGATCGACGTCCCCGTCAGCGGCGCCACCAAGCGAGCCGGCCGGATTCCGGTGGCCGGAGTCGCCTGGGCGCAGCACCGGGGCATCGACGCGGTACACGTCAGGGTGGACCACGGCCCGTGGAACCAGGCCACGCTGGCGGCCGTGCCCGGCATCGACACCTGGCGGCAGTGGCGGTGGTACTGGAACGCCACCCCCGGCACGCACCTCATCGAGGCCAGGGCCACGGACGGCACCGGCCACACGCAGACCAGCTTCGCGGCTCCGCCGGAGCCGAACGGCGCAAGCGGATACCCCTCGATCCAGGTCACGATCACTTAGCCGGGCCGCTATCCCGGCCGCGGCGACCTTGATCCGCTGGCCGCCTTTCCCCCACGTGCTGTCCAGCCACGGCTGCCGTACCGCCGCCGGCCGTGTACCGTTCCGATCTTATATCGTGTTACGATTCATGTAGGTGATCGCGAGATGAAGCGCTACAAATTCCAGGCGCTGGTCACGCTAGACCCGGCTGTGACCGCTGCTACCGTCCGGCCCGGCCAGACCCGGCGCATCGTGGTGCGAGGTGAGCACCACGGGACCCACGGCAGCCAGGTCTTCAGTGCCCTCGTCACGCCGGGGGAAGACTTGCCGCGACGCGACGACGATCATGTCATCATGACCGTCACGCTCTCCTGCCCCGATCCCCGCGAGTATTTCGAGATCGGCGACCATTTCGCCCTATGGCTCGGCGGTGACGTCGGCCACGGGGTCGTGACCCGCCGCCTGTTCGTATGACCAGCGAGGACAGGCCCGGCGATCCGGCCTGCTGGCTGAAGCTCGTCTGCCCGCGATGCGGCGCCGTCGCCGAGGACGACCCGCCAACCCGGTGCCCGCAATGCCACGCTGAAATTACCGGCGAGTAATCGTACGCCACGCCGTCCGCTTGCTCTCGTTCTCGCGCGGAACTGCACGTTTCATGCCAGGCAGGCAGTATGTAGCTCATAATTGGCGGGAAAGCCCGGGCTGACGAGAGTAGGCCAGATGAAGTCCGACACGGCAGACATGGGCGCGACGCTCGTGTCCGGCGCGGCCGAGCCGGGCGCGGCGACCGTGGCCGAGGGAGCCGAGCCGGGCGCGGCCTCGGTGCCGAGCCCGGCCACGCGGACTCTCATCCTCGGGATCGACCTGGCCGGGCGGATCATGCAGTGCGACCGGCATGCCCCCAAGGTTCTCGGCCGCTCCCTCGGCGAGTTGCTCGGTGCCGATCTCGCCGATCTCACCTCGGGCACGGAGGAGCAGAAGGACGCGCTGGCGGGCCTGATCAACGCCATGCGGTCGGGGCGGGAGAGCACCACGATGCTCTCTCTCGAGACGGAGAAGGGCCGGATGGCCGACGCGGTCGTCACCGTCCAGCCCATGACCGCGACCGATCCGGACCTGACGGCCCTGGCGGTCATCAGGTTGCCCGTGCCGAGCGATGAGCGGTTCCTGGACCCGGCGGTCATGCGGCGGGCGCTGCTGGACGACTCGTTCACCCGGATCGGCGCGACCCTGGACGTTGACCAGATGGCTCGCGAGCTGGTGGGCGTCATCGTGCCGCACTTCTGCAACGAGGCGGGCGTCGCGGTGATGGAGAGCCTGATCGGCGCCGATGAGATGCCGGAAGGCGCGCTGGACTCCTCGCAGCTGCTGCGCAGGCTTGCCGTCGGCTCCGACGACAACGACGCCGCTTGGGAGGCGACGTTCCCGATCGGCGAGGTGCTGCACTACCCGCCCGGCAGCCCGCATGCGCGGTGCCTGGACAGCGGCGAGCCGGTCCTGGTGCCCATTTTGTCGGCCGAGGAGGCAGTCAAGGTCGCCGACGCCTGGCAGCGCAAGCCGGTAGCCGACCTGCTGGCCGGTACGTCCCTCCTGATGCTGCCGTTGATCGCCCGGGACACCAACCTCGGATTGTTCGCCTGCACGCGCAAGCCCGGGTACCGGAGATTCGACCGGTACGACGCCGAGATCGGCATGGAGTTCGCGGCCCGGGCGGCGCTGTTCATCGACAACGCCCGCCGCTACAGCCGAGAGCGCGCCACCGCCCTCACCCTGCAGCGCAGCCTGCTGCCCACCGGGCTGTCCTCGCCGTCATCGGTCGAGGTCCGGCATCGCTACCTGCCCGGCAGCAAGCTCATCGAGGTCGGCGGTGACTGGTACGAGGCCATCGCCCTGCCTGGCGCCCGAGTCGCCCTGGTCATCGGGGACGTGGCCGGGCACGGCGTGCACGCCGCGGTCACCATGGGCCGGCTGCGCGCCGCCATTCACACCCTGGCCGGTCTCGAGTTGCCGCCTGCGGACGCGCTGCAGCAGCTCGACGCGCTGATGCAGACGCTGGGTGAGCGCGAGCCGCACTTCGCCACCTGTGTCTATGCCATTTTCGACGCGGTCAGCGGGACGTGCGAGATGGCATCGGCCGGCCACCTGTCACCGTTGCTGGTCCGGCCGGACGGCAGCAGCCAGTTCCTGGATGTCCCGCCGGCGCCGCCGCTCGGCATCGGCGGCGGTCCCATCGAGAGCAAGCAATTCGATATCGACGACGGCAGCCTGTTCGTGCTCTATACCGACGGGCTGGTGGAGAACCGCACCCGTGACATCGACGACGGCCTGAACCGGCTGCGCGGCGTATTCACGCCGGGATCGGCGGCCCGCCCGCTCGAGGATCTGTGCAAGGCCACGCTCGACGGTGTTTATGCCGATCAGCAGCGCGATGACATCGCGGTGCTGATGGCCAGGCTGCGCCGGATCCCGAGCGAGAACCACGCTGCGTGGACGCTGCCCGCCAAGCCGACGTCGGTGCGCCGCGCCCGCGCCCTGGTCGGCATCCAGATGAACAAGTGGGGCCTGCAGGAGCCGGCGTACACGGCGGAGTTGCTTGTCTCCGAGCTGGTCACCAACGCGCTCGCGCACGCGACCGGCGATGTCTCGATCCGGCTGATCCTGGACCATGTCCTCGTCTGCGAGGTGTTCGACGACGCGGCTACGATGCCCAGGCTCAGGATCGCCGACGATAGCGATGAGAACGGCCGCGGGCTGCGCGTGGTGAGCCAGCTAGCCCGGCGCTGGGGAACCCGGCGGACTCCGGACGGCAAAGCGGTCTGGTTCGAGCTGACCCTGCCCGAGGACCGGGCCGCCACCGGCACCGTCGGTCCCGGCCAGGACATGCCCGCTGGCTGAACTCCCGCCTGGCAGGGTTTCCGTGCGGGCGGGGCGCCCGCCCGCACGGCGAGTCCGCGGACCCGCAGGTCGGCCGCATCCCGACCCATAGCGGGCGGTACGGCGATATAGTTACGAGGAAGCGAAGGGGAGTAGCTCCTACGCCAGGATGCCGTCATCACGGCCCGGCAGGGCCCGGCACCTGGGGCACCGCGAACGTGCTGGGCGAGACCTTCGGCCGCAGCTACTGCTGCCGTGCCGAAGGGATCGCCGGGGCGCACGGCAGGAGCGGAAGGAGCCCCCCGCTTGACGAGCATCGGGGTCGCCCTGACCACGTTCGCCGTCATCGCCCTGGCCGAGCTGCCGGACAAGACCGCTGTGGCCAGCCTGGTGCTCGGCATCCGGTACCGGCCCGCGCCCGTGCTCTGCGGGATCGCCGCCGGGTTCGCCCTGCAGGTCGTGCTGGCCGTCCTGGCCGGGAGCCTGCTCAGGCTGCTGCCGCATCGCTGGCTCCAGGTCGTGGTGGCGGTGCTCTTCCTGGCGGGGGCGGCAGTGCTGATCTTCAGCCAGAGGCAGGGCCAGGAGGCCACCGAGGAGACCCGGCGCACCGACCGGTTCTGGCCTGCCGCCTGGGCCAGTTTCGCGGTGGTCGCTCTGGCCGAGTTCGGCGACCTGACCCAGGTGCTCATCGCGAACCTGGTGGCCAGGTACCACGACCCGATCACGGTCGGCCTGGCCTCCCTGGCAGCTATGTGGGGGGTCGCCGCGTGCGCCGTCCTCGGCGGCAAGGCCCTGCTGCGGCTCGTGCCCGTCACCCTGGTCACGCGGGCCGCGGCCGCGGTCATGATCGCGCTGGCCGGCGTCACTCTGGCCGAGGCGTTCGGCTGAGCCGGCCGGCAGTGCGGCCGAACCCGCCCGGCGCGCGAGCCGTTCACAGGGAGCTCCGAGGATCCACGCAGGAATCCTGCAGAAACGAGGGCGAGACTGCTGTCACCGAGAGGCGAGCAAGAGCCTGGAGGCCCATGATGGAGACCCGTACCCGTCAGCTGGACGCCTCCCGTGGCGCCGTCACGCGGCGCCCTCGACGGGCACGACTGCGGGAAGCCCGCACGACCGCGGCGACGTCGAACGCGCCGGACGCCGGGGCCGCGCTCGCCACGCCGTCAGGCGCCGGGCACGAGACGGCCGCGCGGATCCCCGGACCCCGCCCGGCGCGGCCATCCAGGGTCGCCGCGCTCGGCGCCCGCCTGGCGCGGGCATCCCGGCTGGTACCGCCGGTCAGCACGCCGATCGCCAGCTGCGCGCCGACTCACGCCACGTCCGGCGGCTCATGATGCGGTCCGCTGCGGCCGGCCGCCGCGACGCGGACACCCCTGAAGGCTGGACGGCGCTCGGCGCCAGTGTCCAGCTCGTGGTCACCCATCCAGGCCGGCTGGAGCGCGCCCGCGTGATGCTGGAAGCCGAGCTGACCGCGATCGACGCCGCCTGCAACCGGCTCCGGGCCGGGTCCGAGGTGGCGGCGCTCGACGACCGGCCTACCGGCCCCGTCCAGGTGAGCCCGCTGCTGGCCGACGCGATCGCGGCGGCGCTGCGCACCGCCCGGCTCACAGACGGCGACCTGGACCCAACGGTCGGCGACGCCTTCGCCGACCCCGGCCCGCCGGACGGCGGCCAGCCGGGCGGCGGCCGCCCGGAGCCGGCTCCCTCGCTGGCCGCCTTCCTCAATCCTGCGGCTAGCTGGCAGCAGGTGCGGCTGGATGCCGGGACCGGGCGGCTTTGGCTGCCGGCCGGGATCCGTCTCGACCTGGGTGCCACGGTGAAAGCGTGGGCCGCCGACCGCTGCGCGGCCCGGCTGGCGGGCACGCTGCGCTGCGGGGTCCTGGTGGGCGTGGGCGGCGATATCGCGGTCGCGGGGCGGGTGCCGGCGGGTGGCTGGCGGATCCGCGTGCAGGACGTGACCGGCCATCCTGAAGAACCGCCGCGCGGCCCGTTCACCGTGGTGGCCATCCGCGATGGCGGACTGGCCACGTCGAGCACCGCCGCCCGCCGATGGCGTGGCGCCGATGTCGCTGCGTACGTCCTGGATCCGAGGACCAGGGCTCCCGCCGCGCCGTTCTGGCGGACGGTGTCCGTCGCGGCCGCAACCTGCGCCTTCGCCAGCGCCGCGAGCACCGCAGCGATGATCCGGGGCCGCCGGGCCCAGGAGTGGCTGTCGGCCCTGCGCCTGCCCGCCCGGCTGGTCGCCCTGGACGGCCGGGTGCACACGGTGGCCGGCTGGCCGGCCGGCGGGTGACGCCGGTACCTCTCCGGTGGGGCGACCGGGCCTTCCGGTGGGGCCAGCCGGCCTTCCGGTGGGGCGAGCCGGCCTTCCGGTGGGGCGAGCCGGCCTTCCGGTGGGGCGAGCCGGCCTTCCGGTGGGGCGAGCCGGCCTTCCGGTGGGGCGAGTCGGCCTGCTGCTGCCGGCGACCAGCCCCGGCGGGCGCCGCCACGCCCGCCGGGCCTCGCTTTGCCGGCCGCCTTGCTCAGCGCACCCGGCAACAGAACTGCCGGGTGCTTTTAGCCGATGAGGCCGCTGGCGGATGCATTCGAGCTCGAGCCCGAGCCGGAGCCGGCCGAGCCGCGGCTGCCCATGTGCCGGCAGGGGCCCGACCGTGGCGAGGCCGAGCCCGGATGCGTGCTCGTGGCCGACGGCACCGAACTCGCCGGCGCGCTGCCGGACGATGTCGCTGCCGACGTCGGATTGGATGAGTTCGCAGTCGCGCCCGCCGAGCCGGACGAGCCGCCCGAGGTGGCCGCGAGCGCGACCCCCGCCCCGGCGGCCAGCCCGGCCACCGCCACCGCGCCGCCGACCGCCAG
>Ga0207700_10000147_pt1 | contig 41758 bp, 56 predicted proteins | sample LARL82metaG_FD_184348 | JGI IMG/M metagenome (GOLD analysis project Ga0207700, IMG submission 184348) | Corn, switchgrass and miscanthus rhizosphere microbial communities from Kellogg Biological Station, Michigan, USA - LAR L8-2 metaG... | ecosystem: Host-associated > Plants > Roots >...
CTCGGTTCGCCGCTCGCATCTCTGCCCGAAACAGACCAGCATCTCTTTGCAGTCGCAGGCGCTTCCCCCCGAAGGGCCTTGAATGCCATCCAGCCTGTCGGCGCGCGTGACCGCGCGTCTTGTACAAGCGGAGCACTGCGAACCGAACCCGCACTACCAGGACGATCTGAGGATCGCCCGCTTGATCGTGGCGTATGCCTCGAGCGGCGAAGCCGTTCTCTGTACACCGCACGAGCTGGCCAGCTACATGGTTCTGGGGCTGCACCCCGACAAAGTGTGGCCTGCGATTCAGGCACGGAGACGCGCGATCGGTCTCATCAACGAAGAATTTTCGGGCGGGAAACTTCCGCCCAAAAAGCCGCCCCGACCGGCGGTGGCAGTTTCGCAGCAAAAGCTCTGGTTTGAAAAAACGAGCGGCGCGAGAGCCGTTAACTCCCGCGCCGATGACACGTTGCTTCGCGACAACACGATCAGTGTGCCTATGGCAGCACCGTCGATAGCCGCATTATTCCCCAATCCGCAGCAGCCGTCCAGCGCAAAAACGCGCGAGTTCTCGCTCCTCGAAATCAAGCGAATCGTGGGCTATTCAGGCGCTCCGCACTCGATCTGCGCCCTGACAATTTCCGCCCTGCGCGCTCGCGGAGAATGGCCAAACGAGGACGGGCCGGCAACGACCGTGCTCTCGGTTGCCATCCTCGGCATGATGCACGAGGGCGTTTGCTCCCGCAGAACGGTACAGCGGCGGATCCGGCGTGCCGTGCATCTCGGCTACTGGCGGCGGTTGCGCGATGCGAACTCCTGGACGAACTGTCCGAAGTGTGGCACGAAGCGCGCCACGGCAAAGTGCGAGCAGTGCAAATACCGCGGTCGCAGCAAGGACGCGAACGGCAAGTGGACCGGAGAATTCATGCGCGTGCCGGTCTACGAATTCGACCTGCAGAAGTTCCGCTCGGCTGATCGCTGCCGCGAGATCCGCCACTTCGACGCGCGGACCTACGCCGAGTACAAAGCGGCGGCGAAACGAGGCGAGCATCCGAACGTCACCGAGATGCCGTCGCGCAAGCCGGCTCAGCCTGAGCCACACGCGCCAGCTCCTGCGCCTGCTGCGCCTGCGAAACAGCCGGCGGCCGAACACGCGCACCGCAACACCGCGCGTCCCGAGCCGAAGCCGCAACCGAAGCTCACCAAGCGGGAGTGCGCAAAGTTCGTCGCCGATGTGGCGCAGTTGATGCGAGGCACGACAACCTGGCGCGACACGCATGGAGGGCTGAGCGGAGATCTCGATCCCAGCGATCCGCGCTACCGGCCGAAGATGAATTTCCGCGAGGCGCTCAGAGAAGTGGCGCAAATCTGGAAGCGTGAGCAGGACGTCGTGCTCGAGGCGCTGAAGTTCTGGGGCTACCAGGTTCAGGAATAAAAGTTCGGGGCTGCCGTTTCCCGAAAACGCAGCCCCACGGAGGAAATGAAAAGTGGCTTCACGTCCCCAAGGCAGTCTAGCGCATTCCGTCCCTCGTTTCGACGCTCAATTCCTCGAACGTCGCATGCGCGAGCATCGAGAGTGGCAACAAGGAAGAGCCGCTCAACATGCGAGCGAGATCATCTGCGAAGTTGCCGCGGCTCTTGAACTCGCCGAGCAAACGCGCGCGGGCAAAGGGCCGCACAAGATCGCGAGGCTCCGATGAAACTTCTTCCCATGCCATTGCCAGCCGGGCGCTTCCCCACCAAGCCACAGACGGCTGGCGTCGAGGGCGGCGTGTGCGGAGCCTCTGGGGGAGGTTCCGCCGCCCTCGATCTCGATCTCCCTGATCCCTTTCGCTATCAGGAGCGCCGCTGGTGCGCCAACTGCGGCGGAGAGCAGACGTTTGTCCCGGTGGATCGCTTTCCCTTCGGATGGCGCGGCTACTGCATGGGATGCGAGGACGTGGTGTATGCGATGGACACGAGGACGGCGGAGGCCTGCGCATGACCTCCGAACTCTCGAACCTCTTGCTCTTCTTCACGGCGATCGCGAAGTTCCTGCTCATCACCGGAGTCGGTCTGGGAGGAGCGGTCGTCGTCTTGGCCGAGTGCTGCGGCTTTCGAGTCGTGGCACTCGGCATCGAAAAAGTTTCGGAGCGGGCAGTTAGCCACTGTACCAGCGTCGTTCTAAGCGACGGCAACAAGCCCGCTCCGGAAGTGATGGTGAGGGCCGCATGAGCGACGATTTGACGGCTTTGATCGAACGCACGAAGCAAGGCGAGAAATTCACGCTAGCTGAGATTCGTGACTACGTGTCGCCGCAGATTTCAGGGCCGCGCGCCATGGAGTTAACCATTCGCGTTCACAACAGCGTGCAGGACCTCAGCGAAACGGAGCGGATTTGTGCTCTCGTCTGCGCGCTGATGATGGAGCTCATCTGATGACCGAGCACTTCACGCGCAACACCGTCTCGGCCGAATTCTGGTGCGGCAAATGCTCGAAGCGCACCCAGCACCGCATCGATGATCGGCGAAAAGGCCCGTGCCTCGAATGCATCGCCAAGCTCGAAGCCCAGCACACCGAACACGCTGACTCGCCGAAACCCCCGGCGGACGAGCAGCAACTTCTCTTCGTCTGAAAGGAACGTTTCATGCGTCACTTCGTCTCGCTCGTCCTTCTGCTCTGCGCCTCTGCCTTCGCGCAGCTCCCACAAAACTTCTTCACGCTCTCGACCGCGAACACCGCCGACATGCCGAAAGTCCCCTATGGCACACTCGGCCATCCCGGATCGCTCGTGTGGACGGCCGTCGAAACCAGCCGCGGCTTCTACAACTGGAAGCAGATCGACGGCTTCGTCAAAAAAGCTCCGCACGATTCGAACGGCGTCGCCCAGATCGACCTCACGCTCGGCTACACGCCGGGATGGGCCGTCGCGAATCAATCGTCGTGCCGCAAGCTTGCAAACGGATTGCTGGCCTGCACCGCTCCGCCCGACAACCTGCAGGACTGGACCGATTTTGTCTCCGCGCTGATCTCGCACTACAACGGCATCTCCGCGCCGCACGTGGCCTTCTATGAAATCTGGAATGAGGCGAACATGCTGCAGTTCTGGAGCGGCACCGTCTCGCAGCTGGCAACGATGGGCGCGGCCGCGTACCCGATTCTGAAGTCCGATCCCTACTCGCAGGTGTTGACCCCGAGCGTGGTGTGGCAGGCAGGGAATGGACTCGCATTCACGCAAAGCTATTTGTCGGCAGCGCCGGCGGATGCAGTTTCCTTCCACGCCTACACCTGCAAGACGAACCTGAAATCTTCCGGCGGCTGCGCGATGCCCGAAAGCGCCGGCTCTTCGAACGCTCCGCTGCAGACGATGATTCAAAGCTTCGCCCAGATCGCGAACAGCTTGCCGTTGTTCATCTCCGAAGGCGGCTGGGGCGTGCACGGGGTCACCGATCCGGACCTGCAGGCGGCGTGGGCGGCGCACTACCTCGTTCTCGGAGCATCGTTCGCGCAGTCAGCAAACCTGACGCATCTCGCATGGTTTGAGTGGGGCGTGCCCACGATGGCGCTCTCCGGAAACATCGAAGCATCGAGTGGGCAACCGAACGCGGCCGGCATCGCCTACGGTGTCGTTCAGTCGTGGCTCAACTCAAATGCGATCAGCTCGTGCTCGGTCTCGGGGACGATCTGGAGCTGCGCGGCCGGGGCGAACCTGATCGTGTGGGACGCTTCGCAGTCGTGCTCAAACGGTGTATGTACAACGTCGCCTTACCTGGTGACGGGATTCAGCTCCTACCAGGACATCGCGGGAGAGAACCTGGTTGTCGAGAACGGAAGCGTTGATCTAGGGATCAAGCCGCTGCTGCTGGAGCCGTGAAGGGAGCTGTTTAGTGACCTGCCGTTACTGCGGTTTCGACATGAACCAAGGAGAGCTGGGGCCGCTCTACTGCGTCTCGCATCCGGAGTCCCGCGTGTGCCCGAACTGCTTTGGTTGCCAGCAGCAGGAGCCGATTTTGCCCGCTGTCCCGTTTAGCCGTCTGCAATTCCTTGTGGAGGACTTCACATGAAAATTAAGGTTTGCGATATCAGTGGCATGGGTGGTCGCGAGAATGGCGGCTACGAATGGGGCTGTCAAGTGATCTGCGCTCGCGCCCTGCGTTTCCTTCAGCAAGCGAAGGAGTCGGGAGAGTTCCCCGAATTCCACAGCTACGAGAACATCATCGGCGTCCTTTCGCCCGACAATGCGGCGGCCAAAAGGCTCGATGAGTACATCCTGCAGCACGAAAAATTGCGCGAGTTTGGCATGACCGGAGCGATGCACCAGTACGGCATCATCCACGCGCTGAAAATTTTCGAACTGGGGCGCGAGGGTTACTTCAAGGCGCTCACAGAAGGCGAAGGCGGTCGAGGCCCGGAAGATTTTTACGAGTTCGAAGAGGACGATGCGTTCCCGGAAAGCGTCACCGCATGACCGCACGCGAACTGCTCGACGAGATCCTCTCCCAGGGGCCGCGTTCCGACGCATTGCCGCTCGAATGCCGCCTGATCTTCCGCCAGTTGGCCGACAACCTGCACCAGGTCCGGCTGCGCAACGGCACGCTGCTGCGCGATCTCTCCGACGTCCGGGAACTGTTCAAGGAACTGGTCGAGGAGCTCGCGCCGGCGCCGAGGAACGGCAGCGTTGCCAGCCGATTCAATCTCGACTTCTGCCCCGACTGCGGCCACGTGCATGTCGAGGACAGCGAGTGCAGCTTTCCGATCGGCGGCGGAAGAGTGTGTCGCTGTGAGAGGCAGGTGCCGGCGTGAGCGCCTTCTGGTGGCTTCTGATTGTCGGCGTGTGGGGCATCCTCTGCTCTCTCTATGGAGACCGCGAAGGGAAGAAGCGCGGCTACGAGTTGGGCTGGAAGGCCTGCGAGGAGTGGATCGTGAAGGCGGAGTCGGACGTCGACCAGGAGCGACAGAAAATCTGGAAGGGAGAAGGGGAGCAGCGATGGCCGTGAATTCTTGCACGTGTCCCTGTCACCACGCAAATGAGCGCTGCGAGCAGTGCTGCGACGGACGAGCCACAAAGCCAGGTTACCGCGAGGAGAACGACCAGGTGATCCTCACCATGAGCCGGGAAGATTATCAGCTGATGTTGATGTTGCTCGGCGCCGGAGCGGCCGGGGCACGGATTGTCTCCGGGAAAAAGGCTCTCGAATTTCTCAACCGCCTCAACCAGGGGAACCCGCACTACACGCCATACCAGGTGTAATCGTGAGCCTCGGCAGCATCTGGGACGTTCCTATGGTCTGTGACACCTGCGGCAGCACGTTCCGGCTCGGCGACTGCGAAGCGAAAGACGACTACGAGCACGACGGTCCTTACGATGGAGAGATCGGTTGTCCCGTTCCTGACTGCGGCGGAACGATGCGTGAATTCGGCCGCTAGCCGCGGGGGATCAGAACTCCACCTCGTCGGCATTCGGCCACTCGAGCACGTCGGCAACCCGCGACGGCTTTTTCGGCAGCCGCCGGATCTCTTCATCCACTTCATCGTTGAAGTGCAGCACCTCGGTGTTGACGGCGGTGATCAGATCGTCGTGGCGCTCGAATCGGCGCACGAACAGCTGCAGGTGCTCGGGCAGCCGCGGATCGAAGGAGACGAAGTCGCACCAGTCACGATCCGGGTTGCAGCTCAGCTCGGCGATCATCTGCGGATAGTGCTCCATCGGCACCACGCCGTCGAGCAGCCAGTTCAGGTGTGTGTTGGTGTTGGGGCATTTGATCTGCAACAGGCCTCGCTCTCCGACGAAGCCATCGGGAGAGCAGCCGAAGCGCGGAATCTGTGGATGCAAGACGAAGCCCACGCGCTCGACCAGGACGTCGCGCTGCATCTCATAGGCGGCCCGGGCGAAGGGTTCCTGATCGAGTCCCCACTGCATCTCTTTCGAGACGTACTGCGGGTAGGGCTGCCCGGTCAGGATTTCGCACATGATCTCCATGCGGTACTGGGCGCGGGCGGCGTTCTCGACTGTCTGTCCCTTTACTTTTTTGGTTCCGGCGACGTCCGAGAGGCGCGAGGCGGTGACGATGCCGCAACGGGCCGCAAACCACTCAGGGCTGCCCTGCTCGACGTTGAGGATGATGCCGGAGGTCAGGTGGGCGCTCATTGCAGTGCCTCCTTTGCCCACACTGCGGCGAACTCTCTGGCGAATTCTTTCTGATCATCTTCGAGGGAGCGTAGCTCTTCGCAAACTGAGCAAGTCACCCAGTTTTCGGCGAGCGCATCGTGGTCGATGGCGTCATCAAATTCGCCGACCTCGCGGATTCGCTGGCAGAGTTCGAGGTATCGCTCAGCGGCTTCGCGCCACTGGTCTGCGTTGAAATTGAAGTGCGAGAAACGTACGTAGATTTCTTCCGTCATTGCAGTTCTCGCTTTCTCGCGTCCTTCGCCGACATGAAGGCGTCGAGCGCGGCGCGGTCGTTGTTTTTCTTCGCCTCGTTGCCCGCGATGATGTAGCGGGATTTCAGTTCATCGAGGTCTTTTGCGTTGGCGATCCCGAAGCAGAGATTCCTCACCCGGTCGGGATGCATGGGAGTGTAGGCCATGCGCGGCGCAATCGAGTTCGACGTGGCTTTGCCGTCCATCTCTTCGGCGGGCGTGGGCGCGTACCCGGCCATCACGACAACCCACGCGAGGACGTTGCGCAGAGCCTTCGCCTGTGCCCGCGTCTGCGCCATCGAGCGCAACTGGAACAGCGGCTTGTCACTCCACTTCGATTCGTCGTCCATGCACATCGCTTGCGCGGCGCTGATGACCTGCCCATCAGCGCGAAGGGCTTCGGCGTGGCACTCGTAGCCCCGGACTCTTCCCTGCTCGACGTAGGATGTTGCTCTGGCCGCCACGGTGATGCCGTAGAAGCGGCCCAAGGTTTGCCAGTCTTCGAATTGCAAAAACGTCTTGCCGTTGATGACGCATTTCAGGGGCTTGCGCTCGATCACGTCACGTAGAGCCTGTGCGGCCTTCGCGGCTTCCTGCAGCACGATCTCCGGCGCGCGCGGCATGGCGAGCTGGGCAGACTCGGGCGGACGAAGCGCCAGATGGTGGATATCTTCCGGCTGAATCTCGGGATTAAGCGGCTGCTGCACGGTTGCCATAGAGGTTTTCCTTTCCAGTGAAGTTGGAATCGGAGAGCGCGACCAGCAAAACTTCGAGGGCCTTCTCCGGTTCGTTGAAGTTGAGGTGGACGATGGCGCGGACGATGGCATGGTGTTCGGCGGTGTAGCGCGGAGTCTCAGCCACGGAGCGCCTCGACTTTCCGGAAGTGGCGCAGGCAGAATTCCTGCTCCGACTTCAGATCGTGCACCGTGGCGCGTTCGTGGCAGTCGCAGTGCTCGTCCGACCAGAAGCAGGTGGTGAGGACGCGAGTGACGAGCTGGTCAATTGCCGCCGGGAATACCTGTGGAAATTCCGGATGGGCGAGGACTGATAGAGTGGGTGCAGCCATGATCGAGCCTCCAGTAAGGTTCGGTTGCGGTTAGCTCTGGGTGCTGTGTTGCAAGCACGCACCCGGAGCGACTACGAGAACAATTATCTACCGTGGCTGCTACGGTGTCAAGTACAAAATACGCCCGAAAAATAATACTTGCAATCCTAGCTGCTACGGTGTAAGACTCTCCTCATGGACCTAATGACCCAAGCCATTGAGGAGGCGCTGCGGCGAGAGATGCAGTCGCGTGGCAAACGCGGTGGCCTTGCCCGCGCACAAAATCTCACACCCGAGCAGCGCCGAAGAAGCGCCCTGAAGGCCTCCCGCGCAGCAGCCGCCGCCAGAACCAAACGCGCCAAGCAAAAGGCGAAGGCGAAGTGAGCCCCGAAGACAAGTTCTGGGCGATCCGGTGCAAGGTGTGCTCGAAGCTGCACCGGGCGACGCCGACTATTCCCCCTGGTGTATATCAGCCGCCGATTCCGGCGCAGGGCGTAGTTGAGTGTCCGGAGAATCCGGGGAAGACGGCGGAGTATTTCGGGTCGGAGTGGTTGATGGTTCCCACTGGCGAGTTGCCGGATTCCACGTCTCGGGATTCTTGAAGCGCCACACGTTGTTCTGATCGAGCCACATCCACTCGTTTTCGGCAATCTTCATGGCGCGATTCTACACCCCGGCTAGTCAGTCTCCCGCTGCCGCTCCGAGCACCTCTTCCTGGGGAACCCTCTTGGGATGCTTCTTCATCGCCCGATCGACCAGGCGGTTGAGTGCCTCGATTTCTCGGTCGAGAAAGTCTCGCAGAGCAGGCGGGTTGGAGAGAAGTTTCTGCACGTTCTGTTCGATGAGAAGCGCATAGCCTACGCTTCCGGCATACCAGCCCAAAGGTCACGAGCGCCAGTCTCCCCGGTACATGTCCTTTCGCGCAGGCGTCTATAGCACTTTGGTAACTCGCGAAAATCGCGCGTAACTTGCGCCCGTTCCCCGCGCTTGCAGTAAGCTGGCTCAGACTGAGACCCACACAGCGGGGCCGCCGATTTCCAGCCTGGATGTCGCGGTCCCGCCCTCGAGTTCCACCGCCGCGCGCCGGAAATAAAGCGCTGCCGATCAGACCCAACCCCATGAGAGTACCCGTGTATCCGCGCGGCTCCGATCCGCGCACTGCCCGCCGCATCCTTTCGAAGTCACTGAGTTACGCGCAGGAAGAGGTGCGCAACTACCGCGCCGACTGGGTCGATCCCGCCGATCCGAGCCGGGGCATCGTGCCCCGCGAGTTCCTGGCCTCGGGCAAACTCTTGGCCGCGACTCTCGACCAGATCGAACACCTGGCGGTGGAAGGCATGAACGGCCCGCCGCCCGACGTTGGGTTGAAGTTCATCCCGCCGCCGATGGAGAAGAATCCCACCCTCCCCCGCATCAACGTCGAGAGCCTGGTCGTCGCCGCCCCGAGCTGGGACTGGCAGATGGAGCCTGCGCGCGCCTGATGGCCCGCTCTTCCCTATTTCGCCTGGCGGTGCAAGAATTCGAGCGCCGCTACCTTTTGATCGAGCTCGAGCGCAATGGCTGGAACCGTTCTCAGACCGCACGCGAGCTCGGCCTCTCCTACCGGACCCTTCTCTACAAAATCGACCAGCTCCAACTTTCCCCGTCCGCTGAAAGAGTCGGCGATCCCGTACCCGTTTCTGCCTAAAGCATGGAAACCCGAGAGCGCATCAATGTTGGAACTGCGCAAGGCTGTCGGACGCTGGCCCTGGCGCATCGCCGATATCGAGGCTACTTCTGGAAAGCCGATCTCGGAGGAGATGAAGCTGATTTTGGCTTTGGTGATCTTCGACGGCTACGAGCTGTTCCCTCGGCATGACTGATCCCGCCATCAACTACCTGAGCACGGCGCACGAGATCGCGCGCGCCAAACGTTTGGGCACCTACGGGCAGACCGATCGCTCGAAGCAGTACGAGGGCCGCTACTCGCCCGAGGCGCTGCTCAAGAGCGATAATCACCTCTGGAAAAAACTGCGCGAGATGGAGCAGCGGAAGTTCCGCCGGCAAATCTTGATCGTGTTGTTGACCGCCGCGCTGGCACGCGCACCGGAGATCTGGCACTGGGTTTCGTGGTTCATGCGATGAGGCTCGCACTCTACGCCCGCGTCTCGAAGCTTCACGGTCACCAGGATCCGGAGGTGCAACTGCGCGAGCTGCGCGAGTGGGCCGCGAAGAACGGGCACCAGGTTGTCTTCGAATACGTGGACCACGGCGTCTCCGGCGCGAAGAAGTCACGCCCCCAGCTCGACAAGCTGATGCGCGATGCGACGAAGGGGCTGCGGGACATTGACGCAGTTCTCGTGTGGCGCCTCGATCGCTTCGGCCGATCGCTGCAGCACCTGCAGAATGCGATCGCGGAGCTGAAGGCAGCGAACGTTTCCTTCATCAGCATGAAGGAAGGCTTTGACCTGACGACGCCGATGGGGAAAGCGTTCTTCGGGATGCTGGGCGTCTTCGCCGAGTTTGAACGCGACGTGATCGCCGAGCGGATCCGCGCCGGCCTCAAAAATGCCAAGGCGAAGGGCCACCTGCCCGGCCGCAAGATCGACCCGAAGCGCGGGGCGAGCCGGACGACGGTCTGGCGCGAGAAGCAGCGGAAATCGGCCTAACCGGTTTGTTTCATATCACCTGAGATGAAACATCAACGACTTACGAGCGATTTTGGGCTGCAGAGGCCCTCGTAGTACCCCGAAAAACCTTCGGAAAATCTACCGAAACCAATCATCCCATTGAAAAACCTAGCCTTTATCCGGGAAGCGGGAAGCGCTCGAATTCTGCGCAACTCATTGATTTCGTTAGAGACGGCTGCGCCGGCGCCGAAGGTTTCGCCTGAAGACAGGTCGGAAAGCTAGGTTTCGAAAGGTTTTCTGAGCCAAAACCTATGGCACCAAAAAAAGGCGGCGACACCCGAGCTCAGGCGGCGGCAAACGGGAAGGCGGTCGGGCGCCCGAAGAAGCAGACGATCGTAGTCCCCGCCGGCACGACCGCAACCGTCGCCACGGAGATCCTCGCGATGAACGGAGCGCCGAATCACAAGCGCCGTTGCGAGTGCGAGATCTGTGCCGGCCGGCTGAAAGAAAAGTGTGAGTGCAAAACGCTCGACGACGGGGATGGCGGCAAGGTCCAAGTCGAGTGCGTGTTCTGTCACACGCGCAAGGATCACAAGATTTGCCGCTGCCAGGTCTGCGCCTGGTGGGAGCTGCTCCGAGCCACCGATCGACGAATCGTTCTCGACTCGAGGAAGTACCTCACCGACAAGAGCGAAGGCAAAGCTGTGCAACCGGTGATCACGTCGCAGGACAAGCCGGCCGAAATCAATGTCACCATCCGTCGCGTCGGCGCTTGAGATCGACGTTGCACTGCAACCGAAGCAGGACGATCTCTATGAGCTCATCGAGAAATCGAAGCACACGATCTTCGGCACCGGCGGCCGCCGCGGCGGGGGAAAGTCCGGAGGCCTGCGGCGCATTTTCTTCCTGCGCCGGCTGAAGTACCCGAACACCGATGGCATCCTGCTTCGACGCACGCGACAAGAGCTCATCGACAACCACCTCACGCCAATGTTTCGCGAGTGGCCTTTCGTTCGCGACTGGTGGGTGGCGCAGGACAAGACTCTAGTTTTCCCCAACGGCTCGCGGCTTCTGTTCCGCTACGCCGAACACGAAAAACACGTGGACAAACTCTTCGGTGTGGAATACGCGGACGTCGGCCCGGAAGAAGCGGGGCTGTTTGCGCAGCGCGAGCTTGAGAAGATGAAGGGCTCGAACCGCTGGCCGGGCTCCTCGCCCATCAAGCCGATCATGGTGATGTCGTTCATGCCGGGCGGCCGCTCGCACGCCTACCTGAAGCGCATCTTCATCGACAAGCTGTACGAGGGCGAAGAGAACCCCGACGATCACTGCTTCGTCGAGACCTGGGGCTGGGACAACGTCGAGCACGTTCGCAAGATGCTGGTCGAACGCGGCTGCACCGAGCGCGATTTCTACTCCTGGCCGGAAGCGGAGCGCAAGAAGTGGTTCCTCGCATCCGAGTACGGCCGCAAGCTCTCCTCGATCACCGACACCGCGCTGCGCGCCGCCTGGCTCGACGGATCGTGGAACGTCTTCGAGGGCATCGTCTTCCCCGAGCTGAAGGACACGCTGCACAACCTCGACAACTGGACGGGCGAGCTAACGCTGAAGGGCAAGAAACTCTACGGCGCGATCGACTGGGCCGACACCGGCGCCACCGGTGCAGAGCAGTGCGCGCTCGACGATGACGAGAACTTCTTTTTCTTCGACGAATACGGCGACAAGAACCGCACCGTGACCGAGCACTGCGAGAGCATCATCCCCATGTTCAACGAGATCGGCCACGTCGAGTACATCCTGATGGATCTGCCGACGACCAACATCAACCAGGAAGATCTGTTCTCGATCCAGAACGCCTTCCGCCTGGCCGGGCTCTACACCACGCAGGCCTACCGCGCCAACATCAAGATCGGACTCGACCGGCTGAAAGATTTGCTGAAGGTCGATCCCAATCACGTGCATCCGTTCACCGGGGAAATCGGCGCGCCCCATCTCTACATCTCGCGGCGCAAGTGCCCGAAGCTGTGGAAGCAGATGTCGGAGCTGCAGCGCGAGATCGACACCGAGACGGGCAAGGTGAAATACATCGGCGACGACGACAACCTGGATCCGGCGCGCTATATCGCCATGAGTCGCCCGAAAGCCCCGGACAAAAAGGCGAAGGTGGATCCGAACCTACTCAACGCGCAGCGCTACACCTCGGTCGATGCCAAAGCGCAGCGCACGCTTTCGAAGTTCGACAAAACGTTCGGGAAAGACCCGAACGGGAACGAGTGGTTTCCCCAGTGACAGTCTTTGTGGTGATGGAAGGCGACTGGGGATATGACCTGGTCCGGGGGGTTTTCAGTACACGCGCTGCTGCCGAGAAATGCGCGGCGCAGTGCCAGCTCGCCGCACTCACCGCGGGACTGACGATTCAGGAATGGACCGTGGACGAGGCGATGGCGCAGGAGCAGGTCTTTGCCCGCCACTAGCGGAGACCAGCAGCGCTTCATGCGAGCGGCGTTTCAGCGCAGAGCCGCGGGACACCCGAGAGCCACCGATCCGCAAATGAGTTTAGAGAAGCTGCACGATTTCACCCGCAAAGTTCCCGGCGCCCCCGAGCGCAAGAATCCGCCCGCGCACTACGGCTCGCGTCCGGTCACCGAGGAGATCTAACATGCCGCCACGCTACGCAGTCACCAAGCTTCCCGGACAAATCGACGTTCCTGGCAACGACTCGCGCCACAACCTCCCCGACCCGAACCAGGGCGGAGGCCCGCAAGGCGGCAAGGGCTTTCGCGGCAACGTGAAGCCATCGAACCGCGGCGGCTTCGGCCATCAGGGACGCGATCGCGTGCACGGCGGATCGCCGATGACCCGCGGACGCAGTGGATCCGGCAACCCGGCAACGCGCGGCGGAAGTCCTGTTGCGTTTAAGCCGGATGCGCGCATTCCTGGTCACGGCGGATCGCCGCAACACCGCGGCGGAGCTGGATCGGGCGCCGACTTCGGCAGGCCTGGTCAGACCGGAGTTCCCGGCGGTAACCCCACGCAGCCGCGGCCCGGAGCTGGCAACACCGCAGGACGCAGCGCAAAGCTGATTGCGGGACGATTCCAGCGCAAGCCGATGGGAGCAAGCCCTTCGCAGGGCGATTCGATGGGCGGACGCTTTGGCGGCCCGCCGGTGAGCACGAACACGTAGATGCTGGCGAGACCTTATGACCCCAGAGACGCACGCGGCTGCGACCTCATCCTCGGACGAGCGCACGCCGGAGCCGGCATCACCGACCCCACGCGAGATCAAATCTTTGTGGTTGGAAACGTGGGATCACCAGACGGAGTACTCGTACTTCGAGAGTGTGCCTACGTTCACGAGCTCGAGTGTGGAGATGCCGCTGTTCGACGAGCTCGAGCAGATGCGCTTGCGAATTACGCTGTGGCCGCGTCCCGAGCCAAGGGGCTGAAGTCAGCAGTGTTTCTGATCCGCAACGAGAACGAACGCATGATGCGCTGGGCAGAAGCGCTGGGCGCAGTCAAGCAAACGGAACCGGGAGACGCGCTGTACCTGCTGACACCGCCATGAGCAAGCAGTCGAGCTTCGACAAGATCAAGAAACTGCGGTTGCGGCGCGGCGACTGTCTCGTGGTGCGGGAGTTTGAACTCGCGCAGCAGATCAGCAAGATGAAGTTCCCGTTTCTCAATTTTCAGGTGCCAATCATCTGCGCGCCGCTCGGAGTCGAAGTGATTCCGGCCGACGAGCTGGTGAAGGTGGCCGAGCGGGCTCGCGCGACGAGCCAGCTGATCATCCCGGGGAAAATCTAAGGAGCACTTATGCGAATTGCTGACGACATGGGCGGACGCGCAGGTTCGCCTGGTGATTTCGGTTCATCCGCTTCGGCGGCACAGCGGGGCGGCAACGGCGCGGAGCAGGATTCCGGCGTTCTGTCCTCCTCGATCCCCGGCAACGTTCACTCCTCGCGCGGCTTCCGCAAAGCGCTGATGAAGTCGGGATCTAAGGGCAACGCGCTGAAGGACCAACTGCCTGACAAGACGAGCTTCGGCGGCAAGGGCTTCCGCAAGCCGAACTATTTCGCGCAGGGCGGGCAGCGCCACGGCATGCACATGGGCGCCGGCGCTCCCTTCACCGGGCACTCTACCGACACCGGTGCCGATTTCGGCGGCTAGATGTTTTGGAGCAACAAGCCATCGCGCGTCGAGCTCGCGCAGGCCGCAGAGATCGAGTTTCTGCGGCGCAAGCTCGAGCAGGAGCAGGAGCGCTGCAACCAGCTCATCAAGGCGCTCGGCGAAGTGGCCAACGTGAAGATCATCATGCCGCAGGCCACCCGCGAAGAGCGCGCTCTGTCGATCGCACATTTCGCTCGCGAACAGTCTTCTGGTTATTTCGACACCGTCCGACCCGTACCACCTAAAACTTCTGGAGGAACCACGTGAAACGCACACTCAATCAAATGATTACGCTCGCCGCCGTCGTTGGCTTGCTGTTGCTGGGCTCAGTCTTCGGGCAGATCTCCGGCGTCGCCACCCAACCGGGCCAGTTTTTCCCTTCGCAGCTTAACCCTGCGACCACCACCACGTCGCAGGCTGGCCTGGTCACCAACCCCAGCTCGAACTTCATCATCAACGTCACCGGCGGCCCGGTGGTCTGCTACGGCTCGGAGACGTTCTACATGCAGCCGTCGCAGATCACGCTGCAGGCGAACTCGACGAACCTGCTGGTCTTTTCCTGCATCGCTCCCTCGGCGGTTTACACCAAGCAGGCAGTGACCGGACCTGGCTCGAGCGGAACCACGGTGGGCGTGCCCACTTCCCTGCTCTATGCCGATCCGCAGAAGGGCGAGATCGCGATGGCGACCATCGTGTGCGGCTCGACCAACTGCGGCAACACCGCGAACGGCACGATCACCGACAACCGCTCGGCCTCGAACTTCCCGATCGTCACCGACGGCTACTACATCGTGCCGCCGGGCGCATGCGCGTGGAACCAGTCAGGCGGCACGCTGGTCACGAACGGCCTGGCGAACGTGGGCGCGTCGTTTTTGCCGGTCAACCAGATTTCGACCACGACCACGACGCTGACCGCGGTTCTGAGCTGTGTCATTGCCGTACCCTCGAAGCTCACAGCGGGCAAGGGCGTCATCATCGCGGACGTCACGCTGCTCTACGGCCCATCGACGGGCACCTTGCAGTCGTGCGCCGCTCCCTCGATCTCGACGATCGCGCTTCCCACCGCAGGGACGAGCGAAACCCCTTCAACGGTTACCCCTGTCGCGATTTCCGGAGCGCTGACGGTCACGCCGGTCGTTGGCTCCTGCAACGTCACCGCTTTGACCGCAGGCGCGATGTACACCGAGAAGGTCGCCCTCGCGACGCCCTTCAACATGTCCACTGATCTGCAGTTCCTTGAATTCTCGCAGTCGTTCGTGGGAGCCAACGCCGCCTCGGAAATTCTCTACACCGGCGGGCTGATCGTTCACTACAGCTATCTGCCTCTCTAACCTGTGGGCTCGCTTCTTCAGGCAGTGCGCGGCCTCTTAGGGGGCGGCGCGTCGAAGAGTGATACACCGCAGGGCGGAGGAAACTCCGGCGGCTCCGGTACCGGGAGCGGCGTGGACGAAGACAAGACTCTTCAGTTCACCCGCGACAAGTGGAGCGACCGGAAGAACGCCTTCGTGGTGTACCACCAGTCGATCTGGCAGGCGCTGCTGTTCTACGCCAACCAGAGCTGGATCGACTGGGACGACGCGCGCAAGGTGTGGCAGCCGCAGCAACCCACTGACGAGTGGGTGCCGCGGCCGCGCATCAACCGCTTTGCGCCGGCGATGGATTCGGTGGCCTCGAACTTTTTCCAGCTGCCGCCGATCGAGGCCGCGCCGAAAGCCGAGAAGCAATCCGATCCGCAGTCGCACGCGATCGCAGACATCTGTTCGGACCTGGTCGCCTATGTCATTCAGAAAGATGGCCTGGAACATCAGCAGGGCGAGGAAGAAGATAAAGTTGGCCTGGCTGCTCAGCTGTACGTTCTTGAAGGCACGATTTTCTCGCATCTGCGCGTCCGCAAGAAATCGCTGGGCACGCAGCCGGCGCAAGCCATGCAGCCCGCCTGGGGCGCTCAGTGCGAGAGCTGCGATAATTACACGAGCGTTCCCGCCACTGGGGAGAAGCCGCAATTCTGCACCCAGTGTGGAGCTCCTCTCACCATCACCGACACCGAAAGCCTCCAGCCCCAGCTCGGAGACGACGGACAGCCGCAGCAGAACGAGATCCTCGAGTACGAAGTCGAGTGCGAGATCGGCAATGCCCTCTACGCCTTCCCGCGCCCCGGTTCCACCTCGCTCGCCGATTCTCAGGACCTGCTCTGGGCGCAGCGGCGCACCCTCGACGAGATCTGGTTCCGCTGGAACTTCGAAGCCGAGCCCGATTCCGAGTGGCCCGACGGATACTCCGTCACCTACGAACACGCGCTGAACTTCTGGTACACCGGCTACTCGTCGACGACGCTCCAGGTCAAAGACTCCTGCATGGTTCTCGAAGAGTACGTCGCGCCAGGCAAGGTGAAGGATTTCCCGGAAGGCTTTCACAACGTGGTGATCAACCAGAGGCAGGCCTTCGTCGAGAAGTGGGACTTCCCCGAGCATCCGCTGACGATGGGAAAGTACCTCACCTTCCCCACTTTGTTTTTCGGCCGAGCGATCTCGTTCGACTGCGTCGAGATCCAGCGCGAAGACAACGCCTACGAGTCACTGAAAAAGCTGCATGGCATGGTCTCGGCCGTCGATCCCTGGGTGGTCGACGCGGATTCGCTCGTCACCGACATCACCGGGCGCGCCGACAAGATCATCAAGTACAAGCGGACCTCGCCGGACGTCGAGCCGCCGCACCGCGCCGGGCACGGATCTCTCGATGAAGGAATTTACAAGCAAGGCGAGATCCTGCGCAGCGAGTACCAGTCGATCTCGGGCGCGACCAAAGCCTTCAAGGGCGAAGCCGAATATGCAGGAGAGCCCGCCGCGGCCGCGAAACTTCGAAGAGACCAGGCCGAGCTGCAATTCGGAAAGCCGGCGGCGAACTGGCGTAACTTCTGGCGCGAGACCCTGCGCAAATACGTGAAGTTTTTGCAGAAGTACTACTCGGTCGAGCAACTGGCGAAGATCCTCGGCTCCGATCGCATAGAGGACATCCGCTCGTTCAAGGGCGCGGACCTCGACAACACCATCGACTTCCTGGCCGCGAACACTGGCCTGCCCCGCACCAAGACCGAAATCAAAGAGGAGTTGACCGAGCTCGAGCAGATGGGCGCGCTCGACGTCAACGATCCCTCGGTGCGGCAGCGGATCTACGAAGTCTCGGGTGAAACCGGCATGCTCGAATCGTTCAACGAAGACGCGACCAACGCGCGCCTCGAGAACGAAGCATTCAAGACCGGCAAGGGTGATCCCTCGCTGCCAGGCCAGTACGTTCCGCCGCAGATCAAGCCCATGCCTGGCATCGAGGACCTGGCGGTGCATCTCTACTTCCACAAGAAGCAGGCGAAGACGCGGGATTTCAAACGCTGGAACCCTGCGGCGCAGCAAGCCTTGTTCGCGCACATCATGGAAACGATCCAGGCACTCGCCGTCATTCAGGGACCGCCTCCGGCCGATCCCGCAGCACCCAAACCACCCGCGATGCCACCGCAGCCTGGCGCGGCGCCAGGAGCAATGCCGGCACCCGCCGCGTAAAGGAGAACTATGAAACAACTCTTACTCGTTCGAAGCTTCGTTGCGATCGCACTTCTCGCGTCGTCAGCCTTCATCCAGCCGGCCTTCGCCCAGTCGATCATGCAGGACCAGAACACGAACACCTGGGGCTCGGGCGGCGCCGCCTCGGGCACTGCGCAAAGCTTTCCCGACATCAAGGGCACGATCACTGAACAATTCGAAGTGGTGATCTCCGGCACCGCTCCCTCGACCACGACCATCACCGTCGTCGGCGCGATGCGCGGTGGAACCACGTCGGGCACGCTCTCGAGCTTCAGCTCGACCACCTCTGGACAAATGCCGTCGTTCGCTGCCGGCGTCTTCGACAACTACAAGGTCACGACCAGCTGGACGGGCGGCGATGCGACGACGAAGTTCATCATCAACCGCACGGGCACAGTCGCTCGCACGACGGTCTGCCCTGGCGGCGCGGCTGACATCAACGTCGGCACGGGCGCAAACGTCGGCGCCGGCTCGAACGGGGCGACGAAGGTCTGGGGATTTTTCCTGCCCTGCTCCGTCACCACATCGACGCTGCAGTATGCGATCACCACCGCCGACAACACCGCCAACATTTACGATCTTGGCGTCTACGACAACTTCGGCAACCTGGTGCTGCACACCGGCCCGCTCGCCGGCACTGCTCTTTTCCCGAGCAACGCGCAGCCGAAGTCGGTCGCCTGGGTCTCATCGGCAACGCTCTCTCCCGGCCGCTACTACTTCGCCGAAACCTGCAACACCTGCGTGGCCACGCTCTCGGGCACCGCCATCGGTTCCTTCAACGTCGGTGGCACCGGTCCAGCGCCTAGCGCGAACACGCTGGTTTCTGGAACGTTGCCAGCGGACTCGTGGACGATCAGCGTGATTCCGACCTTCGCGCTGCGCTAAATGGGACGCGACGAACTCAAAGACCGGGCCGAGCCAGGCGGCTTCGTGGAATACGGGGAAGACCAGCTCCCCAAGATCGATTCCATGCGCCGCGACAAATCGCAGCCTGATTTTTTCGGCATCCCGATCCTCGCGGACTCAAACGTCGGCTTCGTGCGGGCTTCAGAGATCGGCGACAAGCCCGCCAGCTGCGCCACATGCCAGAACAAGCAAGCGAACGACACCTGCGCGCTCCTCGGACCCGAGGTGAAAGTCGCAACGGTTATCGGCCACCGCGAATCGGGCGATCCGATCGAGTACTGGCCGTGCTGCAGCAGCCATCAGTTCGGCAGCCCAGCCACGGGCGAAGCGCAATATTCACCGACCGTGAGCTCGCCCGATTCGCTGGGGCTGATCTGGATCAACGCGCCCGAGCCCGGGCAGAAATTCGGCGGCGCGAACTGCGGGGGAGTGAACGGCGGGGATGATTGCGATCACTACCTGGTGCGCGACGGTGAGAAATGGGACAACCCGCAAGGCTATTGCCGAGTGCTCGCGCACATCGTGGATGCAGGCGATGTTTGCGCGGCCTGGCGCGACGATGACGAGCTTCCGTGGAAGGAAGCCCAACAACTTTTAGCCGGTGACTCGGTCGAGACCGTGGGCAAGAAAAGACTGGCGAAACAGATCATGGGGAGAGACGATGACTAAGCTACTTTTGAAGCTGGTTTTCTTTGGGACGACATTCTTCGCGTCGGGTGCGCCAACACTCGGAGGCGGCAGTGGTGACAGCGGCGGAACTCAACCAGGTGGTGGAGCAGGTCTACCGGGCGGCGGCCAAGGAGCACCCGGAGCTGGCGCTCCTGGTGGCGGCTCTGGATCGCAGCCGGGCTCGCAGGGCGGCCAAGGAACGCCGGGCGGCCAGCCAGGCGGCGAAGGACTCCCGCAGCTCCGCCAAGCCTACGAAACCCTGAAGGCGCAGCACGATCCCTACTCGAAGCTGAACCTCAAGCCCGAACAGATCACGCAGCAGACGGCCATCTACGGCCGCTTCTTCTCCGAAGTTTCAAACCTCGGCAAAGAACTGGGCTTCACCGAGCAGGACATCGTCGAAGCCTTCACCGCAAAGCCGCTCGAGACGCTCGATTTCCTCCGCTCGAAGATGGCGGAATTCGAACAGCAAAACGGCGGCGATCCGAACGCGGATCCGCGGCAACTGGTCGAGCAACTCGTCGAGCAGCGCATCGGGCCGATCCAGCAGCGCGAGAACGTGCGCATGACCAACGAGGCGAATTCCCTGTTCGAGCGCACGGTGTACCAGGAGACCGTGAACTGGGCGAAGACGCAGGGCCTCGAGATCGCCAACGTTCCAAAAGAAGAGCTGCAGGCCATCATGGACGTCGCTTCCGAAGCGATGAAGTACGACGCCGATGCGCTGAAAGCCCTGAAGATGGAAGGCAAGACCGCGGGCGTGCAGAAAGCCTTCCAGGAAGCGGTGAAATTTCTTGACGCCTACTACCTGGCGCGCTCGGGCCGTGACCGTGCCCGCGTGACCCCGCCGAACCGCGGCGGAGCGCCCGGCCAGCAAGGCGGAAATCAGCCAGGCAAAAAGCCCACGCTCGACGAGATCATCAACGGCGAAGCTTCCGCGGTCGCCGCGATGCCCTCGATGCGCTGAGAAAACACTTTCGACGTACCGCGCCTCGTCAGCGCACGACGTATCGGGACTCGTCACCCCATCGGGCCGTATGACGGACTCGCCCACCGTTGAGAGCCGGAAAACACTGGCGAATTCACTCAACGGAGAATCACTGTGCTTCGCTTTTTCCAGTACTTCCTCACGCAAATGTTCTGGATGATCAACCCTCGCGCGGTTGACACCACGACATACCTCCCGGACGCGAAGATCGTCTATGGCGCCATCCAGGAGCAGGTGAGCACGTTGCCGGCGGTGATGAACCTGTTCGGCGATGGCTCGAAATTCGGGAAACCGATCAACAACGTCGGCATCCGCGGCTATGTCTTCCTGGCGCGCGTGCAGCCCAACTGGAACATGGGCTACCGTGCGGAAGGAACGACCGGCGTCGGCGCGGCCGGCAACCAGGGCCTGACCAATGCGACCGTCACGCTGCGCTACTTCTACGTGCCGATCGTCATCACCGGCCAGGCGGAAAACCTCACCAAGGGCGAATCGCGCGCTTTCATGCAGGCCAAGGCTCTCGAAGCCAAGTTCGACATGAAGGATGCCGTCTCGCACGTGAACGTCGTGGTGATCGGCGCGGAACCGGGCGGGCAGCTGGCCCAGGCCGCGGCTCCGATCGTTGCCAACACCTCGTTCACCGCAGACAACGCCGGCTTGCTGCCGGGCGCAATCTACCTGCGTGTGGGGCAGCCGATCGACGACATTCCTGTCGGCGGCGGCGCACCGGGCTTCCTCAACCAGAAGATCACGGCCATCAACTACACCACGCGCGTCGTCTCGGTTCCGGCGACGGCTGTGGCCGGCCACGCTATCGCGCTCGCGGGTGAATATCCGCAGGTTGCGATCGCGAACGACGGCTGGTTCACCGCCAACGGCTTCCAGAACCTGGTCAACTCGTCCGGCGTCGTTGAAGGCATCGATCCTGGCGTCTACCCGGCCTGGCAGTCGTACGTGTTCGACAACGGCGGCGGCGCTCTCAGCTCGCAGTTGCTGCAGCAGCTCCGTCAGTTCGTGAAGAACCGCGGCGGTGTGGATGGAAACATCTTCATCGTGCCCTCGGCGCAGATCAACCAGTACGTCGGCATCGCGACAACCACGCTTCGTTTCGACATCACCAACGAAGGTCCGGCCGCCAAGGTCGGAAAGAAAGCGCTCGATCTCGGCTTCAACGTGTTCGACTACGCGGGTCTCCCGATGGTCGAGGACAAAGACTGCCGCACCGATCGCATCTTCCACGGTGACACCGAAATGATGAAGAAGTTCGAAGCGATTCCGCTCTCGCTGGCGGAAGACGAGGCAGGAACCTGGACGCGCGTCATCGGTGCCAACGGCATCGCCGACGCAGTCGCGGGCCTGCTCCGCTGGTATCACAACATCGGCATCGTGCAGAGGAGCGCATGGGGCCGGTTGCAGAACCTGCAAGTCCCGGCGAACTTCGCCACCGCGGCGCCTACGCTCTAAGGCCCGCGCCAACTCGGGAGCTGATGTTTCCGCACGCATCGGCTCCCGAGGTTTTCATTTTTGATTTCCGGATTCTCTCTTATGACCGGACCCGCCACGCAAGAAGTTGAAGTCGTACTGATGCAGCGATTCCTCGACTCCGGACTCTGCCTCGAGCTGAACGATCGCAGGCAGCTTTCGCAGGCGATCGAGCTGCGCAAGGCGGAGCTGGTCGCAGGCCTCGCCCACCCCGTCGCCAGGAAATGGACGAAGAAGCTGCAGAAGGAAGTCGAACCGCTGCTGCGCATGCGCCTCGATGCGCGGCTCGGCTTCGTCATCGACCGCTGGGTCGAACTCGACTCCTGGTGGCACAAGATTCCCGGCGTGATCGGCTTTCAGGAGCCGCGGCCCGGGCTCTGCGAACGCATGCGCACGCAGTACGACATGCAGAAAAAGGCGACGCCCAAAGACAACGAAGATGCGATCGCCGGTCGCGCACGGCACCCGATCATGCAGGAAAAAGACAAGGCCTCGGCGCAGGTGATCAAGGCCAACGAAGACGCGAACACCGAGAAGGTGCTCGCGGCCGTCGATTCCCTCTCCACCAAACGTATGGAGAATTTTCTGGCGGTCGAGCGCGCGCGCCACACCGGGGAAAAACTGATTCACCACGGGCCGGACTTGAAATTCGTCGAGCACGTCGAGCAGCTCGAGAAATCGGGCAAGGTGCAGGTCTCGGAGGACGGCGCGAAAGACTGCATCGCTCCTGGCCTTGCGCCCAAGGTGCACAAGCGCCGCTCGGGAGGGAAACACATCCGTGAATAGCACAGAGTTGATTGGCAGACAGGCCGACGTGATTTCAGGACCGCACGAAGGCCGCGGCGGCGAAATCAAGCAGGTCCGCTCGATCACGATCGGCAACGCCGATCCCGAACCTTACGTTGTCATCGAGTACACAGAAAAAAATTGCTTCGATGAGCTGCAGACGGACCAGATTTCAGTTCCGGCCCGCCGCGTCGTTCTTCGTTAGCCCTCACAAGGAGAAATTTCTATGGGTGCATTGGTGCTACCAGGGCAGGCCGTCATCCCCAAAAACTACGGCGAATCGATCGTGCTGTTTTCGACCGAAGGCTTTGAGTGCGTGATCGACGGCGCGCCCGTCGGCCAGCATGGCCGTCTCTACAAGATTCCCGCCGGCAAAGCGATCAAGGTGCCTTTTGAAGTGGGGCGATACCTGCTCGATACGCAGAGCTTCCCCTTCATCGACGTCGTCCGGGTGCACGAAGAAGAGCAGGAATCGGGCATCGTCTACGACATCGACGGCGCGAAAGCAGATTCCCTCGCGCGGCTCGTGCAGGCCGACGATCTTGCCTTCAAGCAATACGTGCAGGGGGCGGTCGAAGACTTCGTGAAGCGAAACAAGCCCGTCCCCCAGCCGCCCGACAAGATCATCCGCATCATGGAACGCCGCGGCTTCAAGCTGGAGCAGTACGGCATCGTGCCGATCGGCTGGAAAACGGCCGAGAACAAGCAGCTGACCGCAGTGTCCGATGAAAACGCGACGCTCAAGCAGCAGCTCGCCAGCCAGCAGGACCAGATGGCGGAGATGCAGAAAAAGCTCGACGCCCTGCTCGTCGCCAACGTCTCCGGCGACAGCAAAAAGAAAGGCTAACCACGCCATGCACTACCACAAATGCAAAGAGCCGCACGCCAACAGTCAGGTGTGCGGCCAGGTGGTCGAAGTCGTCGATGGCCTGAAGTGTGACCACTGCGATGACGAGCACCGCTGCTCGGCGCATCATCCCGATCCGCAGTTCCGGGTTGAACCGACGCCGCCGCTGAAGCGATGAAGCGGGCCAAGGTCCGTATCGATTCGGCTCACTCTCGCAAACTGATCGAGGGCAAGCCGATCGCGATCAAAGTCCCCAAGGGCGCAGACGTGATCGAATTGCGCTTGCTTCTCGTTGATCGCGACGATTCGTTCGCAAAGCTTGTTGACGTGTTTTTCAACGGCAGACCAGCATGAGTGACACACTCGGCTCCATCCGGGCGGAGATCCTGCTTTGGTTGCGCGGGGATCTCGCGCGCGACGACGATAAGCCGCTCGTGAACTCCGCCATCAACGACGCCCTCGAGTCGGTGTGGATGGCGATGATGCAGGTGCAGCTCGCGCGCTTCCTGGGGGTCGATTCCCCGGTTTCGTTCACGCTTCCGGCCGGAGCCGAGCGAGTGCAGCTGGTTTCGATTCCCGATCCCACGGTCGCGCCCACGATCAACCTAATCGCTGGCGGAACTCTGCAGGGTCGGACCATCTATGTCGCCTACACGTTAGTTACGGAATCGGGATCGGAAACCAATTTGAGCCCGTTTGTGCAGCTCAACGTGGGCGCAAATCAGCTGGTGCAGGTGCAATGCCCCTTGCCGATTCCAGGGCAGACGGTGTTTGGCTGGAATGTCTACTCCGCTAACGAGCAGGCTTTCGCCTCGCTGGTGTTGCAGAACCAGCAACCCCTCCCGTTTGGCAACAATACGGCCAATGTCGCTCTTTCCATCCCATTCGTGGAGCCGGCTGGCGGCATGGCCACTTATGGCGACGTCAGCGGGGCCAATCAACGCCCCCCAACATCGAACTCCACGGCCGACAACATCAGCTGGATTAAACACCTCGAGGTGCGAACCTCGGACACGCTGCTGCGCTCCTGGAACGAGTACGACCTCGATTCCGAGATCATGCGGCGCTACGCGAGGACGCTTTCGACCGCCTCGGAATTCCAGACCTACGTGTGGGATCTCGTGAACGGCAACCGCCTCGAGGTCCGGCCGGCCGCGGGCATGACCTTCACCCCGCGCTATTTCTACGTGGCCAAGCCGCGCCGTTTGCGCTACGACCAGGCCGACATTCCGTACCAGCACATTCCCGGCGTGCACAAGTTCCTGCGGTGTCAGGCCATTGCCGACCTGAAACTCGGCGTCGATGAGTATCTCGCGCAGCAGGCATACAAGCAGGAAGCCGCAAACGAGAAAGCGGAGATCGTGAAAGCGCTCCGCATGGAAGACTGGAACAAGAACACCCGCGTGCAGCCTCACCTCTTCTAATGGGCGCCCCGCAACAAGGCATTTACTCGACGCCGCTGTTTGAGCTCTTCCGGCGCGGCTTGCAGCCGACCGCGATCCAGCGCTTTCGCGGCCTCAACGCGTATTCGCTGGCTTCGCGCATGTCTCCGGACTGGGCGCTCGACTGCATGAACGTCATCGTCTCCGGATCCGGAGGCCTTTCGAAGTTTCGCCTGCCCGTCGCGATGAGCGCGGCGATCCCCGGCTATGCCACCGGGCCGAATTCCTTCTGGGATTTCCAGCAGGCGAACGGGACGCGGCAGATCCTCGCTAACCTCAACAACGCGCTCTACTACTTTTCATGGGCGGCGAACGGATTCAGCCTCGTCAACCCGGTCAAGATCGAAACCGACGCGCTCGATGTGGGGCAGTGGTCCTTCGTCACCGCCAACAACATCCTGTTCGGCACCAACGCGCAGCGGTTGATGAAGTGGACGGGCGCGAACTGGTGGAACTGGGGGCACGTCGCGCCGACCCAGGCTCCCACTGTGACCTCGGTTGCGGGCACGCTCACCACTACGAATGGCGGCTACCTCTACGGCTGGGCGTGGAAGAACTCGGTCACCGGGCACTGCGGAAATATTTCTCCGCTCTCGCCGGCAACGGGCAACCTCGCGAACAAGACATTTCAGGCGCTTGCCACCGCTCCTCCCGATCCGCAGTTCGACACCATCGTCTGGTTCCGCTCGCTCGACGGCGGCGGCGATCCCTACCGCCTCACGGAAATCAACCTGGTGAGCGGTGCGGTCACCGCGCTCAACTCAGGAACGGCCGTCACCGTCGTCGCCGGCACCAACAACCTCGAGATCGCGGACCAGACGCCGGACAATGCACTCGACCAGGCCACGCGTGGGCCGCTCATCAACAACCCGCCGCTGCTCGGCCGTTATGTCGCGCTGGGACAGAACCGGGTTTTCATCTTCAACCTGATCGGCTCGCCGCAGGATGCGATCTATTCCGGTTACGAGCAGATCCTTTTCGGCCGTCCCGAAGAGAGCTTCCCTCCGAACAACCGCCTGCGTCTCTCGATCGGCGCGGAGTCGCTCGCCGGCGGCGGCGTGCTGCAGGCGGGCATCGTGGCCTTCTCGCAGACCGGAAAAATGTTCATGCTGCGCGGCCAGGTCGAAGACATCACGCTCGACGTTCCGGTGAACTTCACGCAGTACCTCGAGGAGCTGCCCTGGACACTCGGCTGCATGTCGCACTTCTCGATTCAGGCCACGCCCTACGGTCTGATCTGGCTCGCCGGCGACAAGACGGTGCAAATGTTCGACGGCCGCTCGGAGCCGATCGATATCTCTTCCCCGATCTATCCCCTGTTGCGGCAGATCACGCCGGGCACGGAAACGCAGGTCGCCTCCGGCTACTTCAACTGGCTCGAGCGCGACTGGTATGTGCTCTTGTGCGCGGTCAACGGCTCGCTCGCGCTGAATCGCCTGTTTTTCTTCGCAGCCAACAAAGCGCCGGACTCGAACCAGCTCGATTCGGTCGAGATCTTCGTCTCCGATGTGCCTGCCACTCTGGGCGGGGCGACGTGGGTGGGACTGCTCACTTCCCCGAAGCTGCAGCGCTTCCTCGCGATCGGCGCGCAGGGGCTGATTCAGGAGCTGCCCAGCTCGCCCGACACGCGCAACGGACTCATCGACGACGAGACCATCAATCCCCCGACCGGGGGCAGGCTGAATGCGTACTGGCGCAGCGGGTATTTCGGCAATGATGCGCCTTACCGGATGAAGACGTTCCGCTGGGCACGGCTCGTCACCGACCAGAGCGACAGGGCGTTCCAGGCCACGGTGCGCTATGTCGATGACGAAGAGCGCACGCTGGTTGCGCCGGAGATCTTCGGCCCCGATCCGCTTTATCTCGGAAAAGTTTCCATGAACCGCAAGGCGAAGCGCGCCTCGATCGAGATCAATTTTCCTTCCGAGGATGCGCCCGCGAATGTGCTCGAGCTGCAGGTGATGTCGATTCCCACTTCCGACCGCTAACCGCCGATGCCGCCACTACTGCAAAAACTTCCGGAAGTGCCGCTGCTCTCCTCGCGCACCATCGTCGATCAGGCTGGGCGATCGCACAAGGTGATGATGGACACGCCGGAGCTGCGGCAGTTCCTCGTCGAAGTTCGCAAATCCGTCGAGCAGCTGCGCGGCCAGACCGCGTCGCCCGGCTTGCCCTCGAATCTGCAGGTGACCCCGCAGGCCTTCTCGAACACGATCCAGTGGTCGCGCGGCACGGGAGCGGATTTTCACGAAGTGCTGTGGAACACCGTCCCGACCACGCTGAACGCGAACGTGGTGCCGGTGCAGAACGCGGCGCAGTGGACCGACAACGTGGGCAACTCAGGCGTGAAGCGGTGGTACTGGGTGCGCGCGGTGAAACAGACGGCCCTGCACGCGGTGACGCGAACGATCGAAGTGGGGCCGATCGCGGGCACGACCCTTGCCTCAAATGCCGGGGTTGCGCCGCCGGCGCCGCCAGCACCTGGCGTGAACCAGGCCATCAATCGCAGGACGGGAGGACGCGAGCCGCTATGACGAACATCTCGAAAGCCTTGCTGGACGGCACTTTTAACCCGGACTATTTCCGCTGGTGTTTTCATCACGGCAAAAGCGGCCAGCAGAAAGTGGCCGAAGGGCAGACCACGACCGACCTCACGCAATCGAACGCGGACACCGGCGCGGCGCAGGGAACGTTCAGCCAGTTCGAAGGCCCGGTCCAGAATTCTCCGTTCTACAAAGCGCTGCTGACCAGCGGGATCGAGAACACCTCGCGCGCCTACGACACCGCGCGCTCGAACATGAGGTCCAGAGCGAACCAGGCGGGCTTCGGCTACAACCAGCCCGTCGCGCAAGGTGCGGACGACCAGGTCTCAGCACAGGAAGCCTCGGCGCTGGCCGATGTTCCGAACAAGGCGATGGTTGAGGCCGCTCCGCTCTCGATGAAGGCAGGCGAAGACTCCGCGCAGCTGGGTGAAAACCTGGGCGAGCAGGCGGGCCAGTGGAACACCTCGGCCTGGAACATGAACAAGAAACGCGCCGGGTTGTGGGACCAGTTGTTCCAGTCCGGACAGAACGGCGCGCAGGGCGCGGGACAGGCGGCAATGCTGGCCGCGATGGCGTAAACCATGGGTGGATACGACACTTCCGGAGTACTGAACGGTCTGCCGCCACAGAAGCGGAGCCTGCTCGCGATGCTCGCGCCCACGATGGATCCCGACGCGGGCGTCATCGAAGACAACTGGGGAGGCGAGGACAGTGGAGAACGTCCGACCTCGTCGCGACCGGCATCGACGAAACCGCTGCTGAATCACATCGAAGACGACGCGGCCACGCGGCACAACCCTGAGATCGCGAATGCGACAGACGAAGAATTCGCCGACCAGACCGCGAAGACCATCCGTACGCCCCGGCCCTCCCTCGTCGATCAACTGAACCAGCAATACAACCAGGTCGATCAGCAGCTCAACGCGCCGCGGAAAAAGATGAGCTTGCTGAAAGCGATGGCTCTCGGCGCACTGGCCGGACCAAAGGCCGGAGAGACGATGCGGGCCGGAGAACAAGCGCAGGAATTTAAGCAGAACCAGCTCCGCGAACGAGAAGGCTCGCTGATGCAGCAAATCGAGAACGAACGGCGGATGCAGGGCGAGCAGGACCGGCTCGACCAGTCGGAAAGATTTCAGGAACACATGGGAGAGCGCGCTCACGAGTGGTCGCTCGACGATCCCTCGAAGGTGCAGACGGTTCAGACAGAGCAAGGAACATTTCAGCGCGATCCGCGAACCGGAGCGTGGACGCCCGTCACGGCATCCGGTCAACCGATCGGTGGAAAAGCCTCCCAGAAGCCGGATTCGCTCGAAGCGCAGTACGACGAAGCAATCAAGAGCGGCGATCAGAACCGCGCCAACCAGTTGCTCACCGAAATGCAGAGAGTGGGATCGGCGAAGCAGCCGCCACAGCGCGAACCGCGGCAGCTCGCGATCGATCCCAGTGGAAAGGTGATCGAACTTCGCCCGGGCGCGACCGTTCCGCAAGGAACGCGCACCGTCGCCGGAGATCTCGCCGCACCGAAGGCCACCCCCGACGAGCAGCGCCGCGCGGATCTCGCCGAGAACCTGAACGAAAACCTCGCCACGCTCGAAGAGATCGTAAGCCGCAGGCCCGATCTGTTCGGCCCGATCGCGGGACGATTGACGGGATACAAGGGCGCGCTGGGCACGAACGATGCCGACATCGGGACACTCGAAACGATCAAGCACCAGATCGGCATGGCGCAGATTTCCGCGCACGGCATGCGATCCGCGCAAGGCGTCGGAGCGGCGGCGGAGTCGATCCTGAATTCTTTCAAGAACGGCCCGGACGCAGTGAAGGCCTCGATCAACGCCGCGCGCAACAGCGTGAAGACGTTCACCGACGACGCCAACAAGGGCAATCAGCGCGGGCCAGTCTCGCCAGCGAAGACGAAGCAACCATCGCTGAAAAAACAGGTCACTGATCCTCTCGGCATTCTCTGATGACGCCCGCAGTCACACCGCAAGCTGACACCGGACTGCTTTCTCCGCAGGAGTTCGCGGGACGCATCCGCGCCAAATATCCCGGAGCCTACGACAGCCTCTCCGATGACGAGCTCACGCAGCGCACGCTCAAAAAATATCCGCAGTACGGCGGTCAGGTGAATCTCGCGTCTTCGTCGCCAGGAAATCTCAAACCGCCAACGATGCACCGCTCCTTCCTCGTCGGCGATCCCGACAAAGACCCGGACAGCCGAGCCGTGCAAATGGAACCGCTCACCAATTTGGTGAAGGGGTTCGCGAGCGCGAGCGCTCCCGTCATTGCACACCGCGTGCTTCAGAAGACCGCGCCGAGCCTGGTTCCACGCGGCGACATGTACGAAGGGGAAACCTCGCTCAAGGATTTGCCGGAGGCGATGGGAAAAACTTTTGCGGGCGCGATGGTCGGGCCACTCGCCGGAGAACCGCTGGCCGGGGAAGTTTCACCGGAACAAGATGCAGCGCCGCCACCCCGTTTAGTCGATCAGGTCAAAGCGCAATCGCAGCCGGGGATGGCGATGCGCGTCGGCAAGGTGTTGGCCAATCGAGTTCCCGGCGTGAAGCTCGGAGGCGATTTACTGGACGCGGTTCGCGGGCCGGATGTGCCGGAACCGGAGCCGCCTCCCCCGCCCGCAAATTGGGGACAAGGAAAATTTGGAACACCGGTCGATCAATGGGGCAGCCGCATCCCAGAAGTCGCTCGCCCCGCGCGTCCCGCGCCCGCATGGCAAGCGAATCCGCAACCCGCCACCGAAGTTCCCTCGATTCTCAACAGGCAGCCCTACGCGCAGGCCGCGCGGCCGCGGCTCCTCGACCAGGTCTCGGAAGCGAGCGCTCCGCCCGAAGAAGTTCCGCCCAGCGTCAACGATGTCCCTCAACAAGAGTGGGACGAAGGCACTTCGATCGACACGCGCGTCGAGAACACGCCGCGAGAAGACGCGGGCTACGACGTCAACGATGTCCCTGCCGACGAGTGGAACCTGGGCTCCTACATGGAAAGCGGAGTCGAAGGCACGCCCCGCGCGGAGATGATGCCCGGTCTGCTCGAAAGCCTGCGCATCATCGAAGCCGCCAAAGCCAAAGGAGTCAGACCGCAATGGACGCCCGAATGAGCCGCTATATTTTTGCTGCGATGTTGTTGCTGTGCGCTCTGTTCGCGCGCGCCTCGACCACGCTGACCGGCACCATCACCGACTCGCAGGGCAACCCGCTGAACGGTACGCTGACGATGCGCCTGCCGCTCCCGGCGCAGGATTCGTGCCTGAATACGGCCGTCTCTCCGGCGACGGTGACCTTCACCCTGGTGAACGGCGCGATCACCGGCGGCGCGCCGCTGAAGGACGTCGCGACGTGCCTGCAGCCCGCGGGCCTCTACTACATCGCGCGCGCCTACGACACCGCGGGAGCGCTGCAGTTCTATGGCAACTACGTCGTGACCGGGGCGAGCTTCAACCTGGGCGCAGCGACACCGACATCGGTGACCACGTCGAATGTGAGTTACGTGCTGCCGATTTTTCCGAATCAGACCAACACCTTCACGGCCGCGCAGATTTTTACGACCATCAACTCGACCAGCGCACCTAACGCTGCGACCGGATTTATTCGCATGGGTGCCACCGATCAGAACTGCTGGCGCAACACGGGCAACACGGCCGATCTTTGCGTGGGCAACGCGCAGAACATTTCGAGCGTGGACTATCTCTCCTTCAATGGCCTGCTGGTGAGTCCGAACCTGATCAGCGCCACCGGCAACAACACCCTGACACTGCAGACCGTGGGCGCTGTTTTGAATGGCTCGAACATCACCATCAATCCCGCGGATGGCATCGGCGGAGGGAATGGCGGCACCGTCATTCTGCGTCCGGGCGCCAAGGGCCTCGGGGGAGCGAACGGCGTCGTCAACATCGTCCACGGAGTCACGGGCAGCGGCCTGCAGCACAAGCGCACCGCCTCGTGCACGACCGGCGCTGGTGCGGGATCGACCTGCAACACCACCGTGAGCTGGAACGTGAGCTTCGACGACACCAGCTACACCGCTTCCTGCAACGTCTCGGGTGGAACCGGGGCGGTTACCGGAACGCCCTACGTGCTGAACACGTCTTCGAAAACCATTTCGCAGATCGTTGTCACCATCGTCAACCTCACTGCCGTCGCCTCCTCGGGAACCATCGACTGCATCGCCGCCCATGACTAAAACGAAAATCTTTTTCTGGCTCTACGTCGCCTTCGATGTGTTGTTCGCGGGCGCGGCGGGCGGACTCCTGCCGCTCGAGACTTCCGCTGCGGCCCAGACCACGGTCACCGCCACCGTTGTCGATCCCAACGGCAACCCCTACTTTCCCGGCACGGTGGTGGCGGCCAACGTTCCGAACTCCGGCCAGCCCCAAACTTCCACCAGTCCCTCGGCTACCACGACCGGCGGAGCTTTTTCCCTGTCGCTTGCGCCCGACACCTACACGTTCACGCTGTGCGCTTCGCCCGCACAACTCGGCCCGACCGTGAACCTCACTCCGAAGCAGGTCTGCTTTACCTCCCCGCCCATCGCCGTCTCCGGGGTGTCGCAGGATGTGAGCTCGCAACTGCTGCCGGTCGCGGCCGTGCTCGGCCCGAAACTCGGCGGCGGCAACATCAACTCGGTAACCGGCGGAGGATTCGGCGGCGTGAAATTCTCGACGCTCGCCGGCGTCGTCACCGGCAGCCTCGACAACTTCGGCTGCCCCAATCCCGGAATCTGGGAGTGGCAGGGCGCGTCCTTCAGTTGCGTCAGCCCTCCGAGCGGCTTTCTGACTTCGCTCAGCTGTGTTAACGGCGTCACCTGCCCCAACTCCGGCGCAATCACCATTCAGCTGCGCACCGACTGCTCGGCGAACCAGGTGCTGCAATTCGTGGGCGGGGTCTGGTCGTGCGCTTCGGTCGGCGTCTCTCCCGGAGTGCCTGCGCTTTCGGTGCAAACCAACTGCACGGGAACCTTCTGCGGCTTCTCTGGTTTTACTTTCAATCCGAGCGCCGCGGGCGCGCTCCCTGCGAACACGATGACCGTGCCCAACGCCAACATCACCGGCCAGTTGTTCATGCCGCAACCGTGGCTGATTCAATCGCTCGGCCCGAGCGGCGTGCCCACTCCGACGGGAGGCTTTCAAAATTTACAGAGCGCGTTCGCCATCAACCAGGATCTGCACTGGGGGAACGCTTTCAACGGGGCCTCGACCTACAACGACTTTCTCGAAATCGGCGGAAGCGGCGCCTACAGCGCGCTTTCGCCGAACGCGGTGCTCTGCACCGACAACACTTCGGTCGTCAACGGTGGCCCGCGCGCGGTCACCACCGGCTGCCCGCAGTCGGGTGGAACGTTTGCGAACACGGGCGTCTTCACCAACACGCAGATGAACGAGTACGTGCAATCGCTCGTCAACTCTGCGGTTCCGCTCACTGAGTACCGCCGCATTTTTGCTAGCGGCTTTGCGACTGACGGACTGACGAGTGCGATTGCTGTGCCGGTCGGAGCAACTGTGGCAACCGCCAGCGCCGTCGCCGGATATGCGAACACCTCCGGCGGATCGGCCACCGCGACCAACGGCGGCTATTTCCAGTCCACCTGCATCACTGCTAATTCGCAATGCTACGGCGGCCAGTTCTGGGGCCTCGACGTGGGAGGCATCGCAGGGAACCTGATGGGCGGAATTAAAGTCTTTCTCCAGCCCCAGAACACTCCGGCCTCGTACGGTGCGCCCTTGTCCGGTGTCACGAGCAGCCTGAACTCGATTTCCTCCGGAACTTTCACCAGCTCCAACGCTTTCAACGCAGTCGTCGGCGGATCGGGGATCTGGGACTACGGTTTCAACAGTGGAGTTGGGCAGGCGGTTCATTTCGGCTACGCGGGGCCGACGTGCAGCTCGGGCAGTTGCTCGTCGCAGACCATGATCTTCCAGAGCATGAGCGGCGGCATTCTGGGCAACCGCATCGCCTTCAGCACCGACACGGCTTCGAACCTCGTCATCGGCTTCGCGACGAATTTCACCACGAGCGCCAGCAACATCACAGCCCTTGTTCCGGTTATGGTTCCGGCGGGTTCGCCTGCGTTGGCATCAATCGTCTCCTCTGGCGCCACCACGAATACCGGCCTGTATTTTCCGGGGACCTCCACTTTCGCGCAGACGAGTGCAGGCAATCAAATCTGGCAGTTGGGTTCCGCGGGCCTGAACGTCACCAACAGTGCTGCAATTAAATTCAGCTCCACGTCGGCCTCGTCCGGCACCGCGGACACCACCATCTCCCGCGCCGCCCCCGGCGTCGTGCAGTTCAACGCAGGAAACGTCCCAGGATCGAGCGGCGTCACCCTGCAGCAGGCCAACGCCATCCCCTTCACCGCGACCGGGACCATCACTGCGGGCAGCCCGGTGAAGATGGATACCGGAAACGCCAACCAGGTCGTCCCTACCGTTACCACCGACACGGGCGCCGGAATTGTGGTCGGCGTGGCGCAGAACTCCGTCACCGCGGGGCAGACGGTTTTCGTCATCACCACCGGCATCGCCTCGATGACCTTCGACACCAACGGCACCGGCAACTGCTCGATCGGCAACTGGGTCATCGTCGGCACCCTGACCAACGCGGACGTGCAGTGTGCCGCCGCCTATCCCGCCGCGGGAAAAATCATCGGCATCGCCATGCAAGCCCAGACCACGACGCACACCGCCTTCAACGTCGCCGTCGGACTGCGCTAGAAATTTTGCGCTAGAAATTTTTCCCCTGCCCATGCGTCTCCCGCCAACCTTCAACCTGCCCCTCCGCTTTTTCTCCCTCGTTCTCGCCCTGTCCGTTGCGTTTCCGGTCCTCGCGCAGGGACCGGGGCCGCTCTACCCTGCCCCGCAGCTGACCCCGGTCCGGCAGAACAATCTTTTCAACGTTCCACTGAATTCCACCTCGGCCTACTTCCCGCCGCAGTGGACCGACCTGAACGCGATGCTGCAGAACGATCTGGTGACCGGCATCGCCGTGATCGTGCCGGCGGGCTGCAACAAGACGGGCGCTCAATGCACAAGCGGGCTGGTGTTTCTCGACGACAACACGGGGACCGATGGAAGCGGCTATTGCCCGCACTACTCGCTGAACAATCCGAACGCGACCAACGGGCTGCAGAACCTGGTGAACCTGGTCGCCGGCTACGGAAAATTTATAAACCTCATCGTCTCGCCCGCCTCCTACAACAACAACACGGTCTCGCCGGGAGCGAACACAACCGACTCGCTCGGAATTTTCGGGCAGCACTGGGCCGACTTCCTCGACACCGACTGCTCGGGAGTGCGTGGCTCGAACGGTGGCATCTACTCGTTGACCCGCGCTTCCTCGCACCGCTACATGCAGGGCGACTACGTCTATGACGCCGGCACGACGGCGTACTGGCAGATGCAGAACACCTGCGGGACGTTCAACTATTCCCCGTCAGGATCGACGACCTTCGCGTACTCACAAGGCTCGAGCGGCACCATCCTCACGGTGCCGAGCACAACCGGCCTTTCGATCGGCTCGGTCATTCACGTCTCGACCAATCTCAAAAAGCTGAACGGAACTTTCATCACCGTCACCGGAGTCACGCCCACAACGATCTCGTACTCTTCGATCACCGGGCCGACGACTTCCGGAAATGCGGCGGGAGATATCACGCAGGATGCGGCCTGCGTCTCCTCAAGCGGCGCCAACCCGATCTCGGGCGCAGGCCCGGTCACCGATGGCACTGTGGTGTGGACCAAACTCGGAGCGCACGCACCGTTTCTCGACTCCTGGGTCGGTTCAGCCTACAACGGTCTCGCGAACAAAGCCTACGCGCTCGCTCTGAGCCTCGCCGCCAACGCGCAGGGGCCGTGCAACGGCACAACCTGCACGGTTACGCTGAACAATCCCTACGTCGGCCAGAATGGCGACATCGTTCTCATCTCGAATGGACTGGGAGACCTTTCCTGCAACACCGGTTCCTGCACCATTACGGGCATCGCGGGCAACCAGGTCACCTATCACGACACCGCGCATTCGACCTGCATCGTCAGTTGCACCGTCGCTGGGGGAAGTCTTTCAGCGCAGCGCCCGCTGAACATGGGCATGACCAACGCCACGATACAGGTCGTGCAGTCCGGCCTTCCGAATCCGCTCGAAGCGCAGGAAAAAGTGTTTCAGGAAGGCGCGTGCAAATTCATCCTCGATCAGCTCGCCAACAATCCGAATGTCGGGTACGTGCGCTGTGGCTGGGTTTCGGGCGAGTGGACGACGACCGGGTTGACCTTCTCCGGGAACCAGGGATGGAAGTGGGGATCGGAGCCGAACGCGATCGCCGCGGTGAACTGGTATGCGAACAATCTAGGCACCTGGGCCTTCGCCGACAACATCGCCGGCGTCGGCAACATGAACTCGTTCGACATGCCCGAAGCGCAGCTGTCGATCCTGAACAACATCGGCATCGGCACCAACGGCTACCAGGTCAACGACGTGTTGCAGATCCTCGCGGGGAACGCGCTGGTCGTGAACTCCATCCAGGGCGACTGGCCTTTGAACTTCTCGCTCTACTGCAACTCTCCGATGCCGAACGGCTACTATCCCATCTGCGAGCTGCAGAACGGCTCGACCCTCAACGGCGGGCAAGGCACTTCGACGCCCGGACTGGACAACGCCGGCAACACCGGCAGCGAAGCGCCCGATCCGCCCTTTGCCGGCAACTCGGCGTGCGTAAGCTGCCCGTTCCCGGGACTGGTGCCGATCGCGAAACTCGAAGGCGCCAACGATTTCGAGCACTACGACCTGGTCGACTTTCTTCTGGTGTTCGGAACCTCCCCCACTTCGGACTATCCCGCGGGCGGTTCGATTGCCGCGGGCTTCTGCGATGTGGACAACACGGGCCTCCTAGTCACCCCTCACGGCTTGACGATTTCGTTCGCCTCCGCCGCGGGCAACATGCTGATGAAAATCAACGGGGTCGCCGGCTACGGAATTTCTGTGGTGACCGACTCCTCGCATCTCACCTTGAAGTCCCCCGGTACCGGCGGCTTGCTCGCGAACGTTTCCTGCTCCTACTACGCCGATCCCGCTCTTTACTCGCTGGCCTATGGCGCCGCGTACGCCAGCTTCATCAACCTGGGTGCGACTCTCGGGAACACGCTCTCGGGAGGTTTTTCGACGGGGACACGCTCGACCGCCGGCGCCGGCGTCGGCTACACCGCGCCCACTTCGCTTGCGACCATCACCTATCCCTCGACGCCGCCCAGCGTGGGGCGCAGCATCGGCGCGGGCACACTGTTCACCGATCCAACGTGGGGAGCGACGGGCGTCCGGCTCACCGACGCGACTTTCGATCCATCGCTGGCGGGAACGGCGAACAACTCCTATGTCGTATCGAACGGCGGCAGCGACGATGACATTTTGTTTTCGACCGGCGACTTTCTGACTTTCGTAAAGAGCACGGCGGGAGTCTCGTACCTGGAAGGATTCAACCCGAGCACGTTCGCTTTGTCCCGGCCTTACTCTGGCGTGACCACTGGGAACTGCCCGTTGCATTCCGGCAATTGCTCCACCACTGGGGGATGGGCAACCGGAGACAGCGTAGCGTTTTCTCTGACCGACCCGTGCAAGGCGTACACCTTGGCAAATTCCGGGTCTCCCGCGATCAACGCCTACACCTTCGGGTCTGACGTAGTGCCGTGGACGAATCCTTGTTCGTCCAGCATCTCCGGGCCTCCTGCTCCGGTTCCAGTGGTGAGCTTCGTTGAAAATTCCCCGCCCGGTTGCACCGGGGCAACCTGCAACTGCCTCCCTGCGGACTTCGGCGCTCCGACGTGGGCCGGGAATGGTGAGACCACCACGGGAGATTCCATTTACAGCGCAGGCTTCTCCAGTTCCGCCTATCACTTCGGTTCGAGCACAGGGCAAAACTCGGGCTTCTATGCGGTGATCTACTCTCCGGTCAAAGGCTGCATGTCGTACAACACGCAGACCGGGGCGATTCAGGCGGACGTGGGATGGGCGGGCGGTTCGGGGCTTTCCTGCACGGCAACACAGTGTAGCGGCACTGCGACTCTCACCTCTCGATTCACGCTCCATGCGGTGCGAATGAACAAAACCGGCACCCGCTTCGCGGTCGGGTCCGCAACCTGCATCAGCGGAGTCTGCCCGAGCAGCAATCCGTTTATCTGGGTGGTGGGCACGACGACAGTGTACGATCCGGGCGCCACGACTAGCGCTGGTGGGCACTGGGCGCTCGGATCGCAAGCCTACATCGACCGGCCGGGAACGCCTTTGTATCAGTACTATCAGCGAACGCTGCCTTCGAATGGCCCGCCGTCCACCAAGACCCCCATCAACGGCCTGCCCTCCCCGCCCTGCGCGACCCAAGTCGACCAGCACGAAGGCTACGTGATGGCCGACGCGAATGATACGGTGCCGTTCGCCTTCGCCGAAACGACTGCTAGCATTTTGACTGGCGGCCTGCTCCCCTTCGACGCTCTCCCGTGCGCGTGGATCGCGGAAATCGACATGGCAGACATGAACGGAGACGGCCTCGTTCACCGCGAAGCGCTCACGTACAACACAGGCTGGTCGTGGCAATTCGACGCAGCCAACAGCATCATTGCCTGCTCGCCTTCGGGAAAATTCTGCTCGGGCGGATCGGACTGGCTCAACACGCTCGGCAACGTGGCGGGGAACAGCCTGTCGTGCATTCCGGTCGGCCCGCGCTGGCAGGCCAGCAAACCCTACCCGAGCCAGTACTACATCACCCCGGTGAGCGCGAACAACCCCGGAGGATTTTCGTACTCGGTCGCGAGCAGTTGCCTCGCTGGAACGGTTCAGCCTTCCACGTGGAATCAAACCGTGGGCGGAACCCAGACGGACGGCTCGGGGCTGACGATGTGCACGTGGACGAATCTAGGCAAGGCTACGGGAAGCGTGAACGCCTGCCACACGGATGCGTTCCTGTGGAAGCTCTACTGAGATGAAGATCGACGTCTATCGCTTCACTGAAACCGACCGCTCGATCATCGGGCGCGTCACGATCGACGGCCAGCAGTTCTGCTTCGCCCTGGAGCCCTCGCGCTTTCACCCGGTGCACGAAGGGCATCCCTGCATTCCAGCGGGGATGATCTACCAGGTCAAACTCACGCGGAGCCCGCACTTCAGCTACGTCACGCCGGAGCTCGTCGATGTGCCAGGACGAACCGCGATCCGGATCCACAAGGGAAACGAGCCGAAAGATTCGCTGGGCTGCACTTTGGTTGGCATGCAGCACGGGCCGCAGCCGGACTGGATTTCCGACAGTCACGACGCCTTCGATCGCCTGATGGCCCTTTGCTGGGCCGCAGACGCCCGTGGCGAAGCGATCACCGCCGAGTACCACGATCTCCCCCAGAAACCGTAATGCGTGACCTCAACCTCGTCGAACGTTTGATTCTAAGGAGAGAAGCTATGCAGTTCCTCAAGAAGTACTGGCCCACCATCACCGCGGCGCTCGGCGGCGTGTTGCCGTTCCTGTTGCCGTCGATTCTCGTGTACGTACAAGCGCATCCGCACACCGCTCTCGGCGTTTTGCTGGCCGCCGTCGTCGCCGCCTATCACGCCAGCGCGCCCAAAGACCAGCAGACGCTGAAAGCGGTTCTGTTGCTCGTGTTGCTGATGGGGCTCGCGGTTCCGAGTCATGCCCAGGCGCGTCCCGCACCGACCTCAGCTCCGCTCACCAACATCTACGCCGGCGGGATCTCGTTCAATAATTCCGCTTCTCCCGCGATCGCCGGGACCGGGCTCTACGCGCGGCTTCTGAACGATGGCAGCGGGACGTACGCCTTCACCGCGGTGGATGGGATACCGAACACGCTGAAACCTTTGACCGTCACAACGAATTTTTCGGCGGGCGTGGCGCAGAAGGTTTTCACGATCGGGAAGATCCCAATCTTCGTTCCGACCGCCGCGGGCGTCAGCTTCAACGGCACGAACACCGGCTGGGCGTGGAGCACAGGAGCTCTCGCTTCGGTGAAGCTGAAGGGAAACTGGCGGCTGTTCCCGACGGTGCGGATCGCGAAGAGCTCCGTCTCGAACGGGACCGGCTACCAGCCGATTGTGGGAATTTTGTTCGGCTGGGGACAGTGATAAGTTTTTCGAGAGTCCTAGCCGAGGCAATAGCGGCACGGCCGTGAGAATCGGTCGCGGTGATGAGAGCAGCCGAAAGGTCGCGGTGTTCGTTGCGATCTGCTCTTGCCTTCTGCTCGCGGGCTGCGCGCGCCGTCCGGTGCGTCCCAGCTTCGACTTGCCGGTCGCGTGTGTGCGGAAAGTCCTGCTCGTACGCTGCGAGCCGCAGTCGAAGCCGCTGCAGTGCGAGAAAATCGCGGTGAGTTACGCGCCCGGATGTGAGCAGCTCCGGGCTAGCTCGCTTCCTTGAGCCGTTTCGCAGGCGGCAGGATCTCCCCCTCGGGAAGCTGGGGCTGCTCGTAGAGAAGTGATTTACGCCGGCGCTGCAGTTGCTCCCATCCGGCCTGCGCGACGTCAGGATCCGCCCCGACCAGGTCGAGCAGCACTTTGAAGATCGCCAGGTCGAACGGAGCGGTTTTTGACGGCTCCTTCTCGACGCCCGCGACGCGGTAGGCGCACTGCGGGCAGAGGAAGAGCCGTTCGGATTTCGAGGTGCGGCGCTTGCCCATGCCGAGTGTCTGCGCGAAGCAGGTGAGGGCGACGGCTTTCTCGTTGGGCTGGATCTCGCGCAAGCAGCGCGAAGAGCAGCAGATTTGAAGCTGTCGGGGACGACCCATAGTGCCTCCGGAGTGGTTTGTTAACAAACCTCAAAAGGTTTGTTATCAAACTCTCTCCCCCGCATCCTAGCACCGCCGTGTGACCTCGGTAATCTAGTCAGTCAACAGCGCACGAAAGTACAGTGGCCGCATGGACACCGGAAATAATTTCATCACGCGACTCCAGGAGATCCGCAACACGCTCATGGATGCCACACAATCAAATCGAACCCTCGCCGCGAAGTTGGTCGGGCCGCGCCCTTCCGACTCCCCGAAGCAGATCGGGAAAGCTCCGGACTCCGTCGATATGTTGCTCGTCGAGATCAGTTCGCTCTCGATCGAACTCGTGAAGCTCGCGAATATTCATCACGAGACACTGGGCTCTTTCGCGCCGGGAAATCCCGCCATCGCGGGCTGTGACCGCGCCTACGCCTGATGCCCAAGAAGCCCCGCACCGTCGCCGAGCTCTTCGCCGCGCATGAGGCCCTCGCGGAACAGGCGAAGGCCCTCTACGACCAGAAAGACGAAACCCTGAAAAAACTGGTCCGGGCCTGGAAGAAAAACAAAACGGCGAAAGTGACCGACACCCAGGTGCTCGAAGTCGAAGACACCTGGCGCGGCAAGATGAAGGCCTTCGCCCCCGCATTCTCCCACCGCTACAAACTGAACCTCCGCACCGCGCCTGAGTCTCGGGGCTGATTTTTCCCGCCCGCTTTTCCGCTCGATCCCCTTTCCGCCGTGGAACCTGGCGTGCTTCGCCGCATTCACAGGCGAGGTGTTGGGGTTGCTCGTCCAAAAAATGCCTTTCAGGATCGCGCGCGGGGTGTGCGCGCCTCCGCAAAACTGTCGTGAGGGGGGTAAGGGGGGAGGTTCTTAAATACTCTATCCAGAAGAACAACACCTTTTGAGTGACAACATGTCGCGGCGACAACACGTCGCAGGTGGCAACTCGTCACCGGCGACAATGTGGCACCGGTGACAGTGGTCATACCGCTCGACGGCGAACCTCGTCCGCCACCGTTTTCCACAACGGTGCACAGATTTTCCTTGCTTGTGCCTAAGCATTCTGATAAAAGACGTGGGTCATGGCGGACGAAACGGCGAAACTTCTCACCTGCGAAGAGACTGGGCGCATGGGTGGTCTGACGCGCGCTCGGAAACTTTCACCGGAACAACGGCGCGAAATCGCTCGACGCGCAGCCCAAGCGCGTTGGGGAAAGAGAGCTCCGGGAGCTCCAGATCCGAGCGGCCCAGGGGGGCCTCATCGCGATCACCAACATGCTGAAGCAGGTATTATGTTAAGCGCTCGGCGATCGCCGAAGTCCTGCCGGAAGCCGGCATCCCCTAGCCGCAAGGCCATCGCTTCACTGAGTTTGTTCGAGGTGGAGGGTTTGCGTGCGGCCTAGCTCCCCAGCTACAATTTGCGCGCTGCTCGGTTCGCCGCTCGCATCTCTGCCCGAAACAGACCAGCATCTCTTTGCAGTCGCAGGCGCTTCCCCCCGAAGGGCCTTGAATGCCATCCAGCCTGTCGGCGCGCGTGACCGCGCGTCTTGTACAA
>Ga0207700_10000149_pt1 | contig 41542 bp, 38 predicted proteins | sample LARL82metaG_FD_184348 | JGI IMG/M metagenome (GOLD analysis project Ga0207700, IMG submission 184348) | Corn, switchgrass and miscanthus rhizosphere microbial communities from Kellogg Biological Station, Michigan, USA - LAR L8-2 metaG... | ecosystem: Host-associated > Plants > Roots >...
CCGCCAGAACCTTCGTGATCGCTGCCGTCAGCGACGTCTTGCCATGATCAACATGACCGATCGTCCCGATGTTGCAGTGCGGCTTCGTCCGCTCAAATTTGGCCTTCGCCATCGTGGTTTCTCCGTAATTGAACTATGCGTACTTGGCTTTGACTTCGTCCGCGATCGCTTGCGGCACTTGCTCATAGTGATCGAATTGCATTGAGTACTGCGCGCGTCCCTGAGACATCGAACGCAGCGTGTTGATGTAGCCGAACATATTGGCGAGCGGCACCATCGCGGTCACGACTTGCGCGTTGCCTCGCGAGTCCGTGCCCTGCACTTGGCCGCGGCGCGAATTGAGATCGCCAATGACGCCGCCGAGGAAATCTTCCGGCGTCACCACTTCGACCTTCATGATCGGCTCAAGCAGCCTCACCACGCCCTTCGAAGCAAGTTCGCGGAACGCAGCGCGCGCCGCGATGTCGAACGTGAGCGCGTTCGAGTCCACTTCGTGATACTTGCCGTCGGTCAATGTCGCCTTGAAGTCGATGACGGGGAATCCTGCCAGCAAGCCGGACTCCTTCTGCGCCTTCAGGCCTTTTTCAACAGATGGGATGAATTCCTTCGGGATAGCGCCGCCCACCACGTCGTTCTCGAACACGAAGCCCGAACCCGGTGGAAGCGGTTCGAAGTCGATGGAAACCTCCGCGAACTGGCCAGAACCGCCGGTCTGCTTCTTGTGCGTGTATTTGATCGAAACCGGACGGCTCAGTGTTTCGCGATAGGCGACTTGTGGGGCGCCGACATTGGCTTCGACCTTGTACGTACGTTTGAGGATGTCGACCTTGATTTCGAGGTGAAGCTCGCCCATGCCCTTGAGGATTGTCTGACCGGATTCCTGATCAGTCGAAACGCGGAACGATGGATCTTCCTGAGCGAGGCGCACCAGCGCCATGCCCATCTTTTCCTGGTCCGCCTTGGTCTTCGGTTCGATCGCGACCTCGATGACGGGATCGGGGAACTCCATTTTCTCAAGGATGATTGGATGGTTCGGATCGCAGAGCGTTTCGCCGGTGGTCGAATATTTCAGGCCCGCGAACGCGACGATATCGCCGGCGAACGCTTCTTTGACGTCTTCACGACTGTTCGCATGCATTAAGAGCATGCGGCCGACACGCTCCGTCTTGTCCTTGACCGAGTTGAGAACGCCGGTTCCCGAGTTCACAACACCGGAGTAGATGCGGACGAACGTGATCGATCCGACAAACGGATCGTCCATAATCTTGAAGGCGAGTCCCGCAAACGGAGCCTTGTCATCGGCCGGACGTTCTTCTTCCTTGCTGCTATGCGGTACAACGCCCTTCAGCGGGGGAATGTCTTTCGGCGACGGCAAATAATCGACGACGGCGTCGAGAAGCGGCTGGACGCCTTTGTTCTTGAAGGCAGAGCCGCACATCACCGGCACAAAGTGGAAATTTATCGTTCCCTTGCGGATGCAACGCTTGAGATCAGCTTCCGAAGGCTCGTGGCCCTCGAGATAGGCTTCAAGAAGCTTGTCGTCTTCCTCGACGGCCATTTCGACGAGCGCCGCACGCAGTTCCTTCGCCTTGTCTTGGAGGTCGGCCGGAATCTCGACCTCGTCGAATTTCGCGCCCAGTTGCTCATCCTGCCAGATCACCGCCTTCATCTTGACGACGTCGACGATGCCCTTGAATTCGGACTCCGTGCCGATCGGCCAGGTAATAACCATGGGGCGGGTACCGAGACGATCGATCATCATGGCAACGCACCGCGGAAAATCCGAACCGGTGCGATCCATCTTGTTCACGAAGCAGATGCGCGGGACCTTGTACTTGTCGGCTTGTCGCCAAACGGTCTCCGACTGCGGCTCGACGCCGGCGACGGCATCAAAGACTGCGACTGCACCGTCGAGCACGCGCATCGAGCGCTCGACTTCAATCGTGAAGTCGACGTGGCCCGGCGTGTCGATAATGTTGATGCGGTGATCTTTCCAGTAGCAGGTCGTCGCCGCCGAAGTGATCGTGATGCCGCGTTCTTGTTCCTGCTCCATGAAATCCATGGTCGCGGCGCCGTCATGAACTTCGCCGATCTTATGGCTCTTGCCCGTGTAGTAGAGAATACGCTCCGTCGTGGTGGTCTTGCCCGCATCGATGTGGGCAGCAATGCCGATATTGCGATATCGTTCTAGCGGAGTTGTGCGGGGCATAGCGGTTTTCTCGCTTACCAGCGATAATGTGAGAAGGCGCGATTTGCGTCGGCCATCTTGTGCGTGTCCTCACGCTTCTTGACGGCGGAACCACGATTGTTGGCGGCGTCCATGAGCTCACCGGACAACCTTCCGGTCATGGTCGGTTCGTTGCGGCCACGAGCAGCAGTAATCAGCCAGCGAATGGCAAGAGCCCGCGCACGGTCAGTACGAACTTCGACTGGAACCTGATAGGTGGCGCCGCCGACACGACGCGATTTTACTTCGATTGCGGGACTGACGTTGCGCAGCGCTTCGTGGAAAATCTGGATCGGATCCTGCTTGGTCTTCTGCTGGATTGTGTCGAACGCGCCATAGATGATCCCTTCAGCGGCGGACTTCTTGCCGTCATACATCAGGCTGTTCATGAATTTCGCGAGCACAAGGTCGCCATATTTGGCGTCCGGAACGATTTCGCGTTTGTCTGCGCGGCGGCGGCGGGACATTTCTGCTCTCCTTACTTCGGACGCTTGGCGCCATAGAGGGACCGACGTTGTTTACGGTCCTTGACGCCCTGCGTGTCGAGCACGCCGCGAATGATGTGGTAACGAACACCGGGAAGGTCCTTCACGCGGCCACCGCGGATCAGCACGACCGAGTGCTCCTGAAGGTTGTGGCCCTCACCAGGAATATAAGAGAGCGCTTCATAGCCATTGGTCAGGCGAACTTTCGCAACCTTGCGCAAAGCCGAGTTCGGCTTCTTGGGAGTGACCGTGTAGACGCGCGTGCAGACGGCACGCTTCTGGGGACAGCCTTGGAGGGCTGGAACCTTGTTGCGCTTCGGTTTCTCTCCGCGTGGTTTGCGGATCAGTTGATTGATCGTCGGCATTCACACTTCCATCTGCTGCGCGACATTTCGCACGGTTCAAAACTCGACTCGCGCATGCGGCATTTGCATGCGCCGAAACAAAAGCGGGCGCGGGCCATCTGGGCCTGCCCCGGTGAATTCGCGGAGGACTTGAGGCTTTACTGCCCGAAGTCGCGCGGTTCGAAGCTCTTTACTGGCTCTCCGACAGCGTTTTGGCGCACTCGCGCCGACGGCCTGCCACTGAAAGGTGGCGCTATGTATACGCCGTGCTTTGGCGGGTCAAGCGCAGGAAGTAAGGATATTTCGCGCTCTTTTTTCAGAGCAGAACGACGATTTCGCGAGCCGCCATCACCATAAGAACGAGGGTCGAGAGCGCGAACACCGAGAAGCGCAGAGTCACGATGTTGACGGTGCACTGAATAAGTGTGTGGGCCACGCGAAGGAGGACGTAGGCCCAGGCCAGGTAGATGTGTAGCTGGTCGGTATGACCGGCAAGAAATATATAAAAAACAACGGCATAGAAGATGGTCGGCTGTTCCATCAGATGGTTGTAGTTGTCAGCCACCTGCCGGGCACCATCCGGGAGCCTCTGCAGGTCAGCGGGGAATTTGGCATCCTGCGGCTGGATATCGGCCCTCTGCATCGCAGGGATCCGGGTCGCGTACATCCAGATCCAAACAATGAGTGTCAGCACGACCAGCGCCAGAGTTGGCGTCAATATGGAGTTCATTTCGACTCCCCCCGAGTAGGCGCAAACTGTCGCGCAGTTCCCGAGAAATACAAAATCGATACGCCTTTTAAGGATCAATTGCGGTTGTTGCGAATAAGTCTCATTGACAGAAAAGATCTCGTCGATATGGTCCCCCACCTAGTTGCGAACGATTATCAATTGGGAACGCTATGCGTATTGCCTTCCTCTCTTTCGCTGCTCTCGCGGGCGCGCTGATCAACCTCGGATCTTCTCCAGCCAGGGCTGACGACCAACCGTTCCTGACCTTGGACGCGACCGATATCGAGCCGGAACTTGGCGAGGAGCTCGAACAGAACCTCGCCTGGACGTCCGGCAAGACCGGACAATCATTCAACGTCATCGAGGGCGAGACTGAATTTGAATATGGCCTGTCGGACCAGATTCAACTGGCAGTGGCGGGCGAGTATGACTGGACCCGTACACGCGATCACACAGTGCCGAGCGCGCGCGCCATCAGTGGCGTGGCATTCGACGCGATCCGCGCGGAAATGATCTACCAGGCGATGAATGTCTACTTCGATCCGATCGGACTTGGCCTGCTGGTCAGCCCCGGCGTGGGCAAGAACTCACGAAATCTAGAGACCAAACTATTGCTGCAAAAAAACTTCTTCAACGATCGTTTGCGAACCGTGGTGAACTTCGGCGCGGAGATCGGAACGGAGCGAGAGGGCGGTCGTTGGAGCGACGTGAGCGCGCTCACTTTCGATGCCGGCATTGGCTACAACATCACTTGGGACTTTTCGGCAGCTGTGGAATTCAACGCCGAGCACGACTTCGCTGGCCTGCTGCTCAACGGCCGCGCCGCGCCAACAACGAGTTCGTTCTATGTAGGGCCGACGATCCAATACGTGACCCTTCCCTGGAAGGTCACCCTCGGGGCGCAAGCGCAGTTACCGTGGGCGAGCGACGCGACGCACGCGCCCGGCTCGCTTGATCGTGGCTTCCTTCCGGATGCCGAACGATTTCGGCTTATGCTGCGCATCACGCGCAGCGCACTCTAAGGAAGCATCGATATCCGTCACAAACGAATAGGGCCGCTGTCTCCAGCGGCCCTGTCCTTTCGAGACGGGTTGAATTACTCCGCCGCGACCGGCCCTTCGATTTGGGCAACAGGTTCTTTCTTTGCCTGCTCTTCCTGGATCGCCTTGTCACGTTCCGTCGCGATGTGACGAAGACGAGCTATGGCTCCGCCTGTTCCTGCCGGGATGAGACGTCCGACAATGACGTTTTCCTTCAGGCCCTCGAGCGTATCGACCTTGCCGTTGACGGCGGCGTCGGTCAGAACGCGCGTCGTCTCCTGGAAGGAGGCAGCCGAGAACACCGAGCGTGTCTGCAACGATGCCTTGGTAATGCCCAAGAGAACCGGGCGACCCTCGGCGATCTTGGCGCCGGCATCGATCGCCTTCTGATTGGCCTCTTCCAGTTCCAGCTGATCGACCTGTTCGCCGGCGAGCAGCGTAGTCTCGCCGCCTTCGGTGATCTCCAGCTTCTGCATCATCTGACGACAGATCACTTCGATGTGCTTGTCGTTGATCTTCACGCCCTGCAGGCGATAGACGTCCTGGATCTCCTTGACGAGATAGGTCGCCAGTTCCTCCATGCCCTTAATGCGCAGGATGTCGTGCGGAGAAGGATTTCCCTCGACGATATAGTCGCCCTTCTCCACATAATCGCCTTCGCGCACGCTGATGTGCTTGCCTTTGGGGATCAGGTACTCCGTCGGCTCGACCTTGTCCGATTTGGGCTTCACGATGACACGACGCTTGTTCTTATAGTCCTTGCCGAACTCGACAAAACCATCGGTTTCGGCCAGTACCGCCGCTTCCTTAGGCTTGCGCGCCTCGAACAACTCCGCCACCCGCGGCAGACCGCCAGTGATGTCGCGTGTCTTGGCACCTTCTGTGGGAATACGTGCGATGACGTCACCCGCCTTGACCTCGGCACCATCCTCGACCGAGAGAATGGCGTCGACGGAAAGCGCGTAGCGCGCCTCGCCACCACCTGGAAGCTGGATCGGCTTACCTTTCTTGTCGACGACCGCCATGGTGGGGCGAAGTTCCTGAGCCTTGGCGCCCGTACCAACGCGGCTGTCGATCACGACCTTGTTCGACACGCCGGTCTTTTCGTCCGACACGTCGCGCATGGAAACGCCCGAAATCAGGTCCTCGTACTTCACTACGCCTTCGACATCGGTCAGCACAGGAAGGGTGTTCGGATTCCATTCCGCGAGACGATCGCCGCGCTTGACGGTCGAACCTTCGTCGACCTTCAACCGCGCACCATAGACGATGCGGTAGGACGCGCGTTCCTGACCCTTGGGATCAAGGATCACCGCCTGCATGTTACGGCCCATCGCGATCAACTCACCGTCCGAGTTCTTGACGATGTTGCGGTTCACAATCTTGATCTTGCCGTCGTAGCTGGCTTCGATCTTGGACTGTCCGGCGATCTGTGCCGCGCCTCCGATATGGAACGTACGCATAGTAAGCTGCGTGCCTGGTTCACCGATCGACTGCGCCGCGATCACGCCGACCGCTTCACCGATATTGACCGGCGTGCCGCGAGCCAGATCGCGTCCGTAGCACTTACCGCAGACGCCATCCTTGAGTTCGCATGTCAACACCGAACGCACGCGCACCTTCTGGATGTGCGCAGCCTCGATCTTGTCCGCGACGTCTTCCGTCACTTCCTTGCCGCGGCGCAGAATAACTTCGCCCGTATCGGGATGCTTTACGTCCTCGGCGGTGGTACGGCCAAGAATGCGTTCGGCCAAAGACGACACCACCGTGCCGCCATCGATTTCGGCCTGGACATAGACGCCCTTCTTGGTGCCGCAATCGTCGGTGGTGATGATACAGTCATTCGCGACGTCGACCAGACGGCGCGTGAGATAGCCGGAGTTCGCCGTCTTGAGCGCGGTGTCCGCCAGACCCTTACGAGCGCCGTGCGTGGAGTTGAAGTACTCCAACACCGTCAATCCTTCCTTGAAGTTGGAAAGGATCGGCGTCTCGATGATGGAACCGTCCGGACGCGCCATCAATCCACGCATGCCGGCGAGCTGCTTCATCTGCTGCGGCGAACCGCGCGCGCCGGAATGGCTCATCATGTAGATGGAGTTCATTTCCTCCATGCGGCCGGATTTCGGATCGACCCGCGACTCGGAAATCTCCTTCATCATTTCGGCCGCGACGAGATCCGTGCACTTCGACCAGGTGTCGACGACGAGGTTGTACTTCTCCTTGTCGGTCGTCAGACCGTCCAGATACTGCTGCTCGTATTCGCGGACACGGTGGCGCGTTTCGTCGATCAGCTTCGCTTTGGTGTCGGGTACGACCATATCGTCCTTACCAAACGAAATGCCCGCCTTGCAGGCTTCGCGGAAGCCAAGGCCCATCACGGCGTCGGCGAAAAGCACGGTCTCCTTCTGGCCGCAATGGCGATAAACCTCGTCGATGATGTGGCTGACTTCCTGCTTGCGCAGCAGCCGGTTGACGAGTTCGAACGGGATCTTGGGATGGCGCGGCAGAATCTCCGCGATCATCATGCGGCCGGGTGTTGATTCGACTCGCCGCGTCACGGGCTTACCATCGGCGTCGACCGTCTTGTAACGCGCCTTGATCTTGGCATGCAGCGTAATGGAACCGGCGAAGAGCGCGTGCTCGATTTCGCCGATGTCGTTGAACACCATGCCTTCGCCCGGCTCATTTGGGCGCTCTTGGCTGAGGTAGTAGAGGCCAAGAACGATGTCCTGCGTCGGCACGATGATCGGCTTGCCGTTGGCCGGCGAGAGGATGTTGTTTGTCGACATCATCAGCACGCGCGCTTCCAGCTGCGCTTCGAGCGACAGCGGAACGTGCACAGCCATCTGGTCGCCGTCGAAGTCGGCGTTGAAGGCCGTGCAGACCAGCGGGTGAAGCTGAATCGCCTTGCCTTCGATCAAAACAGGTTCGAACGCCTGGATGCCGAGACGATGGAGCGTCGGAGCGCGATTGAGCAACACTGGATGCTCGCGGATCACCTCTTCGAGGATGTCCCAGACCTCGGGCTTTTCCTTCTCGACTAGTTTCTTCGACTGCTTGACCGTCTGGCTGAAGCCTTTCGCTTCCAGCCGCGCGTAGATGAACGGCTTGAACAGTTCGAGCGCCATCTTCTTGGGCAGACCGCACTGCTGCAGCTTGAGTTCCGGGCCGACGACGATGACCGAACGGCCGGAATAGTCGACACGCTTGCCGAGCAGATTCTGGCGGAAGCGGCCCTGTTTTCCTTTGAGCATGTCGGCAATCGACTTCAGCGGCCGCTTGTTGGCGCCCGTGATGACACGTCCGCGACGGCCATTGTCAAAGAGCGCGTCGACGGACTCCTGCAACATGCGCTTTTCGTTGCGTACGATGATGTCCGGGGCTTTGAGTTCGATGAGGCGCTTCAGCCGGTTGTTGCGGTTGATGACGCGGCGATAGAGATCGTTCAAGTCCGACGTCGCGAAACGACCGCCATCGAGCGGCACGAGCGGACGCAGGTCCGGCGGGATCACCGGCACGACGGTTAGAATCATCCATTCCGGGCGATTGCCGGAATCGATGAACGCCTCGACGACCTTTAGCCGCTTAACGAGCTTCTTCTGCTTCTCACCGCCGTTGCTGCCGGCGATGTCGACACGCAACTGGTCGCGCAGCTTCTCCAGGTCGATCGCCATCAGCAGCTTGCGGATGGCCTCGGCGCCAATTTCAGCGGTGAAGCTGTCATTGCCGTATTCGTCCTGAGCCTTGTAGAACTCGTCTTCCGAGAGCAGCTGACGTTCCTTGAGCGGCGTCAGTCCCGGCTCGATGACGATGTAGTTTTCGAAATAAAGAACGCGCTCCAAGTCCTTCAATGTCATGTCGAGCATCAACCCGATGCGTGACGGCAGTGACTTGAGGAACCAGATGTGCGCCACGGGCGACGCAAGTTCGATGTGCGCCATGCGATCGCGACGCACCTTCTGGATCGTGACCTCGACGCCGCACTTTTCGCAGACGATGCCCTTGTACTTCATGCGCTTGTACTTGCCGCACAAGCACTCATAGTCCTTCACGGGTCCGAAGATACGCGCGCAGAACAACCCATCGCGCTCCGGCTTGAAGGTACGGTAGTTGATCGTCTCCGGTTTCTTCACCTCGCCGTGCGACCAGCGCAGAATCTGATCAGGGCTGGCGAGCGAAATCCGGATGCGGTCGAAGGCAGGAATCTCCTTCCCGACCTGGAAGACGTTCATCAACTCCTGATTGGCGCGGGCCGCGTCGCGGCGGTGCGATCTTGCTTCTGTGTCGAATTCAGCCATTGAGCAGCTCCACATTCAGGGACAGCGATCGCATTTCTTTCACGAGGACGTTGAACGATTCCGGAATACCGGCCTCGAACGTGTCTTCGCCGCGAACGATCGCTTCATACACTTTGGTTCTTCCCGCCACGTCGTCCGACTTCACAGTCAGGATTTCTTGCAGCGTATAGGCGGCGCCATAAGCCTCGAGCGCCCAGACCTCCATCTCGCCGAAACGCTGGCCGCCGAACTGGGCCTTGCCGCCCAACGGTTGCTGCGTGACGAGCGAATATGGTCCGATCGAGCGCGCGTGGATCTTGTCGTCCACCAGATGGTTCAGCTTGAGCATGTAGATGTAGCCGACCGTGACCGCGCGCGTGAACGCCTCGCCGGTTCGGCCATCGAACAACGTGACCTGACCCGACGAAGTCAGCCCGGCCTGTTCCAGCATGTCGACGATGTCTTTTTCCTTCGCACCGTCGAACACAGGCGTTGCGATCGGAAGACCGATTCGGACATTCTCGCTGAGTTCCGCAAGTCCCGCCTCGTCCAGCTGCGCAAGGCGTTCGTCATTGGCATAGGCGCTCTTGAGCGCACGACGCAGCGGCTCGTACTTGCCGTCGCGGCGCACTTTGTCGAGCGCATCGCCGATCTGGCGGCCGAGACCCGCGCAGGCCCAGCCGAGATGGGTCTCCAGGATCTGTCCGACATTCATGCGCGACGGCACGCCCAAGGGATTGAGCACGACGTCGACCGCCGTTCCGTCATCCAGATGCGGCATGTCCTCGATCGGAACGATGCGACTGATCACGCCCTTGTTGCCATGACGTCCGGCCATCTTGTCGCCGGGCTGGAGCTTGCGCTTCACCGCGACGAACACCTTGACCATCTTCATGACGCCGGGGGCTAGCTCGTCACCGCGGCGAAGCTTTTCGACCTTGTCCGCAAAGCGCTTGTCGAGGCGCGACTTGGAGTCGTCATACTGCTTGCGCAGGCCTTCGATCTCGCTCATCGCCTTTTCGTTGCGCAATGCGATCTGCCACCATTGATGCTTGGCATTCGCGTCGAGCACGCTTTGCGTGATCTTGGTATCCGGCGCCATACCCTTAGGGCCATGCGCGGCCGTTTTGTTAAGCAGGATCTCCGACAGGCGCGAGAAGATGTTGCGCTCGAGAATCGCGAGTTCGTCGTCGCGGTCCTCGGCCAGGCGCTCTTCTTCCGCCTTCTCGATCGCCATGGCGCGCTGGTCCTTGTCGACGCCGTGGCGGTTGAACACCCGCACTTCGACGACGGTACCCGTGACTCCCGGTGGAACCCGCAACGACGTGTCGCGCACATCGGCGGCCTTTTCGCCGAAGATGGCGCGCAGGAGCTTTTCTTCCGGCGTCATGGGCGTTTCGCCCTTCGGCGTCACTTTGCCGACCAGGATGTCGCCAGCGACGACTTCCGCACCGATATAGGTGATGCCGGCTTCGTCGAGGTTCTTGAGGTTTTCTTCGCCGACATTCGGAATGTCGCGGGTGATTTCCTCAGGCCCAAGCTTCGTGTCGCGTGCCATTGTCTCGAATTCCTCGATGTGGATCGAGGTGAAGACGTCGTCGCGCACGATCCGCTCGGAGATGAGGATGGAGTCCTCGAAGTTGTAGCCATTCCAGGGCATGAAGGCGACGAGCGCGTTCTTTCCGAGCGCAAGCTCGCCAAGCTGCGTCGAAGGTCCGTCGGCGATGATGTCGCCCTTCTGCACCACGTCGCCCACCTTCACTAATGGACGTTGGTTGATGCAGGTCGACGCGTTGGAGCGCTGGAACTTGCGCAGGCGATAGATGTCGATGCCCGGCTTGGTTGGATCGGTTTCCTCCGTCGCGCGAATGACGATACGCGTTGCATCGACCTGATCGACGACGCCGGTACGCCGTGCGCTGATGGCCGATCCAGAGTCGCGTGCCACGACTTCTTCCATACCGGTACCAACGAGCGGCGCCTCGGGGCGAAGCAATGGCACGGCCTGGCGCTGCATGTTGGAACCCATGAGCGCGCGGTTGGCGTCGTCGTTTTCCAGGAACGGGACAAGCGCAGCCGCCACCGAAACAAGCTGTTTCGGCGAGACGTCGATGAACTCGATCTGGTCGGGCGTTGTCATCATGAAGTTGCCGTGCTTGCGGCACGAGACAAGCTCATCCGTGATGCGATTGCGGCCATCGATCGTCGCGTTGGCCTGGGCGATCGTGTACTTCGCCTCTTCCATCGCCGAGAGGTAGACCACTTCGTCCGTCAGGTGCTTGTTGATCACCTTGCGATACGGACTTTCGATGAAGCCGTACTTGTTGACGCGCGCATAAGTCGCCAGCGAGTTGATCAGGCCGATATTCGGGCCTTCCGGCGTCTCGATCGGGCAAATGCGGCCGTAATGCGTCGGATGCACGTCGCGCACTTCGAATCCCGCGCGCTCACGCGTCAGACCGCCCGGTCCAAGTGCCGACATGCGGCGCTTGTGAGTGAGCTCGGAAAGCGGGTTCTGCTGATCCATGAACTGTGAGAGCTGCGAGGAGCCGAAGAATTCGCGCACCGCAGCTGCCACGGGCTTCGCGTTGATCAAATCATGCGGCATGACCGTGTCGATATCGACCGAGCTCATGCGTTCCTTGATCGCGCGTTCCATGCGCAACAGGCCGACACGGAATTGGTTTTCCATCAACTCGCCGACCGAGCGCACGCGGCGATTGCCGAGATTGTCGATATCGTCGATTTCGCCGCGACCATCGCGGAGTTCCGCGAGCGCCTTCAGGATTGCCAGGATGTCTTCCTTGCGAAGAACCCGCGTCGTGTCGGGCGCGTCGAGTCCAAGGCGCATGTTCATTTTCACGCGGCCCACGCTAGAAAGGTCGTAGCGCTCACTATCGAAGAACAATTGGCCAAACAGAGTCTCTGCCGTGTCAAGCGTCGGCGGTTCGCCGGGCCGCATGACGCGGTAGATGTCGATCAGCGCCTGTTCGCGGCTATGGTTCTTATCCACCGCCAGCGTGTTGCGGATATAGGCACCAGTTGTGACGTTATCGACGTTGATGACATCGATTTCGTGGAAACCCGCTTCAGCAAGCACAGCAAGGTTTTCGGCATTCAGCTCATCGCCGGCTTCGACATAGATTTCGCCGGTTTCAGGGCTGACCATGTCGAGCGCCGAGTAACGGCCGATCAGTTCGTCTTGCGAGAGCGAGACCTGCTTCACGCCGTCATCGTGCCACTTGCGCAGGCCCCGAACCGTGATCTTGGAACCCGCCTCGGCCAGCACCTCACCAGTCTTCGCGTTCTTCCAGTCGGAATTGACCTTGGCATTGCGCATCCAACCTGGCTCGACCGGCGTCGTCCACGACCCGTCCTTCTGACGCTTGAACGCGATCTTGGTATAGAAATAGTCGAGGATTTCCTCCTGCGTCAGGCCGAGCGCATAGAGAAGTGTCGTCGCCGGCAGCTTGCGACGGCGATCGATGCGGACGTGGATGATGTCCTTGGCATCGAATTCGAAGTCGAGCCATGAGCCGCGGTATGGAATGACGCGCGCCGCGAACAAGAGCTTGCCCGAGGAGTGGGTCTTACCCTTGTCGTGGTCGAAGAAGACGCCGGGTGAGCGATGCATCTGGCTGACGATCACGCGCTCGGTACCGTTGATGATGAACGTTCCGTTCTCTGTCATGAACGGAACATCGCCCATATAGACATCCTGTTCCTTGATGTCCTTGACCGACTTGGCGCCAGTTTCCTGATCCACATCGAACACGATGAGGCGCAGTGTCACCTTCAGCGGAGCGGCATAGGTCATGGAGCGCTGCTGGCACTCCTCGACGTCGTATTTGGGTTCTTCGAAATGATAGTCGACATATTCCAGCAGCGAGGACTCCGAGAAGTCCTTGATCGGGAATACATGGCTGAAAACGGTCTCCAGACCCTCATCGAGACGGCCGCCTTCAGGCTTGTTGACCTGGAGGAATTGGTCGTACGAAGTCTTTTGGACTTCGATGAGGTTAGGCATCTTGGCGATTTCGACGATCTTGCCGAAAGTCTTGCGAAGCCTTTTGCGTCCGGTGAACGAGAGGGTCATTCTTGCGTCCTTTTCGCGGTCAAAACGACCGCTTATTGGCCTGAGTAATCGCTAAACCAATGGCGAACACCACCGGCCCTTCGGCGGGCGAATCGCCGAAGGGGGTGGGGTGAACCAAATATGTATGCGGGGTGGGTTATTCAACCCTCCTCGCCTCCTTACTTCAGCTCGACCTTCGCGCCTGCGTCCTCGAGCTGCTTTTTGATCTTGGCCGCCTCGTCCTTGTTCACATCGGCCTTGACCTCCTTGGGAGCGCCCTCGACGAGGTCCTTCGCTTCCTTGAGGCCCAAACCGGTGATCGCGCGGACTTCCTTGATCACATTGATTTTCTTGTCGCCGGCCGCAGCCAAAATGACCGTGAATTCGGTCTTTTCGACAGCCGGGGCAGCGGCAGCCCCACCAGCGGCGGGGCCAGCGGCCACGGCGACTGGAGCAGCAGCTGAGACACCCCACTTCTCTTCCAGAAGTTTCGCGAGGTCCGCGGCTTCCAGGACAGTGAGGCTCGACAGGTCTTCCACAAGCTTTTCGATCTTCGACATTTCTTACGTTCCTTCGGTTTCGAGTTTGAATGTTGATGGTGAGTTGTCTTCCGACTAAGCCGCTTCCTTCTTGGAATACGCGCTGATAACGCGGGCAAGTTGACCGGCGGGGGCTTGCACCACCCCGGCGATCTTCGTGGCGGGTGCAACGAGCAACCCCACGATCTTGGCCCTCAGCTCATCGAGCGACGGCAGGGTTGCGAGGGCTTTGACGCCGTTCACATCCAATGTCGTCGTTCCAACCGACCCGCCCAGGATTACGAGCTTTTCGTTGTCCTTGGCGTAGGCAACCGCAACCTTCGATGCCGCGACAGGGTCGTTGCTATAGGCAATTCCCGTCGGGCCTTTAAAGAGATGCGAAATGCCCTCAACGGCCGTTCCTTGGAGCGCGCGTACCGCCAAACGGTTCTTCGCCACCTTGAACGATGCCCCGGCCGCGCGCATGCGTGACCGAAGATCACCCATCTGGTCAACCGTCATGCCGGTATAGTGGGCGACAACCAGGGAGCCGGCATTCGCGAAGACACCTTTCAGGTCTTCGACGACTTCCGCCTTCGCTGCTTTGTCCACTGTGCTCTCCTTTTGTTGTCCTATCGCTACTGAGGCCGAAGCCACACGTCGCGCTAGTCCAACTCTCAACCGGTGCTCCGTGACGATCCGAAGCACCGCCCTGTGACACACAACTCTGTCCCAGGGCTCAAACCCGAAATGCGGAAATTGCTTTCCGAAATCCGGTTCTTCCCTGTCTGCACCGGAAAAGTTTAAGTCCTCTCGGACTCCGGTGGTCTCGGACAGTTCCGGCGATCGTCCGCCGGGATTATTGATCCTCATCCTTCGACACGCTCGGGATGAGGAAATTCGTTAGGCCTCCGCCGACGCCGCGCCGACACTGGCGAGCGCAATCTTCACACCAGGTCCCATCGTCGACGACAGCGAGACCTTCTTCATATAGACGCCCTTCGCGCCTTGCGGCTTTGCCTTCATCACGCTGTCGATGAATGACTTCACGTTCTGGACGATAGCGTCTTCGCTGAAACTCGCCTTGCCGACACCGGCCTGAACGATGCCTGCCTTCTCGACGCGGAATTCGACCGCCCCGCCCTTCGCGTCCTTGATCGCGTTCGTGACGTCCATCGTCACGGTGCCAACCTTTGGATTCGGCATCAGGTTGCGCGGCCCGAGTACCTTACCGAGTCTGCCAACGATGCCCATCATGTCGGGCGTGGCGATGCAGCGGTCAAAATTGATTTCGCCCTTGTTGACTTGTTCCGCGAGGTCTTCGGCTCCGACAATGTCCGCGCCCGCCTTTTTCGCTTCCTCGGCCTTCGCACCCTTGGCGAATACGGCGACACGAAGCTTGCGACCGGTGCCGTTGGGCAGCGAGGACACGCCGCGCACCATCTGATCTGCGTGACGCGGATCGACGCCAAGATTGATCGAAAGCTCGATCGTCTCGTCGAACTTGGACGTCGCACGCGACTTCACCAGCTTCACGGCTTCCTCGACCGGATACGACTTGGTGGTGTCAATACCTTCGGAGTTTCTCTTGTTGCGCTTTGAAAGAGCCATGGCGATTACCCCTTCACCTCGATGCCCATCGAACGCGCCGAACCTTCGATGATGAGCATCGCGTTCTCGATGTCGTTGGCATTAAGGTCCTTCATCTTCGCCTGCGCGATCTGACGAACCTGCGCCTTCGTCACAGATCCCGCGGAATTAAGACCCGGAGACTTCGAGCCCGACTGCAGCTTTGCCGCCTTCTTCAGGAAGAACGATGCTGGCGCTGTCTTCATCTCGAAGGTGAACGACTTGTCCGAAAAGACGGTGATCGTCACCGGAATCGGCATGCCCTTTTCCTGGTCCTGCGTCTTGGCGTTGAACGCCTTGCAGAACTCCATGATGTTCAAACCGCGCTGTCCCAAAGCCGGGCCGATCGGGGGCGACGGATTCGCCGACCCCGCTGGCACCTGCAATTTGACGTAACCCGTAATCTTCTTCGCCACTCTATGTCCGCCTCCTTAGCGGTTTGCGGTGCAAACGGACCTGGCAGGTCCTCCCGCGTGTTTTCAGATCAGACTTTCTCGACCTGTGTAAATTCCAACTCTACCGGCGTTGCGCGCCCGAAAATCGAGACCGCGACCTTCACGCGGCTGCGCCCCTCGTCCACCTCTTCGACCGTGCCGGTGAACGATGTGAACGGACCGTCTGCCACGCGTACCTGTTCGCCAATCTCGAACGTGATGGACGATTTCGGGTGCTCTGCGCCCTCAGTCACCTGATTGAGGATGCGATCTACTTCGCCCTGGCGAAGCGGCATCGGCTTATTGTTCTGGCCAAGGAAACCAGTGACCTTCGCGACGTTCTTCACCAGGTGATAGCACTCGTCCGTCAGCTTGGCGTGCAACAGGACATAGCCGGGAAGGAACTTGCGCTCGGCATTCACCTTCTGGCCGCGGCGAACTTCGATTACTTCCTCGGTCGGCACGATCACGTCTACGACTTCCTCGTCGAGACCCTGGATCTTCGCCTGACGTTTGATCTCCTCAGCAACCTTCTTCTCGAAATTGGAGTAGGTGTGGACGATGTACCACTTGGCGTCGGAGTTCGTTTTCGTTCCAGCTTCGCTCATCGTTCTAGCCCGCAGCCCCGATCAAGAGCCGTTCGCCATAGGCGAGCAGCGCATCGACCCCGAAAAAGAACACCATCGTCAGCCCGACCATGATGAAAACCATCGTCGACGTCAGCCACGTTTCCTTCCAGCTTGGCCATGTGACTTTCGAAACTTCGCGCCGCACCTCGCCAAAAAACTGCAGCGGACTGCTGCGACGACGCGCCGGCGCCGGCAATTCCTTGCCAGATCCATCCGCCGTCTTTTTTGTCGCTTCAGCCATCGTTACCTTTGTCGCTATCAACTGGCAGGAGTGGAGGGACTCGAACCCACGGCCCTCGGTTTTGGAGACCGATGCTCTACCAACTGAGCTACACTCCTAAAAACCATTCATGCCTTCGTCGCGCGCTCAGCCTTCCTTACTTCAAAATCTTTGCGACGACGCCGGAGCCGACGGTTCGGCCACCTTCGCGGATGGCGAAGCGCAGCTTCTCCTCCATGGCGATGGGCACGATCAGTTCGACTTCGATCGAGACATTGTCGCCCGGCATCACCATTTCGGTGCCTTCCGGCAGCTTGACGATCCCCGTCACATCGGTGGTGCGGAAGTAGAATTGCGGCCGGTAGTTGGCGAAGAAGGGGGTGTGACGCCCGCCCTCGTCCTTGGTCAGGATGTAGACCTCGGCCGAGAAGTTGGTGTGCGGCGTGACACTGCCGGGCTTGGCCAACACCTGGCCACGCTCGACCCCGTCGCGCTCGATGCCGCGCAGCAAAGCTCCGATATTGTCGCCGGCCTGACCTTGGTCCAGGAGCTTTCGGAACATCTCGACCCCCGTCACCGTGGTCGAAGAGGTCGGGCGGATGCCGATGATCTCCACCGTCTCGCCGACCTTGACCACGCCGCGCTCGACGCGGCCCGTCACCACCGTGCCGCGACCCGAGATCGAGAACACGTCCTCGATCGGCATCAAGAACGGCTGGTCGATCGGACGGTCCGGTTGCGGGATCGACTCATCCACCGCATTCATCAGTTCGATGACCGCATCATGGCCGAGCTTGGGCTCCTTGCCCTCCAGCGCCATCAAGGCGGAGCCGCGGATGATCGGCAGCTTGTCGCCCGGGAACTGGTAGCTCGAGAGCAGCTCGCGCACCTCCAACTCCACCAGGTCCAAAAGCTCCGGGTCGTCCACCATGTCGCACTTGTTCATGAACACCACCAAGGCCGGAACGCCGACCTGGCGCGCCAGTAGGATGTGCTCGCGGGTCTGCGGCATCGGACCATCGGCTGCGCTCACCACCAGGATCGCGCCGTCCATCTGGGCCGCACCCGTGATCATGTTCTTCACATAGTCGGCATGGCCAGGGCAGTCGACATGGGCGTAGTGCCGCTTCTTGGTCTCGTACTCCACATGCGCCGTGGAGATCGTGATCCCGCGCGCCTTCTCTTCCGGCGCCTTGTCGATCTGGTCGTAGGAGGTGAACGTCGCTCCTCCCGTCTCCGCCAGAACCTTCGTGATCGCTGCCGTCAGCGACGTCTTGCCATGATCAACATGACCGATCGTCCCGATGTTGCAGTGCGGCTTCGTCCGCTCAAATTTGGCCTTCGCCATCGTGGTTATCCTTCGTCTTCACGTCCGCTCTCGCGGTATTCGAATTCTTCCGTCGTCCATCTCGTCCCCTCTTCCCTTCGGCGGAGCCGAAAGTCTGGAGCGGGTGAAGGGAATCGAACCCTCGTCATCAGCTTGGAAGGCTGTTGCTCTACCATTGAGCTACACCCGCGCTTCTGAGTCCGGACTTTCTCGCGGTCTCAGGGTCGATTCGGTATCTTGTTCGTCTCTCTTTCCTTCTGACTCTCGACTTCCTTCTCCGACTTCCGGCTGGTGGAGGGGGTTGGATTCGAACCAACGTAGGCGTAGCCAACGGATTTACAGTCCGTCCCCTTTAGCCACTCGGGCACCCCTCCGGAACAATTTCTCTAACTGGAACAAAATGTTACGCACCAGTCACCGGTCGGTACTGCAGCGCGCTCGATCCGGTCGGAACGAACGTGAAAACACGCCTTTCGGAGGGTTGGCTGCGGACCGGGGGTTATTGGTCAATTGTGGAAGTGTGTCAATAGATTATTACCGCGCAAAAGGCCGAAAATTGACCCCGCGATCACGACTTGCAGGCCGAGGCTAACCTTAGGCATCCATCCGGCGCAAGGGCCGTAGCCGAGAGTGCGCCCTTCGGACTCAGAGCGCTTGGGAAATGCCCACAAAGTAGGCACGTCTCGGTCCGAATTGCGGTGCGCCAACTCCCACACCGGTCCCGTCGCGAATCTCATACTTCTCATCGAAGACATTGATCACGTCGAAACGCAGCGTCAGAGGTTTTTCCGTGATGCTGACGTCGATTGGTCGGCTGACACCGAAATTCACCTGGACGTAGCCAGGCACGTGGTCGCCATTCGGCGTCGCGCCGTCGCGTCTCAGACCCGAGCCGTACAGTAGATCGGTACTGACGCGGAATTGTCGCCAGGAATAGGACGCGCCAGCGGAGATCGAGACGATCTGTTGGTGATCGAGGGGGATGTAGTGTGTGGCGATGAATGCCAAATCGTCCGGCGAAAATTGGAACTGGCTGCTGACGATTTCCCGCCCGACTGCGCGTTCATAGGCTGCATTTAGATAGGCGTTGAAGGGTCCGCCGTCGTCGTAGTTGGCGGTGAGCTCGACGCCATATTGCCGGCCGTTTTTGTAGTTGAAGGGCGTCAAGATAATCGGCGCGCCGAATTGGCCCTCGTCGATCAGATTTCGCGAGGCCTTATAGAAACCGTCGAGACCAACTGTCAGTCCCTGGAGAACGCCCTGCTGAATGCCCACGTCATAGTAATCCGCGCGCTCGGCCTTGGGGGTCGTGTCGGTGTGATCGGCCGCGGCCGTCGTGTTGTCGAACAACGCGACATCGGTCGTGGCAACGAGCTCGAATGACGGCGGCGAAAAGTAACGCGAAAAGCCGCCGTGCACCGTCGTGGTATCGCTCGCAGTCCACACAAAATTCACGCGCGGGCTCAACTGGCCTTCCGCGTCGAACGCCTGGAATTGATCCCACCGTATGCCGTAGTTGATGGTGAGGGACGAAAAGACTTTCCATTCGTCCTGGACATAGAGGCTGTAGCTCCAGGCATGCTTGGTTCCGTTGTCGATGATTGTGAGAGGCTTGTCGGGTGAAGTCTGATTGCCAGTGGCATCGACTCCGAGCACTTGCGATGATGTTCGACTCGCCAAATCATCGGCTTGATAGACGACACCCGCGCGAAGCGTGTGAGTGCTTGTGGCATGCCACGCGCTCTCCGCCTGCAACCCATACGCTTCGTCTCGTTTGTATGCGGTCTGTGCGATTCCGTTGAATAGGAGGTCGCCAAGCGGATCGGGCATGAAATACAGACTCGAGTAGCGCCCAAACGCCGATACCTGAAAGTCGAATGATCCGAGCGTATGCAGATAGCTCACGATGCCGTAATGGGTGATCTCGCGCTGGTTTTCGTTCAGGTTCACGCTGGGAAAGAGAAACTGGCCATTCGCGGTCAGGACACCGTCGGGGCCCAACCCACTGATTGCCTCCAGGCCAGCGGGCTGAAGTCCGCGCTGGTTTGGAATCTGGAACATGCCGTTCGACGTACCGAGGATGGCTGTAACCGAACTCATGTCGTCGAGGATATCCTGTGCAAAGGCGAACCCATGCCACTGTTTCGTCCGGTCATGTAGCGGATCTGTTGTGCCGTCGGGCGATTCAATGCCCAGCGTGTTGGTGAGATAGTCGCCCGTGACGAAGTAGTTGAACGCCCCGGACGAACCGCCATAGTCAAAACTCGGATTGAGTTCGCTGTGGCTTCCGCCATACATCGAGACATCGCCGCCCGTCTGAATCGCCCCCGACTTCGTTTGCACATCGATGATACCCGCCGTGCGCAGTCCATATTCTGCTGGTAGTGCTCCCGTAATCAGCTTTAGCGATCCGACAAAGCGCGGATCAAGCGTTTGGCCAAATACCGAGATACCTTCCGGGATGATGATGCCGTTCAGACGATATTGCAGTCCGTTGTGCTCGCCACGCACGTGCAGCTGACCGAAGGAGTCTTGCGCCACTCCCGGAGCCTGCAACACGACTTGGTTCAGGAGATTGTTGTCGCCGCCCGGCTGCGCTTGGATATTGGCGTCCGTGATTGTGTAGGTCGACGCGCCGACCTGCGATTGAATCCCGATGCGCGCCTCGTTGAGCCTCTCGGCCGTGACCGTCACGGTTTCGACGCCGTCAGCCCACGTAGGCGTGATCGAAAAAACGATAGCCACCGCCGAGGCGGTCGCGAACACATGTGTACGAAACATGGAAATTCTCGCGGCATTGCCACGCCCTCGTCGTTGTGAGACCGAGGTGAGCGATGAATGGATGCGATCCGCGCGCAACAACCTGCGTCACGTCACGCTCGAAATTTTTGTGGAATCAGCCGAGAGGCGGTGCGCGCCCACGCCAAATGTGCGTGACAGTGTGCAGGAGCGGCGCGTACTGAACAGTGAGCTCGATGACGGAAAGAGAAAGTGAGGGAAGAAGCAGTGCTGACGCCGCCGGAGTGACGAATTGGCCGGCATGAATGAGTTCTTGGCACAATGGACAATTGGCAGGGTCTTCGTTGGCCGGATAGCGATCCTTGCGTTCGACCGGTGCACCGATCGAAACCTTTCCGCCGCCGAGGACCAATTGAGTATGAACCCGTGAGGACTGGCCTTCAGAAGCGAAATGAATGTGCGTCAGAGTCAGGTATGTCTGGACCGCAAATGCCAGCAGAGTGGCAAGCATAACAAGGCGCGCGCCGGCAACGCGCCGCCGCTTGAGTCCCCTGACCCTTGTCTTGACTCGTCTCATTGCGCACACAACACACCAAAGGGGCTTATTTGCAAAGCCAAAATCGCGTGAACGGTTGATTACGGCACATTCACGCCTTGCTGCTGGCGTGGTTTTCACTATAAGCGCGCACATGAAACGCCCGGACGGAATATCTAAACGTCGAGCCGAACCCAAGTTCGATCGAGACAGGCGAATCTTTCACAAACGCCATGACACAAAGCTCGAGAGCGGACTTTGGCTTTACGGTCTTCACGCGGTGCGCAGCGCGCTTTCAAATCCAAAGCGTTTCGTTCGCCGCGCAATTTTGACCGAGCGAGCCGCCGAAGAAATCGGCCCAAAACTTCTGTCGCGTCTAAAACACGAGATCACCGACATGCACGGCGTCTCGCGCATCCTTCCCGACGGAGCTGTGCATCAGGGGATTGCCATTCTTTGCGAACCGTTGCCGCGCGTCGAATTGGATGCCGTGCTGGAGCAGTCGCACGGCGATCGACGCATTGTTCTCGTGCTCGATCAAATCACCGATCCGCACAACGCCGGGGCGATCTTGCGCACGGCTGCTGCGTTTGGAGTCCATGCGATCGTGGTTCAGGACCGGCATTCGCCGCCCGAGTCCGGCGTTCTGGCGAAGGCTGCGTCCGGCGCGCTCGACCTGGTGCCCATTGTGCATGTCGTGAACATCGCACGAGCACTCGAGGAACTTGGCCGGCGCCAATTCTGGCGCATCGCCCTGACAGGCGACGGCGATGGCTCCCTTAAGGACGTCGCGCACACTGGCGATACTGTGCTCGTCCTTGGCTCGGAAGGCGCGGGTATTCGCAAGCTCGTTCGCGAACGCTGCGATGTTACCGCGTATCTTCCTATCGAGCCGGCCGTCGACAGTTTGAATGTTTCCAACGCGGCGGCAGTGGCGCTTTACGAGCTGCGCCGGAATTAGAAAAAACCTAAGTGCCGACGACTCGCATCATGTCTTTCTGCAAGGTTCGGCTTGCCTGCCAGTAACAGAAGGCACCTGCCAAACCGGTGACCACCGTCGACAACAGAGCCCAGCGCAATGAATCCGAACCAAGACTGGGATGAAGCAAATCACTCAGAATTCCGACTGTCTGCGGACCAAGGCCCAATCCGATCATATTGAGCACGAACAGCAGAATAGCTGCAGCGGTGGCGCGCATGCGGAGCGGCACCAGTCCCTGAGTCGCAGCGTAAGCAGGACCGAGATAAGCCGCGCCCAAGAGGGACGGAATGCAGAGCGCGACGATTGTCCAAGTGAGGCTCGACGAGAGGTAGAAAACCGGCGCAAAAGGTGTGCCGATAAGGGTAGCGACTACCGGTACGAGCATCGTGCGTCCCAAATCGACTTTGCCGACGCGATCGGCGATCACACCGGAAAACGCCGTTCCAATGAATCCAAAGACGCCCGTGGTCACGGCAAGCAAGAAGCCAATCTGTGCCGGCGACAAGCCATGCGAGCGCGCCAGAAACGACGGAACGAAAGCGATTGCCGCATAGCCGCCAAAGGAACTCAGCGACGTCCCGAGTGCGATGAAGCGGAACGACCTCTGCGACCACAGGAATTGCGCGGTCGTCAAAAGACCAGGCGGGTCCGCTACATCCGCCAATCCGTCGCTGTGCCCACGCTTCGGTTCCTCGACCGTCACCAAAAACAGAACGACGAGAACGAGACCCGGAAGTCCCGAGACCAGGAAAGCCGTCCGCCAACCATAGTGTTGGGCGATCCAGCCTCCGCCGAAGAATGCGAGCAATAAGCCGACATTCAAACCTGCAGAATAGATCGACAACGCAGTTGCCCGCTGTTTTGGCGGATAGAGATCGGCAATGATCGAATTGATCGACGGTCCCGTGCCAGCCTCGCCAATTCCCGTGCCGAAGCGCGCAAGAAGGAGATGGGTAAAACTCGACGCGAAGTTGCAAACAACGGTCATGAGGCTGAACAGCGCCATCGAGCCCGCGATGATGTTGCGCCGGTTGATACGATCGGCGAGGAACGCGAGTGGAATTCCGAGGGTCGCGTAGATTACGGCGAAGGCAGGGCCCGCCAGTAAACCTAGCGCCGAGTCCGACACGCCGAACTCGGCCTTGATCAGAGGTAGAAGGATCGCGAGAATCTGGCGGTCAAGATAATTGACAACATAGACCAGCGTGACCATGAACAGGATGTAGTGGCGATGCCGGTTCGTTATTCCGCCGTTCACGCTGTCATCCCCTAGATCGCAACCTCAGTCAGCGGCGCTCTTGTGCCGGCGCCCTTCGCGAGATCCGCTTTTAGTGTTCGGCTCGCCATCCAAAAGCACCAGGCCGCAATGAACCAAGTCGTTACTGTCGAAAGCATCGCCCAGCGAATGGACTGGCCACCCAGAATTGGCTGCAGCAAGTCGCTTTCCAGCCCGACGAGATAAGGTCCGGTGCCGAAGCCAATGATGTTCAGAACGAACAGCAGGATCGCGGCCGCCTGCGTGCGCATCCGTAGCGGAACAAGACTTTGTACCATCGCATAGGAGGGCGCGAGATAGGCAGCGCCGATCAGCGTGGGAGGTATGGCGCATACCAATGTCACTGCGAGATTTTGCGTCAGGAAGTAAAACGGAAAGAACGGCAGCGCGAACAGAATTGCGATGACGACGATATTCAGATTCCAACGGACATCCCGTTTGCCGAGCCGGTCTGCAACAATTCCGGAAAAGAATGTTCCGCTACCACCGACGACCCCAAACAGGCACGCCACTATCCAGCCTGTCTGTTGAGGACTGAGGTGATGGAGGTTGATCAAGAAGCCCGAAATGAAGGTCACTACCGCATAGCCGCCAAACGAACTCAATGCCGTTCCGAGCGCAATGAAGCGAATGGAGCGCTGTTGCCACATGTGGCGGACCGACTCAATGAGCGATGGTGCGCGCCCCGTGTCCACGAGTTGCTCCACGTGACCGCGCACGGTTTCCGGAACTGTAAAAATGAAGAGTAGCGCAATGATGAGACCTGGAATGCCCGCCGCCAGGAACGCGTTGCGCCAGCCAAAATGTTGTTCGACCCAACCGCCGCCCGCAAAGGCGATCAATAGACCGACATTCAACCCCGCAGCATAGAAGGAGAGCGCCCCCGCCCTCTCCTTCGGCGCATAAAGATCCGAGATGACCGAATTCACAGACGGCGACGTACCGGCCTCACCAACGCCCGTACCGATCCGCGCGGCCACGAGTTGCCCGAATGATGCGGCGTAACCCGAGAGCAGCGTCATCAGACTGAAAAGCATCATCGAATAGGCAATGACGTTGCGCCGGTTGGCCCGGTCCGCGAGCCACGCCAAAGGAACGCCGAGCGTCGCGTAGAGAATGGCAAAGACCGTCCCGGACAGGAAACCAAGATCGGCGTCGCTGAGACGAAACTCCGCCTTAATTGCCGGCAACAGAATGTTGAGAATGTTTCGGTCAAGATAATTGGTGACGTACACCAGGGTCAGCATCACGAGGATGTAGCGGCGCGATCGACCAGCGATCGTCGCGCTGGCCGGCGCGGCGCTTCCCTCAAGCGACAATGTTGTTTCTCCCCGAAGCGCCCTGTTCTTTTGACCCTAGCAGAAGCAAAACGCCACGTCAGTGGGGGCGCAACCTACTCGATTGCACGGACTTATTTCTGCCCGTAGCGTTCGCGCTTGCGTCCCTTCACCGCAAGGTCGACGGTGAGCAGCCTTCGTTGTCCGCCAACGCGCATCTGGTCGCGGCCGAGCAGGTACATCATGGCCTGATAGTCGCCGAGCGAATCTTCGAGCGCGTTGGTGAAGCCCTGAGCATCCTGCGCCTTGTTCATCTGGATCTTCGCAAAGCGAAGCGCGTCGGGACTGTTCTCCGCCACGCGGTGCGCGTAGCCGTACGTTTCCTTTTCCAGTTCAGCCGGCGCCAGGACGCGGTTCACGAAACCGAAGTCGCATGCCTCCTGCGCCGTGATGAAACGGCTCTCGAAACATAGTTCCTTGGCCTTACGGATTCCTACATCCCACGGGATGGACATGTATTCGACGAAGCCTGCGAGAAATTCGGCGTTCGACGCAGCGAAAACGACGTCGCAGTTCGCCGCAAGCATCCAGCCGGCATAGATGCAGTAGCCCTCAACCATTGCAATCGTTGGCTTCGGGAAATTGCGCCAGCGGAGGTGAAGGTCGAGATTATATTTTTTGAATTGGTCGTAGGACTCGATTGTCCCCGGCGCAGCGCCCAGCGCATCGCGATATGCGAGCGCGTCGGGAGTTCCAAGGTCGTGGCCGGACGAAAATGTGCCCCCGGAACCGCGAACGACGACGACGCGAACCGACTTGTCCTTTCCGGCTATCGCAAAGGCAACATCGATTTCGTCCAGCATCCGGTAACTCAGCGCGTTGCGGTAACTCGGCCTGTTCAAGGTTAGGGTCGCGACGTCGCCGTCGGTCGAGTACAGAATATCCTGGAAGTCCATGCCAGCCTCCGGCAAAATCCGCTGGCACGATGCCGCCAAAAAGTAAGGCCGTCCACGCTGGGCGCTTGCACCATTGACCCTTTCCCATAAAGTCCCGCTTCTAGGGGGCCTTCATGGCTGAGATATTCATCTCCTATTCCCGCGAAGACCGCGACTGGGTCGAGCGACTCGCCTCCCAATTGCAGTCGGAGGGGTACAGCGTCTGGTGGGACTGGGACCTCCTAGTGGGCAAACGCTACCGCGAGACGATCGACAGCGAACTTCAGTCCTGCAGAGCCGCCGTAGTGGTTTGGTCGCAACATTCCGTGCAGTCGGATTTCGTGCGGGACGAGGCCGAAGAAGCTCAGCAACGCAATATCTTGGTGCCCATTCTTAAGGAAATGGTTCGCCCGCCCGCCGGCTTCCGACAGATCCAGACGGCTGACCTCAGTACCTGGACCGGAGGCGGCGCGCACGCGGAATTCCGCCGCGTGATGAAGGGAATCGGCTTTATGGTCGGCAGACCCGCCGCCGGCGATGTTGGCGCAGCGGGTGCCACGGACCCGTACTCTCGAATACCTTCGAGCACTCCCGCACACGCCGCCAACTTAGCGAAACTTCAGGCGGGCGTGGCCGCTCCGACTGCGTTGGCGACTAGATCCGAAGCCTCCAGCAAGCTCGCTCTCTTGTCGCGGCTGCCGCCTGCATCGCATCGAATCTGGCGCTACGCGGCGATCGCCGTCGTCGCTCTCGTCGGCGTGCTACTGATCGTGTCGTATTTGCCGTCCACGAGTTCGAAGCCGCCTGCTCCCGCGTCAGTTATCGCTAGCCCAACTCCAGCGCCCGTCAACGCTGCTGCAAGCTCCGATGAAGGCGACATCGGACAGACCGGTCCTCATAATGCAGGCGCCCCGACGACCCCGGGTACGCCAACTGCTCCGCCCGAAGGAAACGCGACCGGTGACAACGGCGACGTCGGTCAAGGCACTGCGCACTAGTCTTCAGTCACAGCAGCGAACTTCCCGGACTTGGCAAAGCCGCGCGGCACCAGGCGGCCAGCTTGGGCGCGTGCTCCTCTCCAATCCTTTAGTTCGGATGGCGTCCAATTGCGGTTGTTTTCATCGCGCAGACCATCGGCCCAAGAGAAGGAAACCGCATCAAGCAGACCGCCGTCCTTATAACGTTGAAGATAGACACCTTGCCCGCGCGCCAATTCGGGGACTTCGTCAAGACCAAAGATGACGAGCTTCCGGTTCTCGCCAACGACGGCAATACTGTCTCCTTGGACTGGTTTACAGGCGGCGACTTCGCCTGGTGTTTTGACGTTCATCACGCGTTTGCCTGACCGTGTCATAGCGACAGCATCATCCTCATTGGTGACGAACCCATGACCGGTCGTCGCTGCCAGCAGCAATTTGCGACCCGGCTTGTGCGCAAACATCGCGACGAGATCGGATTCTGGCGGCAGATCGATGAACGTACGGATAGCCTCGCCATTGCCTCGTCCACCCGGAAGTTTCGCGCAATCGAGTGTGAAGAATCGGCCGTCCGTCGCCATAATCATCAGTTTATCCGTCGTCTCCGCATGGATCCAAAAGCGTTCGCGATCCCCCTCGCGATATTTGACGGCGTCGCTCGGTTCCTGATGCCCCTTGAATGCCCGCAACCAGCCCTTTTCTGAGCAGACAATGGTGATCGGCTCACGCTCGACCGCCGACTCTAGGGTAGCGACTTCTTCTGCCAACGCCTCGATCTTGTCGATGTGCCGGGCTTCGATAATCCGCGTGCGGCGGCGGCCAAGTTCCGTTTTGGCTCCAAACCTCGCGTCGACGCCCTTGATTTCGTCAATCAATTTCTCGGACTTTAGCTTGTCCGAACCCAGCATCTTCTTGAGCTCCTTCTGCTCTTTCACCAACGCATCCCGCTCGGCGCGGATTTCGATTTCCTCAAGCCGGCGCAATGACCGCAGCCGCATGTTCAAGATTGCCTCAGCCTGCGTATCGCTCAGGCTGAAAGCCTTCATCAGCTTAGGCTTAGGTTCGTCTTCCGTGCGGATGATTTTGATCACCTTGTCGAGGTTCAGATAAACCGCGAGATAACCGTCAAGGACCTCGAGCCGAGCGGCAATCCTTTCAAGCCGATGTGTCGTGCGGCGTTCGAGCACCTCACGGCGATGATCGATGAACGCCTGAAGAGCCTCGCGCAGGCTCATCACCTTTGGGACAAGACCGCCATCGAGCACATTCAGATTTAGCGGAAAACGGGCCTCGAGATCGGTCTGGCGGAACAATTGCTCCATGAGGATTTCGGCTTCGACCGCCCTGCTCTTTGGTGTCAGGACGATGCGGATGTCCTCGGCACTTTCGTCATGAACGTCGTCGAGCAGCGGCAGCTTCCTTTGTTCCAGCAATTCGGCGATCCGCTCGATCAGCTTTGCCTTCTGGATCTGATAGGGAATCTCGTCGACGACAATCTGATAGGTGCCGCGTGTACCTTCCTCCTTCGTCCAATGCGCGCGCACCCGAAAACTGCCGCGGCCGGTCTTGTAGGCTTCGGCGATCGTTTCGGGACTGTCGATCAGCACTCCGCCAGTTGGAAAATCAGGACCCCTAACTGACTTGAACAGAGTGCGGTCCTGAACTTTGGGATTGTCGATCAGCGCGACGAGTGCCTCGCACAGTTCGCCGAGATTGTGCGGCGGAACCGATGTTGCCATACCGACCGCGATACCCGACGACCCGTTCGCGAGGAGGTTGGGAAAAGCCGCCGGAAGAACGATCGGCTCCTCTTCTTCTCCGTCATAAGTGGTGCGAAAATCGACTGCGTTCTCATCGAGACCGTCAAGAAGCGCCTGTGCGACCTCGGTCAGGCGACTTTCGGTGTAGCGCATCGCGGCGGGATTATCGCCGTCGACATTGCCGAAATTTCCCTGGCCGTCGACCAGCGGGTAGCGCACGGCGAAGTCCTGTGCGAGGCGAACCAGCGCGTCATAGACCGATTGATCGCCGTGCGGATGATACTTACCGATGACGTCTCCGACGACGCGCGCCGATTTCTTGAACCCCGCGCCCGGGTTGAGACCAAGGAGCCGCATCGCCCACAAGACGCGGCGGTGGACCGGCTTAAGCCCGTCGCGTGCATCGGGCAGCGCACGCATCGTAATCGTCGAGAGCGCATAGGCGAGATAGCGTTCGCCGAGCGCCTTGCTCAACTGTTCAGGGCGAATCTCGTCTTTGGTCTCGGCCACAGCGCTTCCTTATTACGATTCGCGCACCGCCAGACCATCCAGTTGTAGACGGGCCGAAGGCATTTCGCGGCCATGCGGTCCCAACACGCGTTCCAACAGAAAGTGGCCAGTCAGTCGCAATCCCGCGACGACCTCTGCGGGACCGGGTGGCACATTCTGGGTCGCGAGGAGAAAACTCGGCAGGACGAACAATCGGTCCTTGTAGGGATCGCCGGCCGCGAGCGAAACTGCACGGCCCGTGCGGGGTGAAACATAGACCAGATTGTCGGCTGCACCCGTCGACGCGCAACGCGACAGATCGAGACCGAATCCCAAAGCCTCCAGCAAGCCCACTTCGAAGCGAACATACAGCGCGCCCCATAGCACAAAACCGTCCTCTTGCATGGCGTCCAGCAGGATGGTTCCGGCTTCGAACACGTCTTGATGCGCCTCGCGTTCCGGCATGGCGGCGCTGACGATAGCGCAGAATGCATTCAGGCCCGTAAGAGCCTCTCGGCTATCGAGCATTTCGCCCGCCCGAGCCTTCGCAAGCTCTACGGCAAAATTGCCAAGATGTTCATTGAGCCGTGCGCGCCAGTTCACATGCAACGTGTTGCCGGGCAGGAGCGACGACCGCGCGCGCCGTGATGCACCGCCCCGGACCAGGCCGAGGTGGCGGCCGTGGTGGTGGGTAAGAACTTCCAAGATCGCGCTGGTCTCACCGTGCGGGCGGACGGAAAGCACAATCGCATCGTCGGACCATTCCATTTTCTAGCAAGCCACGCGATCGAAAACAGGCATTCATGCCTCCGGATAGTCCAGGCCCAAGGCGCGAAAATGCTCCCGTTGCTCGGCCCAGTCTTCCTGCACTTTGACGAAGAGAAAAAGATGAACACGACGCTGGAACAGCTCTTCGAGCTCTTTGCGCGCCAATTCGCCGATCAACTTGACGGTGGCACCGCCTTTTCCCAGCACGATCGCCTTCTGGCCCTCGCGCTGGACGTAGATCGTCTGATCGATCTTGACTGAGCCGTCCTTGCGTTCTTCCCATTTCTCACTCTCGACTGCGCAGGCATAAGGCAGTTCGTCATGCAGCCGCAGATAGATTTTTTCCCGTGTGATCTCCGCCGCCAGCAGGCGCGAAGGAATATCGGCGGCCTGCTCGGCTGGATAAAGCCACGGACCTTCCGGCATACGCGAAGCAACCCAATCCTTCACATCGCCGATGCCATCGCCGTTGAGCGACGAGATCAGGAAGACCTTCTCAAACGAGCCTTTCTGGCTCAACTGTTGAACTTGGGGCAGCAAATCCGTGCGTTTCATACCGTCGATCTTGTTGAGCGCGAGCGCCGCTTTGCGTTTGTTGGCGTTGAGCGCCTCGATGATCGAGTGCGTGTCGTTCGCCGCGTGGCCGCTCGAATTTGTTGCGAGTTCCTTGGCATCTGCCAAAAGGATGACGCAATTGGCATCGCCCGCTCCGGCCCAAGCCGCGTCGACCATCGCGCGATCAAGCCGCCGGCGCGGCTTGAAGATGCCGGGCGTATCGACAAATACGATTTGCGTGTCACCGACAAGCGCAACACCGCGCACTGACATACGCGTCGTCTGGACCTTTGGACTGACAATTGCGACCTTTGACCCAACAAGAGCATTGACCAGCGTCGACTTTCCGGCATTCGGCGCGCCGATGATCGCGGCAAAACCACAGTGCTGCGTCATCGCGCCAGACCCAAGCTCTTCAGCATGTTCCGAGCGGCATCCTGCTCGGCTTCGCGTTTCGACCCGCCCTCGCCGGTGTGGGCAGCGTGCCCGCTGACAGACACCTCGACCAGGAAACGCGGTGCATGGTCGGGTCCGTCGCGCCTAACCAGCGCATAAACTGGCGCCGATGTATCGCCGCGCCGGGCTTGCGCCCACTCCTGCAGCATAGTCTTGGCGTCACGCATATCGCGATCAAGGGCGCCAAACGCATCGCTCCAGTAACACTCAACAAACCGCCGCGCAGCATCCAAACCGCCGTCGAGGTATAGCGCTGCGATGATGGCTTCGCACGCACCCGCAAGGATTGCGGCCTTGCGCCTGCCGCCACTACTCGACTCCGAGTTGGCGAGAATTAACTGATCCGCAAGGCCAGCCCCCTCGGCCGCCTTGGCGCAGGTCTCCTGGCGCACAAGCGCATTGAACTTCAGCGCCAGCGCGCCTTCGGCATCGCCTGGATAGAGCGCATGCAACTTTTCAGCCGCGATCAGACCTAATACGCGATCGCCTAGAAATTCCAGCCGCTCGTTCGACGATGTCGCATTCGCACTTGAATGGGTGAGCGCGCGACGAAGAAGCTCGCGATCGGTAAAGATGTGACCCAGACGCGCTTCGAGGTCAGTTGATGACGGTGAACATTCGCCGCGCGCGGATCGCGCCGGGCCACGTCCAGGGTTCGTACCAGATGGCTGTCTCATCGATGGAGAAGAATCGCAGTTCCGCCTTGCCGACAAGGTCTTCCGCCGGAACGTAGCCCACTGCGCCACGGCTGTCGTCAGAATTGTCGCGGTTGTCGCCCATCATGAAATAGGTACCAGGCGGCACGATGAAGACCGGAGTGTTGTCCACTTCGCTCTCAAAGCGATCGAGCGTGAGATAGGATTTTCCGTTCGGGAGTGTCTCGCGATACTGGCGTACATGGTGGGTCCCCCCAAAGCCGTCAGGCTCGACATAGTCCGCGGCGCGGACCTTGGGGATCGGTTTGTCGTTCAGATAGAGCACGCCGTTGACCATTTGGACATGATCGCCGGGCATTCCGATCAGCCGCTTTATGAAGTCCTGCATATAAAGCGGTGAGTTTCTGTTGGGCATTTTGAACACGATCACGTCGCCACGCACGGGTTCCGATGCGAAAACCCTGCCGGAGAATGGCGCCAAGCTGAACGGAAAGGAGTGACGGCTATAGCCATAGGCATACTTCTCGACGAAGAGGTAGTCGCCCACGAGTAGCGTCGCTTCCATCGAGGCAGAGGGAATGTTGAAGGGTTGGAACAAGAACGTGCGGATGACAAACGCGATCAGCAGCGCATACGCAACGGTCTTGAAGGTTTCGAGCCAGGATTCGCCACGCCTGTCCTTGGAAACTGGAACAACCGTATTTTCGTTCGCTTCGCTCATCTTTGGATCGTTAGGCATTTCACACTCTTTAGAAGGGCCGCGGGCAGGAAGGTCAAGGTCCCGATACCAAAATGATTAAGGTCCAACCGGAACGGCTGAAATGACGACTATTGCCTGCGCCAGAGGAAAATCGTCGGTGATAGTGAGATCGATCTGAGCCCGGTGGCCAGTTGGCGTAATCTCTTCGAGACGCTTCAAGGCGCCGCCAGTGAGCCGCATGCTGGGTTTACCTCCAGGCAGATTGACAACTCCCATATCCTTCCAGAACACGCCACGGCGCAGTCCGGTTCCCAGAGCTTTTGAGCATGCTTCCTTTGCGGCGAAGCGCTTTGCGTAGGAGGCGGCACGTTGGGCGCGCCTGTCCGACTTTTCTCGTTCCACCGGCGTGAAGATGCGGCTGAGGAAGCGCGCGCCAAAACGTTCGATGGTTCTGTCGACGCGGCGAATATCGATGAGATCCGAGCCGAGGCCGATGATCATGAATCGGCACCCGTCGGCATGTTCTGATCCTGAGCGTGCCGAAGCATCATTTCGCGGCAACGCGCTTTGGATTGCGAGCCTCGTCCATCAGTGCGCGCATGCGTCTGATTGAATTCTCAAGGCCGACGAAGATCGCTTCCCCGATCAGGAAATGACCGATGTTGAGTTCGCGAACCTCAGGGATGGCCGCTATCGGCGTCACATTGTCAAATGTCAGGCCGTGGCCGGCATGCACTTCCAGCCCGATTGACGCAGCATAGGTGGCTCCCTCCACGAGCCTCTGCAAAAGACGCTCGCGCTCCGCACCGACGGCTTCGCAATACGCTCCGGTATGCAGTTCCACGACCGGTGCGCCGAGCGCTTTCGCGGCGTCCAGCTGCAGCTGGTCCGGTTCGACGAACATCGAAACACGAATGTGGACCGCGCCGAGCTGACGGACAAGCGGCGCGAGGCGATTGTGCTGCCCGGCCGCGTCGATGCCGCCTTCGGTTGTCCGCTCTTCGCGTTTCTCGGGCACGATGCACGCGGCATGCGGTTTGAATCGGAGCGCAATCGCGAGCATCTCGTCCGTCGCCGCCATCTCGAGATTGAGCGGTATGTGAATCGCACGGACAAGGCGCTCGATGTCGGCGTCGGAAATATGCCGCCGGTCTTCACGCAAGTGGGCGGTGATGCCGTCGGCTCCAGCAGCTTCCGCCAGTTTCGCTGCGCGCACGGGATCGGGATAGGCGCTGCCGCGCGCCTCGCGCACGGTCGCCACGTGATCAATGTTCACGCCCAGCCGCAGATCGTTTTTCGAGTTCATATGCGTTCAATTCAAGTCGTGCGACAGGATCAACTTCAACACCAGATTATCCGAAGCCTGCGTCAAACCGAAGCCAATGCCGGTCTCGACACTCACCGGTTCGGCGTCATAATCGGCGACGAGGAACAATTGATGAGACTGCTCGTCCCCAGAAAAGAACTTCCGGAGCGGTCCGAAATCGTCATATTCCTCAAGCGCTAGGCCCCATTTGTCGTCGACATGGTACGCAACGCGAGTCGCGGGCGCGAAGTCGAGCCGCGACAATCCTTCATAGGCGTTATCCAGAATCGGATTGAAGATGATGTCGAACCGGCCGAACCGCCAACCGATGATAGGGCGGATCTCCGAAGTGAACCGCTTGGCATCCCAGCTTGTGGAATTGTAGCTGAATTCGAAATTCACTCCGTAGAAGAAATCCCTGCTCTGCGCGTCGGGCACGACGAACAGTGCGCGAAGCTTGGTGCCGACAAACTTCAGGTTGCCCGAACTGGATATCGAGTATAGCGGCGCGTAGAGCCCGGCCTCGAACCAGTCCGTTACGCCATAGGCCCACTCCGTCACGCCGTTCCAGGCGTGGTCGGGCACAATGCCGCCGGCAAAGTCGGGCGTCTTTCGCCCGGACGGCGTGTAGTTGTTATGCCATGTGAGATTGAAAATGCCCGGTTTGGCGATGCTGGCGTCGTAGACCTGAATTTCGTCCGTCTGACTGCTTGCAACGTTCGGTACGAAGCACACCAGCACCGCCAGGGCGCAACTCCATCGCCTCACTGAAGGCCCCTGCTCCCGGGCTTCACGGCCGGCGTGTTGCGTAAGTGCGGGGGCAACTTGTCCGCTTCCCACGCTGGGACCTTGATCGTCGCCAGCGCGACAAGCTTCACGCCCACTTTCGCCTTGCCGCCGGAGCGGTCGATCAGGCACGCCGCCGCAACAGGTTTTCCTCCGGCAGCTCTGATCGCCTCGATGCACTCGCGCGACGACACGCCGGTCGAGATGATGTCTTCCACCATCAGCACCGGCTGGTTCCTTTCGAGCTTGAAATTCCGGCGCAATTGGAAGCGACCTTCGACGCGCTCGACGTACATTGCGGGCAAGCCGAATTGGCGACCCATTTCATAACCGGGAACGATGCCGCCGACGGCCGGCGAAACGACCGCGCTGAATTCCTGCTTGACGTCTTCGCGCACCTTTTCGGCGAGCGCCTTGCACAATTTGGCAGTGCGCTTGGCGTCCTGAAACACCAGCGCCTTCTGCAGGAACATGTCCGCGTGCAGTCCCGAAGAAAGGATGAAGTGGCCTTCGAGCAACGCGCCGGCTTTCCTGAATTCGTTCAATACCTGTTCGTTGGTCATGGGTCGTCTCTATCATCTTTCGGCAAGTTCGGGCGAGAGAGTACGCCGTTTCTCAAGCCGCACTTGTCGAAGCATCGCGCACGCGGTCGACTGATTCGACCGCCGCGTTCACGCGTAGCGCGCCCAGAATATTCTGCAAGTGGGCCAGATCGCGCACTTCGATATCGACGTTGAATTCAAAGTAAAGCGGGTTTCGAGTGGTGACCTTGAGGTTGAAGATATTGCCGCCATTGTTGGCGATCACGTTCATGACCGCTGCAAGGGAACCGGGCGCATTCTTGACGCGGACGAGCACGCGGGCGATCGACGGCCCGCCTTCGGCGGCGTGGGTGCCCCAAGTCACGTCGAGCCAATCCGCCATTCCGGACTGCGCCTTCTCGAGTTCTGCGCAGTCGATCGTGTGGATGATCGCACCTTCTGGCGTCATGATGCCGACGATCCGGTCGCCCGGCAACGGATGACAGCATTGCCCCAGGCGGTAGGAAATTCCTTCCGTCAGGCCACGGATGGAAATCGGCTTCTTGGTTTTGGGCTCGGCAAAGGCTGAACGCTTGCGCTGCTCGGGATCGCGTTTCAGTTCCGGAAAAACTGCTTCAAGGACCTCATGTCCGCGGAGCGCGCCGCGGCCGACTTCCGCGAACACGTCATCGGCCTTGGCAAGGCGCAGCTTCTTGGCAACTTCGCCGACTGCCTTGTCGGTCACCTCGACGCCTTCGTCGGCGAACACTTTCTTGAGAATGTTGCGACCGAACTTCACATGCTCGCCGCGTTGCGCATGCCTGAGGAAACGCCGGATTTCTGCGCGCGCACGTCCAGTGACGACGAATTGTTCCCAGAGCGGCGAAGGCGCCTGCTCTTTCGTGCGGATGATCTCGACCTGATCGCCGTTGCGAAGTGGCGTGTGCAGCGGCACATGCGCTCCATTGACCTTTGCGCCCACGGTCGAGTTTCCGATGTCGGTATGGAGCATGTAGGCAAAATCGATCGGCGTGGCGCCGCGCGGCAGCGAGATCAGATCCCCCTTGGGCGTGAAGCAGAACACCTGATCTTGATACATGTTGAGGCGGGAGTTCTCGAGAAACTCCTCGGCGCTGTCGTCGCGCTCCAGGAGATCGACCATTTCGCGCAGCCAACCATAGGCGCGATCCTCGCCCTCGCCTTCGGAGCCTTCGTGTTCGCGATAGCGCCAATGCGCCGCCACGCCGCGTTCGGCCACGTCGTGCATCTGTTGGGTGCGGATCTGCACTTCGACACGTTGCTTTTCCGGCCCGATGACAGTGGTGTGGATGGAGCGATAACCGTTCGTTTTGGGCGTCGAAATGAAATCCTTGAAGCGCGACGGAACCATCTGCCAGTTCTGGTGCAGAACGCCGAGTGTGCGATAGCAATCGTCTTCGTTCTTCACGATGACGCGAAATCCGAAGATGTCCGACAGCGACTCAAAGTTGAGTTGCTTGTCCTTCAGTTTTCGCCAGATCGAGAACGCCCGCTTGGCGCGGCCATAGACCCAGGCTTCAATGCCATGTTCGGCGAGCTTCCGCTTGATCTGATCCGCGATACGCCCGATCCGTTCGCCCGATGCTGCGTCGAGGCGGGCGAGCCGGGTGACGATGGAATTGCGCGCATCCGTGTTGAGTTCTGCGAATGCGAGATCCTCGAGCTCCTCGCGCATATTCTGCATGCCGATGCGGCCCGCGAGCGGCGCATATATGTCCTGCGTCTCCTGCGCGATGCGATGACGCTTTTCCACACTCTCGATGAAGTGCAACGTGCGCATATTGTGCAACCGGTCCGCGAGCTTCACGAGAAGCACGCGGATGTCGTTGGTGATAGCGAGCATCAGCTTGCGGAAATTCTCCGCCTGCTTGGTGCGTTCGGAAAACAATTCCAATTGCGACAGCTTCGTCACGCCGTCGACGAGACCCGCAATCTCGTCGCCGAACGTGGCCTTGATGTCGTCGAACGTCGCCAGCGTGTCTTCGATCGTGTCGTGCAGCAGAGCCGTGACGATGGTCGCGACATCGAGCTTGAGGTCGGTCAGGATCGCGGCGACTTCCAACGGATGGGCGAAGTAGGGATCGCCCGAGGCGCGGAACTGCTTGCCGTGCGCCTTCATGGCATACACATAGGCCTTGTTCAGGAGTGCCTCATCGGCATCCGGATCATAGGCTTTGACGCGGTCGACCAGCTCGGTCTGCCGCATCAGCCGCCGGCGCGCCGGTCCTTTTGCCGACGGCGCGGCCGCAACCGCAGGCTCAGCCTGTGCAACTTTGCTTTCGGGCGACACCGGAGCACTCATTCCCATAGTATATAGGCGAAATGGGATTTGTTCCCATTCCGTCTCGGCCGCCTCGGCGCGGCGGCGATTCAGCAAATTGATTCAAATGGCGCGCCGGAGCGCCCGACTGGTGGCCAGGTCAGGCCCGCCGCCGCGAACTACTCTTCGTAGTCCGCTTCCGGCTCAGGCTGCGGTTCGGCGCGACGTTGGGCTTCCGTCGTCAAGGCACGCAGCAACTCTTCCTCCGTCACCTGGCGGAATGCGCTGTCCTCGCGAGCATCGTCGGAGTCGGGGCGCGCCTCCTCCGGCTCGTCCACTTCGGCGTGCTTCTGAAGGCTCTTGATGTACTCTTCCTTCGCTTCGTCCGGCTTGATCTCCTTGGCGGCGATCTCGCGCAGCGCAACGACGGGGTTTTTGTCGCGATCGCGTTCAACCAGAGGATCGGCCCCGCCCGAGAGCTGACGGGCGCGGAACCCGGCCACCAGCACGAGGTCGAAGCGGTTCGGAATCTTGTCGACGCAGTCTTCGACGGTGACGCGAGCCATGGAAGTCCTTATCTTTCAAACCCTTGGACGGATGTGACCACGCAAATCGGCGTGTTCCGTCCGGAAGGCGGGGGACGTTATACGAGTGATGGCGCCCGTACAAGCTTGGGCGATTCGGCCCGACACTCTACTTCTGGCCTGTAACCTCGAGCTGCGCCGCCTTGTGCTGCTCGAGCAGCGGGCGCGTTCTGATCCACATGTGCCATGCCCCGGCCAGGCTGCGCGCGGCAACGAAGAGGAGCAGCGCATCAGTAAAGCCCACGATGGATGTCGCGTGATGCATCGCAAAGGCAGGCGTACTCGCATCACCGTCCAACCCGCCTTTCATCACGTAATCAACAGCGAAGCGGGCAACAAAAGCGCCGGCAGTCATCATTGTACCGAATACCGTGGGCTTGCTCATGATGGTTCCGGTTTTGGAATCCAACGTGAGTTCGACGTGCTGCGCTGAGAACCAGCCGACAGCTGCGCCTGCTCCCAAGCCGGCCACATACATGGCGAGTGTCAACAATCCAGGCGCAGTAGAGCCGCCGAGTGTGACCAGTGCGAGCAGCGAGATCAGGATCGGAAAGCGCCACAAAGTTCCAACCTTCACGCGCCGTGGCTTTGACCCGCGTCGCACGATGATCAAAAGCGCGAGAGCCGGCGGAAGAAAAGAGCCAAGACTGCTCATGCGTTGTCGTGTCCCCAGTGGCGTGTCCGACCCGTCTCTATCATCGCCGTACCGAGCTACGAGTGTCTAGCCGCGCGATTACGCGCTCTTCATCTGGAAGCGCGGCAAGCAATTCGGAAACCGACTGGCCCGTCAAAGGATGACGCCAATCCGGCGCGATCTCGGCAAGCGGAACAAGCACGAACGCCCGCTCCTTCAGGCGGGGATGTGGAACTTCGGGCGGCCCCCGTTCGATCCGCGAATTGTAATCGATCAGGTCGATGTCGAGCGTTCGCGGCGCGTTCTTTTTTTCCCGTTTGCGCCCGAAACTTTCCTCCATCCGATGCAGCAGCGCCAAAAGTTCCCGCGGCGAAAGTTCCGTCTCAACTTGCGCCACCGCGTTGACGTACGGTGGATCGGAGGCATCAGGCCACGCTTTTGTGACGTAATACGATGAAACTTTGGCCATGCGTATGCCTTGGTCAGAAAGTTCATGCAGAGCGGCGTTCAGCGTATCGCGCGGCACTCCGGCACGAGACGGCAGATTTGCGCCGAGCGCGATCACGATCATATGCGAAAACTTCTCTTGAAGATCAGGTGCGAAGGATTAGAAGAAAAACTGGCGTGCGGGGAACGTATTCCGCTTCTGCCGCTTTTGTCATAGGAGTTCATGATGCTTTTTTATCCGCAGGAAAAACTGGCGTTGTTCATCGATGGCGCCAACCTCTATGGCGCGGCAAAGGGCCTGCAATTCGACATCGACTATAAGCGCCTGCTCGAACTCTTCGCGCGCAAGGGCATTCTAGTGCGCGCCTTCTATTATACAGCGGTCGCTGAGGACCAGGAATTCTCGCCGCTGCGTCCTCTGGTCGATTGGCTCGACTACAACGGCTTTTCCGTCGTGACCAAGCCGCTCAAGGAATTCACCGATGCCCAAGGCCGTCGCCGCGTGAAGGGCAACATGGATATCGAACTCGCCATCGACGTGATGGAAATGTCCGAACAGGTCGATCACATCGTGATTTTCTCCGGCGACGGAGACTTCCGCCGCCTGGTCGAAGCCGCACAGCGCAAGGGCCGCCGCGTCAGCGTCGTCTCGACCATTCGAACGCAGCCGCCCATGGTCGCAGACGAACTGCGCCGCCAGGCCGACAACTTCATCGAGCTGGAAGACCTCAAATCCCAGATCGTGCGCGAAGTCAGCGCCCGCTCGATCGCGGCTGCTTCACCGCACTACGCCCAGAGCGCCTGAAACCCGTGACGACGGCCGAGCCGCCGCGCGACTGTCCGCTTTGCCCGCGCCTGGCCGAATTTCGCGGCGACAATCGCAAGGCGCGGCCGGATTATTTCAACGCGCCGGTGCCGACATTTGGACTGCCGTCCGCCCGGCTCCTGATCGTCGGTCTCGCGCCGGGCATGCACGGTGCGAACCGCACCGGCCGGCCGTTCACCGGCGACTTTGCCGGCGATCTTCTCTACGCCACGCTTTTGAAGCACGGCCTTGCCAAGGGAACCTATGACGAGCGTGCCGATGACGGTTTGGAGCTTGTCGACTGTGCCATCACGAATGCCGTGCGCTGCGTGCCGCCGCAAAACAAACCCCTGCCCGCAGAGATAACGACGTGTCGCCAGTTTCTCATGGCGCAGATCGCGGGCATGGCGCATCTGCACGCAATCCTCGCGCTCGGCAAGATCGCGCACGACAGTGTTTGCCGTGCGCTCTACGCGACGCACCCGTTCGGTCATGGCAAGTCCTACCGCATCGGTAAGATCCACCTCATCGCGAGCTATCACTGCTCGCGCTACAACACCAACACCGGCGTCCTGACGGCGGCGATGTTCGACGATGTCGTGAAGCGCGCCAAGCTGGCCGCGATGCCGCAACTCTGAAACATCGCCTCAGCTGTAGCGTTCCTCCTTCCAAGGATCGCCTTCGTTGTGATAGCCGCGCACTTCCCAGAAGCCGGGCTGGTCCTCGGCCATGAAGACGATGCGCGTCACCCACTTCGCGCTCTTCCAAAAATACCAGTCGGGAATGACGACACGCACCGGCCCGCCATGCTCGCGCGCGATCGGCTTCCCCTCCCAGCTATGCGCAAGCAACACATTCGAGTCCGCGAAGACCGATGTTTTCACGTTGGTCGTGTAGCCGTCATAGGAGTGGAACACGATGTGGCTTGCTTCGGCCTTCGGCTTCACCAGATCGAGAATCGTTTTTGACGACACGCCGCGCCAATGATTGTCGTACCGGCTCCATGACGTGACGCAGTGAATGTCGCTGACGAAGTCTTGCTGCGGCAGCGCCTGGAACTGCTCGAAGGTGAGCGCGACCGGATTTTCCACCAGACCCATGATCTGCAGCCGCCAGTTGGCGAGCTTCACATCCGGCTGGACGCCGAGGTCCAGCACCGGCCAGTTCTTCACTTCCCGCTGGCCTGGCGGTAGACGATGGACGTGACCCAAATCCGGCCGCCCCGTGATCAGACGGCCTTCCGCCGCCCAATCCTCCTTGGAGCGAATCAGCTTGTCCTTGATCTTGCCGATCAGGCCGGGCTTCTCGTCTTCATCAGGCATGCAACGCACCTCGCAGACACCTGTAAATCAAACGCCACCCCCTTTGCAAAAAAAGTTGCGCTTCCGTCCGGACAGAATTCGAGCGGGTATCAGAGTGACATTTTTCAAAACGAATGGTCCGTCGGCACAACAGCGCCTCGCTCAACCGTGATGACGGACGGTCGATTCAAGACGCAATTGCGGGGATATAAAGGAAGTGGTGATTTGACCGTAACGGTTCAAGAGGAGCCTGGAAAAAATTTCGCTCCCAACGGCGTAAATCTTTTGATCTATCCCTTGGCGCGCATCAGCCGCGCCTTGTCGCGTTGCCAGTCGCGCTGCTTTTCCGTTTCACGTTTGTCGTGGAGCTTCTTGCCCTTGGCGACGCCGAGCAGAATCTTCGCGATCCCCTTGGGGTTGAAATACAGGCGTAAGGGAATGAGCGTCATGCCCTCGCGCCGGATCGCCATGGAGAGCCGGTTCGCCTCCTTCTTGTGCACCAGGAGTTTTCGGGTGCGCTTCGGCTCGTGATTGAAGCGCGAGGCTTGCGTGTATTCAGGGATGTAGGCGTTGACGAGAAAGAGCTCGCCATCCTTCGCATGGGCATAGGACTCCGCGATCGTCGCCTTGCCGGTGCGAAGCGACTTGACCTCGGAGCCCGTAAGCATCAGTCCGGCCTCGAGCGTGTCGTCGATCGCATAGGCGAAGCGCGCCTTGCGATTGTCGGCGATGACTTTCGTGCCGTCGTCTTTCTTCTTGGCCATGGGGGTGAGCTTAGTTCCTCATGTCGGGCGTGTCGTATCATTTTCCTCCGCCGTT
>Ga0207700_10000150_pt1 | contig 41536 bp, 42 predicted proteins | sample LARL82metaG_FD_184348 | JGI IMG/M metagenome (GOLD analysis project Ga0207700, IMG submission 184348) | Corn, switchgrass and miscanthus rhizosphere microbial communities from Kellogg Biological Station, Michigan, USA - LAR L8-2 metaG... | ecosystem: Host-associated > Plants > Roots >...
CCGACCGCTCCAGCCCGGCCAGGTCGGCGATCCGCGCGTACGGGCCGTCGATGGCCATCAGTCCCCGGCTGCGCGCGGCGATCAGGATGCGCAGCAGCGGGTAGTGGAAGGCGTCGCCCTGGTACCCGGCGGGCTGGGCTCCCACCTCCAGCGAGCGCATGCCCAGGCTGGCCATGAAGTCCGCCGGGCCGAAGACGAGCGCCTCCAGCCGCGGCGAGGCCGCGGCGATCGCGTCCACGGCGGCCAGCCCGCTGGCGTCCTCGATCTGCGCCTCGATGCCGATCCGGCCGGCCGGCTGGCCCAGTGCGCTCTCCAGCTGGGTGAGCAGCAGGTCGAGCCAGCTGACGTCCGCCGGGCCGATGACCTTGGGCAGCACGATCGCGTCCAGGTTCGCCGCAGCCCCCTCGACCACCTCGATAACGTCCCGGTAGGCCCACGGCGTGCGGGCATCGTTGACCCGGACCGCGCGCAGCTTGCCGCCCCAGTCTCCCGAGCTGAGCGCGTCGATCACGGTCCCGCGGGCGGCAGCCTTGGCGCCGGGCGCGACCGAGTCCTCCAGGTCGAGGAACACCTCGTCGCACGGCAGCCCGCGGGCCTTGTCGATGAACCGGCGGGAGCTGCCCGGGACGGCCAGGCAGGACCGCCGGGGCCGGTAGGCGCGAGCCATGGAGGGCACGCTACCAACCGACCGGGCGCCGGGGCGGGCGCGGTTCGACGTGGCACTGCGCATCCATACGATGGGGGCATGAGCACTGTCCCCGCCGATCATTCATCACCGCCCAGCACCGAGCAGGTCATGCGCGCGCTGGACGGGGTGCAGGATCCGGAGATCCACCGGCCGATCACCGATCTCGGCATGGTCAAGAACACTGAGATCCGGCCGGACGGCACGGTCCGGGTGGACGTCTGGCTGACCGTGGCGGGCTGCCCGCTGCGCGACACCATCACCCGGGACGTCACCGCGGCCGTTGGCAGGCTGGACGGGGTCACGCGGGTGCAGGTCGAGCTCGATGTGATGAGCGAGGAACAGCGCAAGACCCTGCAGGGCAAGCTCAGGGGGGGCAGGCCCGAGCCCGAGATCCCATTCGCCAAGCCCGGCTCGCTCACCCGGGTGTACGCGGTGGCCAGCGGGAAGGGCGGCGTGGGCAAGTCCTCGGTCACCGTGAACATGGCGGCCGCGCTGGCCTCTTCCGGGCAGAAGGTCGGCGTCGTGGACGCCGACATCTACGGCCATTCGGTGCCCCGGATGCTCGGCGTGACCGGCCGCCCCACCCAGGTTGAGCAGATGATCATGCCGCCGTCGGCGCACGGCGTGGCGGTCATCTCCATCGGCATGTTCACCAAGGGGAACACGCCGGTGGTGTGGCGCGGCCCGATGCTGCACCGCGCGCTGCAGCAGTTCCTGGCCGATGTGTACTGGGGCGACCTGGACGTGCTGCTCATGGATCTGCCGCCCGGCACCGGCGACATCGCGATCTCGGTGGCGCAGCTGCTGCCCGGCGCGGAACTGCTGGTGGTCACCACCCCGCAGCTGGCCGCGGCCGAGGTCGCGGAGCGGGCCGGCGCGATCGTGATGCAGACGCACCAGCGCATCGCCGGAGTGATCGAGAACATGTCTTTCCTGCCCTGCCCGCACTGCGGTGAGCCGGTGGAAGTGTTCGGATCCGGCGGCGGCTCGGCGGTGGCCGGGGCGCTGACCCGGATCACCGGCACCCAGGTACCGTTGCTCGGCCAGGTACCGATCGACCTGAGGCTGCGCGAGGGTGGCGACGCCGGAGTCCCGCTGGTGCTCAGCGAGCCCGGATCGGCGGCCGGGCAGCAGCTCAGCTCGATCGCCGCGGGCCTGGTACGTGGGCGCGGCCTGGCCGGGCGCCAGCTGGGGCTGTCACCCGTCTGAGGCCGCCCGGCGGTCCCTCAGGTGGCCTCAGGGTCGAACGGGGGGCGTGAGGCGGAGTCCATCGGATGAGCCCGAGCCTGGGTCGCGGCGCCGTCAACGCCGTCGACGCCGTCGAGGTCATCAAGCAGGTGCTTGCGCACGAACGTGCGCGGATGCAGGTCGGCGAGGTCGAAATCGGCGAACTCGGGGCCGAGCCCGTCCTGCAGATCGGTTTTGGCCTTGTCGGCCAGCCGGCGCAGGTCGCGCAGCGAGCGGCCAAGCTGCTGGGCCATCTTGGGCAGCTGTTCAGGCCCGAATATCACTAGCGCCAGCACAGCGAGCACCAGCAGCTTGGTGATGGACAGGTCGAACACGGCTCCACTGTAATGCGTGATTTGCCAGGACGGACAGCCGGGCGCCGATGCCAGGGCGCCGACGCTAGGCTCAGCGGAACGGGTTGATCCAGGACCACAGGCGCCGCAGGCCGTGCTTCATGCGAGCCCAGAAGCCAAGCCCGGCCTCATGCGGTAGGGCGTTGACCACGGCGGCGACGGTCGGCGCCGGAGCCCCGGCCACCACGGTGTACACGAAACCCCCGGTCGACCAGGTGAGATCCGGCTCGCCCGGGTTGCTGACGTATAGCCGGTACCCGTTCACGTCGGTTTGGCGCCAGCCGGGGAGCGCGGCCGGGAGCCGCCCGCGCTGCACGAACAGCGACACCACCGACAGCCCATCCGAATAGGCGAGGTCGACGACCCGGCCGGCCGCGGTAGCTGACTGGCGCGCGTCGAACAGAGTGAGCCCGCCGGGCATCGGCCCCGGAACCGGCCAGCCGCTGGCCCGCAGCGCGGCCAGCTGGGTCGTCCCGAGCTGGTCGGCCCACGGCCGGAAAGCCGCCGCCGGACGGTCGGCCACGGCCGGGGTATGGCCGGCCGGATGGCCGGCGGCGGACCGGGTTGCCGAGGAGCCGGAGGCACGGCTCAGCCCCCAGATCTGGGCCGCGGCGGGAACGCTGAGAGCGGCGCGCATATCGCCGCCGGCCGGGGCAGCGGCGGCCGGGCCGGTGGTGCCGGCTGGTGCGACGGTGTCGGCCGGGGCGGCGGTGTCAGCCGGGGCGGCGGTGTCAGCCGGTGCAGCGGTGGCAGCCGGTGCAGCGGTGCCAGCCGGGACGGCGCCTGCGGCCGGGACGGCGCCGGCGGCCGGGGCGGCGGTGCCGGCGGGCGACGAAGAGGCGGGCCGGCCGGCGAATGCCCGCCGGGCGGACCGGGCGCCAAGAGTCAGGCCGACGAAGTCGTCGTCGCTGATCAGCCGGGCTTCAGGATCGAACAGCTCGCGACGCAGCGGCAGCTTGGTCACATTGTCCAGCCAGAACCGGGCGGCCAGGCTGCCGTTCTCGCGGAACGCCTCGACAATCTTGGCCCGCCGCCCGTCGGCCGAGCCCATCCCGTCCGGCCGCACCGTGTAGTTCGTGCAGAGCAGGCCGATCAGCGCCGGGGTGAGGCCGAGCATTCCGGCCGGTTGCGGGCTGGACTGATCGTGGTCGCCGTCGGACCAGGTGCGGGGGGGCGCCACCCGGGTGAGCGTGCCTACGCCGTGCCGGTGCCACACGTCAACCGCGACCCTGCTCGCCCCGGAGCCGAGCCAGGCGCCGCTCCCGCCCGGCGCCCGCCAGGAGATGACCTGCACCCCCTGGTAGGACACCCGCCGTGCGGCCCGGACCGCCTGGTGAAGCAGCCGGATTCCCGCGGCCAGGGCGGTGCAGCCGGGTCGGCCCGGCACGGCTTCGGACGGCTTGCCCGTGGTCCGGACCGACTGCCGTTGGACCAGATGCCCCACGCCGCCCTCGGCGGCAGACAGGGACACGGTCAGCAGGCCGAGCACGGCAGCCCCAATGACGGCACGGCGACCTGCACGGCCGCGCATCAGGCGAGGGATGAGGTTCACGGCCTCGCGGAGAAGGGCGACTGGGCTGGGGTCCAGTTGGTGCTGAGCTGGGCCGTGGCCGACTGGGCAGACGGGAGTAGGCCGGTGACCACCTCGTGCTGCATCATGTACACGTCGACCTCTGGCCTGACGGTCGGACCGGGCGCGTGCTCACTGCCGCCCGCCGCAAACGAGGCCGCACCCAGGCTCACGGCCAGCGCCGCGACCGCGCCAACCACCATGTAACGCGTGTGGCCGCGGCCGCGCTCGGCGGCCAGCTGGCTCGCGTTCTCGCCGGCGGAACCGTCCTCGAACCACTCCCGGACATCATCCCAGCCCTCCGGCCTGGCCGCCGGGCCGCCAGAAAGGGCGGCGGTGAGGGCAGCCCGCGCCCGGCTCGAGCCGGGCCGCCGCGGCCGCGATGACCCGGCCGGCCCGGGCAAGCCGCCGAGGGCGATCAGACGGCGGGTCAGATCGCCGTCGGCGGGGGTCTCGCCGAGCCCGTGCACCCGTCGCTTGAGCGTGCGTAGCGCGGCGGCCTCGGCCCGGCACTCGTCGCAGCCGACGAGATGCGCGTGTGCCTGGTCTCGTTCGGTGTCGCTGAGTTCCCCGTCGATAAGGGCCGACAGCCGCCCTCCGAGGTGGCTCATGCCGTCTCACCCGGCTTGATCCGGGTCGGCCTGATGACCTGGCCGGATGGGACGGGCACTGCCTGTACCGTGCGTTGCAGCTCCGGTGCGGCCGGCGTTCTGGCCTCGCCCGCCCGGCGCGGCCTGCGGTGATCGAGAGCGGCCCTGAGCTGGGCGCGGCCGCGGTGAATGCGGCTTCGCACGGTGCCGAGCTTTACGCCGAGCGTGACGGCGATTTCCTCATACGACAGGCCCTCGATGTCACACAGCACCACGGCGGCTCGGTACTCGGGCGCGAGCGCCTCCAGCGCGTCCTGGATGTCGCTGTCTAGATGACGCTCGTCGAACGCCTGGGCCGGGGTGGGCCCGCTGTGCAGCCGCTGCGCGGTCTCGTCGCCGAGTCCCTCGAAACGGATCCGCTGCCGGCGTCGCGCCATGTCGAGGAAGAGGTTGGTGGTGATCCGGTGCAGCCAGCCTTCGAACGTCCCGGGCGTGTAGCTGGACAGTGACCGGAACACGCGGACGAAGACCTCCTGGGTCAGGTCCTCCGCGTCGTGCTTGTTGCCGGTCAGCCGGTAGGCCAGGCGATAGACCCGGGCTGAGTGGGCGCGCACGACTTCTTCCCAGGTGGGTGGGGTCCACCGGGGCGTCGCCGCGTCCGCTTGCCTGGTCTCGTCCACCGCCTCCCCCATCACGTCGACCGCTGTCTTCCTCACAACTATGGTGCCCGGACTTATGTTCCTCCGCCAGTCGCGCCGGTTCACGACCGACATTGATCTGATGCCCGGTTAACGCGTGCGCAGGCCATCCTGGTTCCCCGCCGCCCTGGTCGGCGCTAGGCTGCGCACGGGGCATTCAGGCTTCGCGGGAGGCAGTCATCACGAGCACAGAGGTCACTCTGGCCTACGTCGAGGAGTTCGTTGCCGAGGACGAACCGTTGCTCGTGGCGCGGCAGAACGCGGCGGAGGTCGGCGGCGCGGTGCCGATCGGGCCGGCCGGCGGCGCGGCCCTACGCTTCCTGGCCGCGGCCATCGGGGCCAGGGCGGTCGTGGAGATCGGCACCGGGTGCGGTGTTTCCGGGATCTGGCTGCTGCGCGGAATGCTTCCGGACGGGCTCCTGACCAGCGTGGACGTGGAGCCTGAGCACCAGCGGCTGGCGCGGCAGGCGTTCGCTGCGGCGGGGTTCGCGGTCAATCGCTACCGGCTCATCAGCGGCCGGGCGCTCGACGTGCTGCCGCGGCTCAACGATGCCGGGTATGACCTGGTGTTCTGCGACGCGGACAAGCAGGAGTATCCCGATTACCTGACGGCGGCGCTGCGGCTGCTACGGCCCGGCGGCATCGCGGTCTTTGACAACGCGCTATGGGGCGGCCGGGTGCCCGACCCCAGCTATCAGGACGAGGACACCACGGCGATCAGGGAAGTGTGCGAACGCTTCAGATCCGACGAACAACTCGTTCCGCTGCTCCTTCCCGTGGGAGATGGCCTACTGGCCGGGGTAAAGCGGGATTAGTGGGTCCGTCCAGGGCTAGCCGACTGCGGACTTGAGGGCATCACCGAGCTTGGCGGCTTCATCGGGCGAAAGCTCCACCACGAGCCGCCCGCCACCCTCAAGGGGAACGCGCATGACGATGCCGCGGCCCTCCTTCGTGACTTCGAGCGGACCGTCGCCTGTCCGCGGCTTCATCGCCGCCATTCCTTATCCCCTTCCAGCCTGGCGCCGCGCGAACCGAAGCGCCCGCGACAACGGGATCCCAGTACGGTCGGGCCATCCCGTCCGGGCCGCAGGACCGGCTAACCACAACCGTGTTGATCAGTCCGTCCATTATCTCGTGTTCAGGCACCGAATGGTAACGATCAGCTCCGCTTTGCCGTGAAGAAAGGCCGGTAGCTGTCTCAAATGCCCATGATCCGGGCAACACTTGGGTGGTGGACGCTCGCTCGGCCCTGTTCGACCTTTACGGCGATCACCTGCGTTCGCGGGGCGCCGAGGCTCCGGTGGCCGCCCTGGTCCGGCTGCTGGCCAGTCTCGGCATCGCCGCGCCCGCGGTCCGCACCGCCATCTCCCGGATGGTCAGGCAGGGCTGGCTCGACCCGGTCCGGGTGCCGGCCGGGGCGGGTTACGCGCTCACGCCCCGCGCCGTCCGCAGGCTGGACGAGGCGGCGGAACGGATCTACCGGCACGGCAGCGCTACCTGGGACGGTGGCTGGCATCTGGTCGTGGTCGAGCGGGTGCGCGAGCGGGCCCGCCGGGAGCGAGTGCAGGCGAGCCTGAGATACCTGGGCTACGCCCAGCTGGACGAGACGACCTGGCTCAGCCCGCGGGCCTCGTCCGAGCTGCAGGCGCTGCGGGAGGCCGAGCGGATCCGGGTGGAACCGTTCGCGGCCAGGTACGACGGCGACCCGCGCGGCCTGCTGGCCAGGGCCTGGGACCTGGACGGCCTGGCCCGCGCCTACCTGAGCTGGCTGGCCGAGGCCCGCGAACTCGTCGAGCCGGTCGGTCCGGACGCGTCCGACGAGGTCGTGTTCGCGGCTCGCAGCAAGCTGGTGCACGAGTGGCGGAAGTTCCTGTTCCGCGACCCGGGACTGCCCGCCGAGCTGCTTCCCGAGCGGTGGCCGGGTACCCAGGCCACGGAGTTCTTCCACGTAGAATCGGCCCGCTTGCTGCCCGCCGCGTCGCGTTTCGTGGACTGCTGCCTGCTCGCCGCCGGCAGCCGGGCCGGGCAGACAGTCCGGGAACCTGGTTGAGGGCCCATGCTCGTCGCGAGCGGTGATCCAGCCGTTGCCGCGCAAGCCGGAGCGGGGGAGCCTAGCCGGAGGTACTCAGTGACTGAGTGACAACGCAGCGAGGGCCGCGGCCGGGCGCCCGCGCAGCAGGACGGGAGTTCTCAACCAGGCTCTAAGGAGGCCGGAGTGTCCGACACCGTGCGTTACCTTGTGGCCGGGTCGGTGGCCAGCATCACGCTGAACCGCCCCGAGGCGCGGAACGCGCTGAACGCGGAGATGAAGACAGCGCTGCTGGCCGCGGCCCGGGAGGCGGCGGCCGATGATCAGGTCCGTGCCGTCATCGTGACCGGAGCCGGGCGTGCCTTCTGCTCCGGACAAGACCTGCGCGAGCACGCGGACGCACTGGCCTCAGGGGCGGACCCGCTCGGCACGGTCCGGGCCCACTACAATCCGATCATCAGCGTGATCGCCGGGATGCCCAAGCCGGTGATCGCCGCGGTGAACGGGGTCGCGGCCGGTGCGGGTGCCTCGCTGGCGTTCGCTTGTGACTTCCGGCTGGCCGCCCGCGGGGCCAGCGTGCTGATGGCCTTCGCCCGGGTCGGCCTCGGCCCCGACTCGGGGTCGTCCTGGACGCTGCAGCGGCTGGCCGGCCCGGCCCGGGCCGCCGAGTTGCTGATGCTGGCGGAGCCCATCGACGCCGAACGGGCCGCCGAGTTCGGGTTGGTCCACCGCGTGGTCGCCGACGACGAGCTGGCCGGCGAGGCGCACCAGCTGGCGGCGCGCCTGGCCGTGGGGCCGACGGCCGCCTTCGCCGCGATCAAGGAGGCGCTGGACTTCGCGGCCACGCACACGCTCGCCGAGTCTCTGGAGAAGGAGGCCGACCTGCAGACCATGCTCGGCCGGACCGAGGACCACCGCGCCGCCACGCTGGCGTTCGTCCAAAAGGAGCAGCCGGTCTACCACGGCCGCTAGCCCGCGGGCTTCATGATCGATGGAAGATCACCGGCGTTAGAACAACACCAATCTTCCATCGATCATGGTCGAGGGCTGCGGTGCGGCCAGCGATGGCCGCGGGCGGGTCAGCGATGGCCGCGGGCGGGTCAGCGATGGCTGCGGGGGGCTGCTGGGGTGGGCTGCGAGCTGATGCTGAGAGGCTAGGTCCAGGCGCCGTGGCGGAAGCAGCCAGCTAGGTGGTCGTCGACGACACCGCAGGCCTGCATGGTCGAGTAGACGGTCACCGGGCCGGCGAACGCGAAACCGGCCCGCTTGAGCTCACCGGCCAGGGCCTTCGATTCCGCGGTGGCCGCAGCGAGATCGTCGAGCGTCTGCGCGGGCGCCTTGCCGTCCCTGGCCTGCTCGGCGTACCCCCAGACCAGCGCGGCCAGGCCAGCCGGGAGTTCGAGCGCGGCCCGGGCGTTGCGGATGGTCGCCTCGATTTTGGCCCGGTTGCGCACGATGCCGCGATCGGCTAGCAGCCGGGCGACGTCAGCGGCGCCGTAACCGGCGACGGTCTCGATCCGGAAGCCGTCGAACGCGGCGCGGAAATTCTCCCGCTTGCGCAGGATCGTCAGCCAGGACAGCCCCGATTGGAATCCCTCCAGGCACAGCCGCTCGAAGACCCCGACGTCGTCTCGGATCGGGCGTCCCCACTCATCGTCGTGGTAGCCGAGGTACTCCGGGCTGCTCACCGCCCACGGGCAGCGCAGCCGCCCGTCCGCGCCGGGAACCGGTCCGCGACCGGGTTCGGTTACCACTCATCCTCCCCCTCGGCCGGCGTCGGCGGCTGGTCCGTGCCCGCGGTCGGCTGGTGGCCCGTGGCCGTGGCGCCGCCCAGGCCATACCGGTCCGCGTCGCGGGCGCCCGAGGTCGCCGGCCGGGCTGCGCGATCATCCCCGGCTCCGGGGGCACGCGCGTCACGGGTATCCGGGCCGGAGGCGCCCGGTGGCAGCGGGGCCCGGGGCAGCGGACCCGAGGACCGCGTACCGGGACCGGGCGCGCCCGGTGGCGGCCCCACCGGGGGCAGCGGACCCGAGGACCGCGTACCGGGACCGGGCGCGCCCGGTGGCGGCCCACCCGGAGGCAGCGAAGCGGAGGAACGCTCGTCCCGGGAAACCACAGGCCGGCCGCTGGCCGGCCGCCCGTCCCGGTCCGGGCGATCCTTGCGGCCGAGAACGCCGTAGACGCGGCGGCGGCCTGCGGGCGACGACGCCTCCAGGTTCGCGACCTGCTGGCGCAGCGCGGTGATCTCTATATCGCGTTCGGTCAGCGCCTCGGCGATGCGGTTGAGCGCCTCGTCAGTCGCCTGGGCGCTGTAGCCCCACAGCGCCATCGGCGGACGGAACAGCACGACATCGGTAGCCGTTACCTCGTCCAGCTTGAGTGGAGCGTAGTCAGCCTGGAAGAAGGTCAGCTCGCCACCGCGGCCGACCGCGACGGCGATGATTCCGGCCAGCACCGCCACCGCGGCGACCAGCATGACCACAGGCATATTTGCATCGTGTCATGCTCATCAGGTGATGTCGCCCGCGCCCGGCCGGATGCTTCCCGGTCGCACCGCGGTAGCCGCGGCCGCGACCACCGTGGCGGCGGCGCGGGCGGCCATCGCCGCGGGAGCCGTCCTGGTCGATCTCACCGGCGCCGACCGGCCGGTGCTGGCCGAGGTCAGGGAGCGCTATCCGGACATTCTCATCTGCGCGCCGGCCGACTGGGCCGATCTGGTCCGGGACCCGGCTGCCGCGCGCCGCACCGGGGCCATCCTGGTCTGCGCGGACCCCGCCGCGGCCGCCGCGGCCGAGGCCGGGGGAATCAGCCGCCGCGGCATCCTGATCGAGGCCACGCCCGCGCGGGCCGCCGGGCTGATGGCGGCCGGCTGGCGGGTGCTCGTGGATGCCGGCCAGGTGACGGACCCGCCCGCGGCGGCCGCTGTGGCCGCGCTGTCGGCCTGGCTGGGCGCCACGGCCGTGCGCAGCGACTACGTGGCCGCGGTCCGGCGGGCCATCGACATGGCCGGCGCGATCAGGGCAGGAGGCCCGATCCCTGGTTGTGCGCTTCCTTGATGATCTGCGCCACTTCGGCCGGGTCGTCCGCCACGTGCAGCAGCTCCGGGTCCGAGGCGGAGATCTTCTCCTCGGCCAGCGGCGAGTCGTTGATCCACGACAGCAGCCCGGTCCAGTAGTCCCTATCGACGAGCACGATCGGGAACCTGGTGATCTTCCCGGTCTGTACCAGGGTCAGCGCCTCGAACAGCTCATCCAGCGTGCCGAACCCGCCGGGCAGGAACACGAACGCCTGCGAGTACTTGACGAAGATGGTCTTGCGGACGAAGAAGTAGCGGAACTCGATGCCGATGTCGACGTAGTCGTTGAGCCCCATCTCCAGCGGAAGCTCGATGCCCAGGCCCACCGACACGCCATTCGCGCCCACCGCGCCCTTGTTGGCCGCCTCCATGATGCCGGGGCCGCCCCCGGTGATGACCGCGTACCCGGCGCCCGCGAGCTCGGCCCCGATCCGTTCGGCCCGCTCGTAATCGGGGGAACCGGGCCGAATGCGCGCGGAGCCGAACACCGACACCGCGGGCCCGAGCTCGGCGAGCAGCCCGAAGCCCTCGACGAACTCCGCCTGGATCCGCAGCACCCGCCAGGGGTCGGTGTGTACCCAGTCGGCGGGACCGCGGCGGTCCAGCAGCCGCTGGTCGGTCGTGGTCTTCGGTATATGCCGGCCGCGGAGCGTGGCCGGCCCCTGACGGCGGGCCCGCCTGGGCGGCTCGGAATCAACACTCATGGCTCCCCCTACGGTAGCCGGGCCGGGCCAGTGACCTGGCCAGGATCGCCTTCTCGCGACCGGAGGATTTAACCGCTGACGCCGTGGTCGCGGAGGATCTCGTTGAGCGCCAGCTTGTCGTGCACGCTGCCCTCGGGGAGCCGCTTCAGCACGAGCATGCAGGGCATGCCGAACGTCCCGCCAGCGAAGTCGCGCATCCGGGTGCCGCCAACGCAGACCGACCACTCGGGCGCCTCGCCGGCGGGCAGCTCCTCGCCGGTCTGCACGTCGATGACGTGCGTGCTCTTGGTCAGCATGGTGCCCGATCCGAGCTTGGCCCCGCGCCTGACCCTGGCGCCCTCGACCACCATGCTGCGCGATCCGATATAGGCCTCGTCCTCCACCACCACGGGCACCGCGTTCGGCGGCTCGAGCACGCCGCCGATGCCCACTCCGCCGGACAGGTGGACGTTCTTGCCTATCTGCGCGCACGATCCGACCGTGGCCCAGGTGTCCACCATCGTCCCCTCGTCCACATAGCCGCCGATGTTCACGAACGAGGGCATGAGCACGACACCGGGCGCGATGTAGGCGCCCCAGCGAGTGATGGCGCCGGGCACCACCCGCACCCCGTTCAGCCAGGTCTTCAGCGGAACCCGGTCGTGGTAGCGGAAGTCGCCCGCCTGCGACTGCTGCATGGGGAGCAGCCTGAACGCCAGCAGGATGGCCCGCTTGGCCCGCTCGTCGACCAGGATCTCTCCGGTCACCGGGTCCGGGCGGGCCACCCGCGCGGTGCCCTGATCCAGCGCGTCCACCGCGGCGACCACCTCGCTTCGCGCTGCAAAGTCGTCCGGGCTCAGCTCGGCGCGGACCTCCCACAACTGGTCGATCAGCGGCGAGAGCATGTTGCCACCCGAACCGGCCGGGTCGGTCTGCGACTGTTCCATGGCGACGCAGCCTATCCGGCCGCCGATGCCGGTACGGTCTGATGATGTGCCGAAGAGACGTTCACGGCCGCTGCGTGCCGCGGCGATCTCGATTGTTCTGGTGGTGCTGGCCGCCGGGGGGGCGTTTCTCTTCTATCACCACGTCACGGTGACCGGCAGTGGTTGCGAGGCGGGCGGCCGCCAGGCGGTGGGGCTCGACACCGAGCAGGCCGCGATCGCGGCCACCATCGCCGGGGTGGCCGATGAGCGGCGGCTTCCTTCCGGCGCGGTCACCATCGCCTACGCCGCCGCCATGCAGGAATCGCACCTGCACAACTTGCACTACGGCGACCTGGACTCGGTCGGGGTGTTCCAGCAGCGGCCCTCGGAGGGATGGGGTACCCGCCACCAGCTTTCCGACCCCGTCTACGCGACCGGCAAGTTCTTCGGCGCGCTGGTCAAGGTGCACGACTACCTGCGGATTCCCGTATACCAGGCGGCTCAGGACGTGCAGCGCAGCGCGGACGGCTCCGCCTACCGGAACTACCAGCAGCTGGCGGCCAGCCTGTCCGGCGCGTTCACCGGCGGACGGCCGCACGCGGTGTGGTGCTGGTTCGCGCCGGACAGCTCGCGCCCACCGCACATCGCGGCGGTGCGACAACAGCTGGTGCGCACGTTCGGGCCGCTTGACGTGCGGCTGCGCGGCCAGCACCAGACCGCCGTCGCCGCCGCGTCCTCCGATCCGGCGGCGGAGGTTCGCGTCCGGCACCGCGCGGCGGGCTGGGTGGTGGCAAGCTGGCTGGTAACGCACGCCCCCACCTACGGGATCAGCACCGTACGCTACGCCGGCTACCAATGGAGTAAGGCGGCGGGCAGGCAGGGCTGGACCCGCGATCATTCGACGTCCTCGGGTAGCGTCGAACTGCGCTGGTAACCTACCGGCCAGGGCCGGTCAAAAGAGGAGTTCCCACGTGACGTACATCATCGCGCAGCCCTGCGTCGATGTGCTCGACAAGTCATGCATCGAAGAGTGCCCCGTGGACTGCATCTACGAGGGCGAGCGCATGCTCTACATCCACCCGGATGAGTGCGTGGACTGCGGTGCGTGCGAGCCCGTCTGCCCGGTGGAGGCGATCTTTTACGAAGACGACGTTCCGGACCAGTGGAAGGACTACTACAAGGCCAACGTCGAGTTCTTCGATGATCTCGGCTCGCCCGGCGGCGCGTCGAAGGTCGGCAAGATCAACAAAGACCACCCGATCATCGAGGTGCTCCCGCCGCAGGGAGACGAAAGCTGACCCTCGCCGACCGGCTGCCGCAGGTCAACTGGGACCTGCTTGATCCCTACCGGGACAAAGCCCGCGAGCACCCGGCCGGGATCGTGGACCTGTCGGTCGGCACGCCGGTAGACCCGGTACCGCAGCTCATCCAGCAGGCGCTTGCCGCCGCCGCCGACCGCCCCGGTTATCCGGCCACGCAGGGCACCCCGCAGCTGCGCGAAGCCGCCGCGGGCTGGCTGGCCCGTGCACACGGCGTAACCGTCGCGCCGGACGCGGTACTGCCGGTGATCGGCACCAAGGAATTCATCGCCTGGCTGCCCACGGTGCTGGGCTGCGGCCCGGCCGATACGGTGGTGTACCCCGAGCTCGCGTACCCGACCTACGGGATCGGCGCGCTGCTGGCCGGCGCGCAGGCGGTGGCCACTGACGGGCTGGTCTCGCTCGGACCCGAGCGTGTCCGCCTGGTCTGGGTGAACTCCCCGGCGAACCCCACCGGCCGCGTGCTGCCCGCCTCGCACCTGGCCAAGATGGCCGGCTGGGCCAGGGAACGGGGCGCGGTGCTGGCTTCCGACGAGTGCTACCTCGACCTGGGCTTCGGCACGCGCCCGCTCTCCGTCCTGCACCCGGATGCCTGCGGCGGGTCGCATCAGGGTCTGCTCGCCGTCCACTCACTGTCCAAGCGGTCCAACCTGGCCGGGTACCGGGCCGGGTTCGTGACCGGCGATCCGGCCCTCGTCGGCCAGTTGCTGGAGATCCGCCGGCACGCCGGGATGATGGCGCCGGCGCCGGTCCAGGCGGCCATGACCGCCGCCCTGGATGACGACGAGCACGCCGCGCGGCAGCGGGACCGGTACGCGGCCCGGCGCGCGCTGCTCCGGGAAGCGCTCGAGCAAGCCGGCTGGCAGATCGAGCACTCGCAAGCGGGCCTGTACCTGTGGGCCTGCCACCCCCGCTACGACGCGTGGGCCTCGGTGGCCGCGCTGGCCGAGGCCGGCATCCTGGTCGCGCCCGGTGAGTTCTACGGCGCGGCGGGGGCCCGCCACATCCGGGTGGCGCTCACCGCCACGGACGAGCGGGTGCGCTCGGCCGCCGACCGGCTGGCCGAGCTCACGGTGCGGTAACCGCCCGCCGACGCGCGGCCGGCAGCCCGCTCGGTCCGGCCCAGGCGGCTACCTGACTGATCTTCCTGTCAGGTAGCCGAAGAACTAGGCTGATGATCATCAAAGTGACGGGGTGCTTGCCCAGTGATCGAGGGGACTTGACATGACATCAGCGGGCCGTCCTGTGGTTTTCGTCCATGGCCTGTGGCTGCACGCGACGTCGTGGGGCCCGTGGGCCGAGTTCTTCGGCGCGGCGGGGTATGCGCCGCTGGCACCGGGCTGGCCCGGCGACGCGGATACGGCGGAGGGCACGCGAAGCCAGCCTGACCGGGTCGCCGGGAAGGGCATCGACGACGTGGTCGAGCACTACGCCCGGATCATCGCCGACCTTGACTCGCCGCCGATTGTCATCGGCCACTCGTTCGGCGGCCTGATCGCCCAGCGGCTGCTCGGGCAGGACCTGGCTGCCGCCGCGGTGGCCATCGACCCCGCGCCGGCCAAGGGCGTCTACTACCTGCCGCCCTCGGCGCTGAGGGTGGCGTCGATCGCGCTGCGCAGGCCGGCCAACAGGAATCTGGCGGTGGCTCTCACCCCCGAGCAGTTCCGCTACGGCTTCGGCAACGCCATAGCTGAGCAGGAGTCCGCCGAACTGTACGACCGCTGGGCCATCCCGTCGCCGGGCAAGCCGCTGTTCGAGGACGCGCTGGCCAACTTCACGCCGTCCTCGCCCGCGAAGGTCAACACGGGCAACAAGTCCCGCGGGCCGCTGCTGATCACCGCGGGCGGCAAGGACCATACCGTCCCGCACGCGATCTCGACCGCGACCCGCAGGCTCTACCACAAGTCACCCGCGGTCACCGACCTCAAAGAGTTCCCCGACCGCGGCCACTCACTCACCATCGACCACGGCTGGCGCGAGGTCGCCCAAGAGGCCCTGGACTGGCTCCGCCAACGCTCGTTCTGACCGCGCGGGCCGTGTCGCGCGGGGGCGGCCGGCGGTGGCGGCGCGGCGGTGGGCGGCGTGCGAGAGGACGCTGCGGGGACGGCGTGAGGAAGGGCCGGCCGAGGGAGGGCCGTGGCGTTCGTAGGCTGACGGGGTGCTGAAGCTTTACGACACGCGGACGCGACAGGTGGAAACGGCAGGGGCGGGGCAGCGGGGCACGCTGCGCGTGTACACCTGCGGGCCGACCGTGTACCGGTACGCCCACGTCGGCAACCTGCGCTCCTACCTGCTGTCCGACCTGATCCGGAGGGTCGCCGAGCGGCGCGGGCGGTACGTGGCGGTCTGCCAGAACATCACCGACGTCGGCCACCTGACCGACGACAGCGACCCGGACGCGTCCGGCGAGGACAAGGTCCTCACCCAGGCCCGGTCTGAGGGCAGGACCGCGCTGGAAATCGCCCGGCACTACGAGGACGCGTTCCGGGCCGACCTGGACGCGCTGAACATCCGGCCGGCCGACTACTCGCCGCGGGCCTCAGAGTCGATCGACCTCATGATCGACCTGATCGCCAGGCTGATAGACAGCGGGCATGCCTACGTAGCGGACGGGTCGGTGCTGTTCGACGCGCGGTCGTTCCGGGGCTATGGCGAGCTGTCCGGGAACCGGCTCACCGACCTGCAGCCCGGCCACCGGTCCGGCGGCAGCGTGGACGCCAGCAAGAGGTTCCACGCCGACTGGGCGCTGTGGAAACCCGCGGCCGGGCGCACCGAGCTCGTATGGCCGACGCCGTGGGGTACCGGCTTCCCGGGCTGGCACACCGAGTGCTCGGCCATGTCGCTGCATTACCTCGGCGAGCATATCGACATCCACACCGGCGGCATCGACCTGCGCTTCCCGCACCACGAGAACGAGCGGGCCCAGTCCAACGCGGTCACCGGGCACAACGTGGTGCGGCAGTGGGTGCACGGCGAGCACCTGTTGTTCGAAGGGCGCAAGATGGCCAAGTCCACCGGGAACGTGGTGCTGCTGTCCGAGCTGACCGCGCGCGGACTGGACCCGCTGGCGCTGCGGCTCGCGTTCCTCGAGCATCGCTACCGGCAGCAGATGAACCTCGGCTGGGACACGCTGGAGGCGGCGGACAAGACGCTGCGCCGCTGGCGGGAGCGGGTGGCGAGCTGGGCGTGCTCGCCGAGCGCGGTCATGCCGTCGCGGTATACCGACGCGGTCACCGCGGCTTTCGACAACGACCTGGACACCGCGACCGGGTTGCGGACGCTGCGCGCGCTCGAGCGGGACGAATCCGTGCCGCCGGGAGCCAGGTTCGAGGCGTTCGCGCACCTGGACCAGCTGCTCGGCCTGGATCTGGCCCGCGACGTCGGCAAGCCGACCACGGCACCGCGGCTGCCCGAGGGTGCGGCTGCCCTGCTCGAGGCGCGCGCCCGGGCGCGTGAGGCGCGCGACTGGGCGGGCTCCGACCGGCTGCGCGACGAACTGGCGGCCCTGGGGGTGACGGTCACTGACACCCCCGAGGGTCAGTCCTGGACGGTCCGCTTACGCCCGACCCCGCCCCACAGGGCTGAGGGGGTAGCAGCCTCGGCGTCCGATCCGGGCCGCCACTTGGGCACCGGCACGAGGCCGGGCTCCACCAGCTCCAGCCCGGCGAAGAACGGGGCGACCTCGTCGCGGCCGCGGAAGGTAACCTTCTCGGCCATCAGCCGGTTGAGCCGTCGGCCCATCTCCGCCATGGCCTCGGCCGCGATGTCCGACGCTGGATGGGACAACGCGAGATAGCTGCCCTCAGGCAGCGCGCCAACGAGGCCAGCCACGATCCCGTAGGGGTCCTCGTCGTTGTCGATGTGCTGCAGGATGGCCATCAGCGTGATCGCGACCGGCCGGGAGAAGTCAAGCAGCCGTCCCGCCTCGTCCAAGATCCTGCCTGGGTCACGCAGGTCACAGTCGACGTAGGCGGTCTGGCCTTCCGGGCTGCTGACCAGCAGCGCGCGGGCGTGGGCCAGGACCATCGGATCGTTGTCCACGTAGACCACGCGGGCCGGCGGCGTGACCGACTGGGCGACCTGGTGGGTGTTGTTCGCGGTCGGGATGCCGGTGCCGATGTCGAGGAACTGCCTGATGCCGGCCTCGGCCGCCAGGTAGCGCACCGCGCGACCCAGGAACGCACGGTTCGCGCGCACGGAGAAGACCAGGTCCGGATAGGCCTCGAGAGCCTGGTCGCCCGCGTCCCTGTCGACCTGGTAATTGTCCTTGCCGCCCAGCCAGTAGTCGTACACCCTGGCCACGTGGGCCACGCCGGTGTCCAGTTGCGGCGGTGTGCCTTCTGCCATCGGGTTTCCTTCCGCCCCGTGCCGCAGGAGCCTCGGCGCGCGGAATCACTCTATCGGGCGGGTACCCTCAAGCAGGGTTCGACGCCTGCTTCCAGGATGGTGCAATAAATAGTTCCTCTGCGGCCGGACCGCACAACGAATCTTCGTATAGACGCAAGAGCAGCATATGCTCATTGCTCAACCAGGCGCCTTAGGCTGGACGCCTGATAGCTGTGATCACCGCGGGCAGGAAGGGCAGGATGACCGCGCCGGGAACAGACGCGTTTGCGCAAGCCAGGACCTACCTGATGTGCCCGCCTCGATACTTCGGGGTCAGCTACGCGAGCGGGCCGAAGTGCCGCACGCTCGAGCTGAGGACGGCAAGGGAGGAATCACTATGACGACGTCAGCCGAACTTCGGGCCCAGACCCTGGCGCACAGCGCGCACAACTACGATCCGCTGCCGGTAGTGATCTGCGAGGCCGACGGCGCCTGGGTGACCGACGTAGAAGGCCGCCGGTACCTGGACATGCTGGCCGCGTACTCGGCGATCAACTTCGGCCACCGTCATCCGCGTCTGGTGGCGGCGGCGCTGCGTCAGCTGGAGCGGGTCACGCTGGTCAGCCGGGCGTTTGATCACGACCAGTTCGGGCCGTTCTGTGCCGAGCTGGCCGCGCTGGCCGGCCTGGACATGGTGCTCCCGATGAACACCGGCGCCGAGGCGGTGGAGACCGCGATCAAGACCGCGCGCAAGTGGGGCTACGAGATCAAGGGCGTCCCGGACGGCCAGGCCGTGATCATCGCGTTCGAGGGCAACTTCCACGGCCGCACCACTACCATCGTGAGCTTCTCCACCGACGATGACGCGCGCGCGTCGTACGGGCCGTACACGCCGGGGTTCCGGGTGGTGCCCTACGGCGACCTGGACGCGCTGGCCGCGGCGTTCGACGATCGCGTGGTGGGCGTGCTGGTCGAGCCCGTCCAGGGCGAGGCCGGGGTGCTGGTGCCGCCGCCGGGATTCCTGGCCGGCCTGCGGTCGCTGTGCACCGAGTGGGGCGCGCTGATGATGGCCGACGAGATCCAGTCCGGGCTGGGCCGGACCGGCGACACGTTCGCGTGCCAGCACGAGGACGTGGTGCCGGACATGTACGTACTGGGCAAGGCGCTGGGCGGCGGCATCGTCCCGGTGTCGGCGGTGGTGTCGCGCGCTGACGTGCTGGGCGTGTTCCAGCCGGGGCAGCACGGGTCGACGTTCGGCGGCAACCCGCTGGCCTGCGCGGTCGGCCGCGAGGTGATCGCGATGCTATCCACCGGGGAGTACCAGGAGCGCTCGGCAAAGCTGGGCGCGCACATGCACGACCGGCTGGCCGCGCTGCCCGCGTCCGCCGTGCGCCAGGTGCGGGGCCGCGGTCTGTGGGCGGGCGTGGAATTCAGCTCGCTGACCGGGCGCGAAGCGTGCCGGCGGCTGGCCGCGCAGGGCGTGCTGGCCAAGGATACGCACGGCACGACGATCCGGCTGGCGCCGCCGCTAATGGTCGGCGAGAACGACCTAGACTGGGCGCTGGACCGGATTGAGGAAGTCGCCGCCAGCTAGAGCCTGCCTGGCAGGCTCCAGGCCTACTCGGGTACGTCTTGAAGCTCGTCGTCGAGGCGCCGGTACTGGCCGGCGTAGTAGAGCAGCGGGCGGCCCGGCGATCGGGGTCCGCTCACCCCGATGACCTCGCCGACGACGATGCTGTGATCACCGCCGTCGTGCACGGCGGTGGTCCGGCACTCCAGCGCGGATAGCGCGCTATCCAGGATGGGCGCGCCGGTCAGCGGACCGGGATGAGAGGGGATCTCGTCGAGCTGGCCCGCCAGCGGCCGACCGCGGGTAGCCAGCCAGCGGGAGACTTTCTCCGAGTCCTCGTGGAGCACGCTCACCGCCCAGCTGCCCGCGGCCAGCACCGCGTCGTGGAACCGCGCGATCTTCTCCGCGCAGAACAGCACCAGCAGCGGATCGAGCGACACCGAGGTGAACGCGCTTACGGTCATGATGTGCGGGACGCCGTCCAGGATGGTGGAAACGACCACGATGCCGGTAGGGAATCGCCCCGCGGCAAGCCGGAACGCGGCAGGGTCAACCCCGGTCATGCGCAGGTCCTGGTCCAGACGGTGATGTCCGGGAACCGCCGCCGCCTACCGTACGGAAGCGTGCCGCCGACCGGCCCGTGGTCGCCAGCGCGGACCCTACGCCGAGCAGCGCGCACACCGCCCCCGCGTACAGGTACCACTCGCCCGCGGTGGTGTTCGCGATGATCACGCTGCCTCCGGCGACCGGCATGGCCAGCCCGAACGAGGCCAGGAACCAGCCGATCGCCGGGACCAGCGCACCGACGATGGTGCCCATCGCCCAGCCCGCCAGCCCGCAGGTGATGCCGATGGCCAGGGCGAAGCCGATGGCGGCCAGCGGGACCCCGCCGAAGACGGCCCGGCTGTACTGGAAAGACCCGAGCACGCCCTCGACCAGGCCGAGCAGGAAGAGCACGGCGTAGGCGCCGCCGGTGATGAAGGCCTGCGCGCGCGGGGAGGCCCACTCCGCGGCGGGCGGTGGCAGCTGCGTGATTCCCACGGGCAGCAGGGTATCTCGGACTGCCGACGCTCAAGTCGCTAGGCGCTGCCGGAACCCAGGCCGCTACGCGGTACCGCCGAACGGATCGCTAGGCGATACCCGCGAACAGGTCCTGCTCGCGGGCCTGCGCGTCGCCACCCGGACCGCCGGCCAGGAGGGTGTAGCACTCGTGCCTGGTGACCTCGCGGCGGACCCGGTCGGACAGCGCGAAGTGGTGGCCCTCCACGATGATCTGGGTCGCGTGCGCGCGCATCGCGGCGAGCTTGGCGGGCAGGTACTCGGTGCCGTCGATCTCGGTCGTCACCTGGGCGGAGCCGGCGCTGGCCGCGGCGTAGAACTTGGCCACCGGTACCGGCCCCCCCGCACTGAGCTGGAAGGCGCGCCAGGCCACCCGGTGGGCCTGGATGTGGTCCGGGTGACCGTAGCCGCCTTCGGCGTCGTAGCTGACCATGACCTGCGGGCGGACCTCGTGGATCACGGCGGCGAGCTCGGTGGCGGCCGCGTCGACGTCGGCCCGCCAGAAGCACCGGAGATCGTCATTGCCCGGCGTGCCCATCATCCCAGAGTCGCGCCACCGGCCCGGGCCGCCGAGGAAGCGGTGGTCCGTGACGCCGAGCGCGGCGCAGGCCGCGTCGAGTTCGCCGATCCGGTACTGGCCCAGCCGGTCGTCGCGGTCGGCGGCCAGGTGGGCGAGGCCAGGCGGGATGATCTCGCCCAGTTCGCCCAGCGTGCAGGTGACCAGGGCGACGTGCGTGCCCCGTGCGGCGCACTTGGCCATGGTCGCGCCGGTGCCGATGGACTCGTCATCGGGGTGCGCGTGCACGAGCAGCAGCCTGCGGCCGCCTGGCGGAGTCATGCCGCAGAGAGTAACGGCCGAGTGTAGCCAGAGTCACATACCCGAATGGCCACCCCATGGCGCAGGCTGATATGGACTGGAATAGGTTGATCGGCAGCCCGGATCACCGGGCGGCCGCGCAGGTGTTCAGCAGCAAGGATGTCGGGCCATGACGCAGGCAACGGTTAGGCCATCCAGAACCAGGGCGCAGATAGCGGATAAGACCCTGCGCAAGGATCAGTGGTGGCGGGCTCCCGCCATCACGGCCGCCGCGCTGACCATCTGGGTGATCTACGCGACCGTGCGCGTGTTCATGGGGCACTGGTACTGGGTGCCCCAGTACCACTACCTGACGCCGTTCTACTCGCCGTGCGTCAGCGGCGAGTGCGCGCCCGGGTCGAGCAGCCTGGGCCAGTGGTTCCCCGCGGTGCCGCCGATCATCCCGTACGCGATCGTGTCGCTGCCGTTCGTGCTCGGCTTCCGGCTCAGCTGCTACTACTACCGGCGGGCCTACTACCGTGCGTTCTGGGAGTCGCCGCCCGCCTGCGCGGTGCGGGAACCGCACAAGTCTTACAGCGGCGAGACCAGGCTCCCGCTGATCCTGCAGAACCTGCACCGCTACTTCTTCTACCTGGCGATCCCGATCGCGATACTGCTGACCTACGACGTGACGCAGGCGTTCCGCGGCCCCAACGGCGACTTCGGGTTCGGCCTGGGCACGCTTATCTTGCTGGTGAACGTCATCCTGATCTGGGCGTACACGCTGTCTTGTCACTCGTGCCGGCACATCACCGGCGGCAGGCTGAAGAACTTTTCCCGGCATCCGGTCCGATACTGGATCTGGACGCAGATCTCGAAGCTGAACGCGCGGCACATGCTGTTCGCATGGCTCTCGCTCGGCACGCTGATGCTGGCGGACCTCTACATCTGGCTGGTATCCGCCGGCGTCTTCAGCGATCCGCGGATCTTCAACTGAAACAGGCGACGGCATGACGGACATGACGGACATCGAACGGCACTCCTACGACGTCGTGGTCATCGGCGCGGGCGGCTCGGGGCTGCGCGCGGCGATCGAGGCGCGGCTGCGCGGCAAGAAGACGGCGATCATTTCCAAGTCGCTGTTCGGCAAGGCGCACACCGTGATGGCCGAGGGCGGCGCGGCCGCGGCCATGGGCAACGCCAATCCGCGCGACAACTCCCAGGTGCACTTCCGCGACACGATGCGCGGCGGGAAGTTCCTGAACAACTGGCGGATGGCCGAACTGCACGCCAACGAGGCCCCGGACCGGGTGTGGGAGCTGGAGGCCTGGGGCGCGCTGTTCGACCGGACCAAGGACGGCAAGATCAGCCAGCGGAACTTCGGCGGGCACGAGTACCCACGGCTGGCGCACGTCGGCGACCGGACCGGCTTGGAGATGATCCGGACGCTGCAGCAGAAGGTGGTCGCGCTGCAGCAGGAGGACGCGATATCGCACGGCGACCCCGAGGCCATGATCAAGGTATTCGCCGAGACCACGATCACCCGGCTGCTTACCGACGGCGAGCGGATCGCCGGCGCGTTCGGCTACTTCCGAGACAGCGGCGCGTTCGTGTTGTTCGACGCGCCGGCCGTGGTGCTGGCCACCGGCGGCATCGGCAAGACCTACAAGGTCACCTCGAACTCGTGGGAGTACACCGGGGACGGCCACGCGCTGGCCCTGCTGGCCGGGGCAAAGCTGCTGAACATGGAGTTCGTCCAACTGCACCCGACCGGGATGGTCTGGCCGCCGTCGGTGAAGGGGCTGCTGGTCACCGAGTCGGTGCGCGGCGACGGGGGCGTGCTGCGCAACTCCGAGGGCAAGCGGTTCATGTTCAACTACGTGCCGGACGTGTTCCGGGCGCAGTACGCGGAGACCGAGGAGGAGGCCGACCGCTGGTACGCCGACCCGGACCATAACCGGCGGCCGCCCGAGCTGCTGCCCCGCGACGAGGTGGCCCGGTCGATCAACGCGGAGGTGAAGGCCGGCCGCGGGTCGCCGCACGACGGCGTGTTCCTGGACATCGCCAGCCGGCTGCCCGCCGAGGAGATCGAGCGCCGGCTGCCGTCCATGTGCCACCAGTTCAAGGAACTGGCCGACGTCGACATCACCAAGGAGCCGATGGAGGTCGGCCCGACCTGCCATTACGTGATGGGCGGCGTCGAGGTAGACCCGGACACCGCCGCGGCCGCCGTGCCCGGCCTGTTCGCCGCGGGCGAGGTCTCCGGCGGCATGCACGGCTCCAACCGGCTCGGCGGCAACTCGCTGTCCGACCTGCTGGTCTTCGGCCGCCGGGCCGGCATCGGCGCCGCGGACTACCTCGACGAGCTCGCGGCCAGGCCGGCCGCCTCCCCGGCCGATCTGGAGGCTGCGACCGAGGAGGCCATCGCACCGCTGGAGCGGGACGGCGGCGAGAACCCGTACGCCGTGCACGCGGAACTGCAGGACATCATGACCAACCTGGTCGGCCTCATCCGCACCGAGAAGGAGATGGTGCAGGCCCTGGGCGAGCTGGACAAGCTCAAGGAGCGGGCGCGCAAGGTCAGCGCCGGCGGTGGCCGCGGCTACAACCCCGGCTGGCACCTGGCCCTCGACCTGCGCAACATGCTGCTGGTCGCCGAGTGCGTGGCGCTCGCCGCCCTGGAACGGCAAGAGAGCCGCGGCGGGCACACGCGTGACGACTTCCCGCAGATGTCGCCGGAATGGCGCAAGATCAACCTGATCTGCACGCTCGATGGTGACCGGGTGGAGCTGACCAGGCAGCTGATGGTGCCCATGCGACCCGAACTGCTCGCGCTGTTCGAGCGCGACGAGCTGAAGAAATACCTGACCAACGAGGAGCTTCCCGCACCGTCCGCCGAGGCGACGGCGGCTGCTGGGTCTGAGGAGAAGCACTAATGGGTTACCAGGCTCAGCTCCGGATCTGGCGCGGCGACGCCGGCCGCGGTGAGCTCACCGACTACGAGGTCGACGTCAACGAGGGCGAGGTCGTCCTCGACGTGCTGCACCGGCTGCAGGCCACGCAGGCCGGCGACCTGGCCGTCCGGTGGAACTGCAAGGCAGGCAAGTGCGGTTCCTGCTCGATGGAAATCAACGGACGGCCCCGGCTTGCGTGCATGACCCGGATGTCTACGTTCGGGGAAGATGAGGTTCTGACCATCACGCCGATGCGCACCTTCCCGGTCATCAGGGATCTGGTGACCGACGTCTCCTTCAACTACGAGAAGGCGCGGGAGATCCCGTCGTTCACGCCCGATCCGGCGGTCAAGCCGGGCGAGTTCCGGATGCAGCAGGTGGACGTGAACCGCCCGCAGGAGTTCCGCAAGTGCATCGAGTGCTTCTTGTGCCAGAACACCTGCCACGTGATCCGGGACCACACGGATAACGAGGCCGCGTTCGCCGGGCCCCGGTTCCTGATGCGGGTGGCGGAGCTGGAAATGCACCCGGCGGACACCGCCGACCGGCGCGAGATCGCGCAGGACGACTTCGGGCTCGGTTACTGCAACATCACCAAGTGCTGCACCGAGGTCTGCCCGGAGCACATCAAGATCACCGACAACGCGCTGATCCCGATGAAGGAACGCGTGGTCGGACGCAAGTACGATCCGCTGGTCTGGCTCGGATCGAAGATCAGCCGCAGGCAGCCCACGGACACCCCCCCGGTCCCCGGTAAAAAGTAGGACAGCTCGGCGGGAACGTTTCCGCGGAAACGCCGGCCGTGCCGCCCCGGCCGCATACCATGTAGCCCCGCCCAACCGCAGAGCCCCGCCCGACCGCGCGCTCGAGGGGATGACGTGACGCACCTGACCTACGCCGAGGCCATCGTGGTCGGCTTCATCCAGGGGGTGACGGAGCTCTTCCCCGTCTCCAGCCTGGGCCACAACGTGCTGATTCCGGCGCTCATCGGCGGCTCGTGGGCCAGCGACCTGAACGTCGCCAAGCCCGAGTCGCCTTACCTGGCGTTCATCGTCGGACTGCACGTCGCGACCGCGATCGGGATGATCGTCTACTTCTGGCGCGACTGGGTGCGGATCATCGGCGGGTTCTTCTCCTCGCTGCGCGACCGCCGGGTCACCACCACCGAGCAGCGGCTGGCCTGGATGATCATCCTGGCCACGATCCCGGTCGGCATCGTGGGCTTGTTCGCCGAGCACACGTTCCGGGTGGTCTTCGGCAAGGCGGTCGTCGCCGCCTGGTTCCTGATGCTGAACGGCGTGATCCTGTACGCCGGAGAACGCTGGCGGCCGGTGTCGTCGAAGCGAGCCGACCAGCAGGTCGCGGCGGACCGGGAACTGGCCGGGCAACGGGATGCCGCGCCGCAGCCGGCCCTGGCCACCGTCCCGCCCGGGCAGCGGGTGGCGGGCCGGCACGCCTCGGGCCATCAGGCGGTCCGGCAGCAGGAGCTCGGCGACGCGATCCGGGCGGACAAGAGGGTGGCCAGGCTGGGCTTCAAGCAGGCGGTGGTCATCGGCTCCACCCAGATCCTGGCGCTGCTGGCCGGCATCAGCCGGGACGGCGTGGTCATGGTCTGCGGCATGTTCCGCGGCCTGTCCCGCGAGGACGCGGCCCGGTTCTCGTTCCTGCTGTCCGCTCCGGTCATCCTGGCCGCGGGCGTGCTCAAGGTGCCGGACCTGCTGGGCACCCTGGGCCACGGCATCCACGGGCAGATCCTGGTCGGGAGCATCGTGTCCGGGGTCGCCGCCTACCTGTCGGTGCGCTTCCTCATGAAGTACTTCAAGACCCGCACGCTGTACCCGTTCGCGTTCTACTGCCTGGCGTTCGGGCTATTCAGCGTGATCTACCTCAACGTGAAGTAGGCACCGCCGCGGCGGTCAGCCGCGCCCGCGGGCGTGCCGGGCCCGGGTCCGGGCGCGCTCCCTGGCGTCCAGCACGGTCTTGCGCAGCCGGACGGCGGACGGCGTGACCTCCACGCACTCGTCGGCGGCGCAGAACTCCAGCGCCTGCTCCAGGCTCAGCAGCCGCGGCGGCACCAGCCGCTCGAGTTCCTCTCCGGTGGACTGGCGGACGTTGGTGAGCTTGCGCTCCCTGGTGATGTTGACGTCCATGTCGTCCGAGCGGGAGTTCTCGCCCACGATCATGCCCTCGTATACCTCGGTGCCCGGCGCCACGAACAGCGAGCCGCGCTCCTGCAGCCCGGACATGGCATACGCGGTCACCGTGCCGGCCCGGTCGGCCACCAGCGACCCGGTGGGGCGGGCGCGCAGGTCCCCGGCCCACGGCTCGTAACCCTCGAACACCTGGTGTGCGAGGCCGGTTCCCCGGGTGTCGGTGAGGAACTGCGTCCGGAACCCGATCAGCCCGCGGGCAGGCACCATGAACTCCAGCCGCACCCAGCCGGTGCCGTGATTGACCATGCTCTCGAGCCTGCCCTTGCGCACGGCGAGCAGCGACGTGACCGCGCCCAGGTACTCCTCGGGCACGTCCACGCTGAGCCGCTCCACCGGCTCGTGCACGGCGCCGTCCACCTCACGGATGACCACCGTGGGGCGGCCCACGGTCAGCTCGTAGCCTTCCCGCCGCATGGTTTCCACCAGCACGGCCAGGGCCAGCTCGCCACGGCCCTGGACTTCCCAGGTGTCCGGGCGCTCGGTCGGCAGCAGCCGGACCGAGACGTTGCCGACCAGCTCGCGTTCCAGCCGGTCCCGCACCAGCCTCGCGGTGACCTTGGTTCGCTCTCGCGGCGCCCGGCCGCCAGGACCCGCGTGCTGGCTGCCGACCAGCGGCGAGGTGTTCACCCCGATTGTCATGGAGATGGCCGGCTCGTCCACGGTGATCAGCGGCAGCGGGCGCGGATCGTCGGGGTCGGCCAGGGTCTCGCCGATCATGATCTCGCCGATCCCGGCGATGGCGATGATGTCACCGGGCCCGGCGCTGTCCACCGGTACCCGGTCCAGGGCCTCGGTCAGGTAGAGCTCGGTGATCCTGACCCGCTCGATGCTGCCGTCCCGGCGGCACCAGGCCACCTGCTGTCCGCGGGAGATGGTCCCGTTGCGCACCCGGCACAGGGCGATCCGGCCCAGGTACGCGGAGGCGTCCAGGTTGGCCACCTGGGCCTGCAGCGGCGCGGACGGATCGTACCGGGGGGCAGGGACCGCGTCGGAGAGCACCGTGAACAGCGGCTCGAGATCCGGCGAGTCGGGCAGCGCGCCGTCGGCCGGCCTGGCCAGCGACGCCCGGCCGGCCCGCGCTGAGGCGTACACGATCGGGAACTCGATCTGCTCCTCGGTGGCGTCCAGGTCCAGGAAGAGCTCGTAGCAGGCGTCCACGACCTCGGCGATGCGCGCATCCGGGCGGTCCACCTTGTTGATCACCAGGATGACCGGCAGCCTGGCCTCCAGCGTCTTGCGCAGCACGAACCTGGTCTGCGGCAGCGGGCCCTCGCTGGCGTCCACCAGCAGCAGCACCCCGTCCACCATGGACAGGCCGCGCTCCACCTCGCCGCCGAAGTCCGAGTGCCCCGGCGTGTCCACGATGTTGATGGTCATCCCACCGTGCCGCACCGCGGTGTTCTTGGCCAGGATCGTGATGCCCTTCTCCCGCTCCAGGTCGCCCGAGTCGAGCACGCGCTCGGCGACCTGTGCGTTGGCGCGGAACGCCCCGGACTGCCACAGCATCGCGTCCACCAGCGTGGTTTTGCCGTGGTCCACGTGCGCGACGATCGCGACGTTGCGCAGGTCATCACGGGTGGCGAGCGGACTTACGGCGGGGGCAGGCTGGCGGGTGGGCATGCGGCCGTTCTCACTGGGTCGTCGGTGGGTCGCCGCGGATGGCGGCTGAACCAGTCTATGAGGGAGGCGACGGCCGACGAGCCGCCCTCTGCCGGGTGGGCCCTAGGCCCGGCCCGGGCCTAGGCCGCCAACCCCGGGCCTAAGGCGCCGCCTAAGGCATATCGCGGCGAATTCTGCCTGGTAAGGGCCCTGATCGCCGGGAAGATAGGGCATCCACCCGATGCCAGTCCCGGGGTCTTACGGCGATCCTCAATGGTGTTGGGCCGGCCCCACGGCCCTCAGCAAGGAGGAAGCCATGCATCCGGCGTTCATGGAATCAGTGGCCGCCGAGCGAGTTAAGGACATGCGGAGCGAGGCCGTCGCCTCGCAGCGCGCCAGGATGGCGCGCCGCGCGCGCCGCCTCCGGTCCGCCCTCGCCAGCACGACGGTCAGGCACGGCACGTCGCACGTTCGTGGCGCCGCTGGTCACACAGCAGCTCGTGGCGCCAGGGCGAGGCATGCCGGGTAGCAGCGGCGCAGGGCGGCCGCGCGCTGTCTTGTGCCTCGGTGGTGTCGGGCAGCCCTGGGCTGCCCGACACCGCCGCGCAACGGGCGGCCTGCCGGCGGTGAGTTTTCCCCCCGGATAACCGTTTGTAGTCCGGATGCCGATATCCGGCCGTCGCGACACGTTTGCCTCAGCCCCGCGCCCGAGCGCGGGATTTGTCTCATCTTTATGACAATGGCTGCGACCGGGGCCCGGGATTCGATATGTTGCGGGTACTCGTTATCGGATACCCAAACGACCGGTCCGTCCGTAACAGGATGGAGTTGCGATGGGACGGCGGACGCTGGCGGGCCTCCTCGCTGGGACACTGCTCGCCACGCTGGCTGCCTGCGGCTCGCCGAAGCCGGGCACCTTCCATCCCGGAGGCACGGCCCTGTCGGGCAACACCTTCCTTCCCGCTTCGCCCGCTGCTGGCAGCGGCGGCCTGACCTGGCCGCCGTTCGGCTCTGACGTGCATATCGTCATGCCCTCCTGGCTTCCCGGCTCCGGCCGCGAGAAGCAAGCTGTGATCACCGCCAAGGACTTCCTGCTCGCCTTCCTCTACGCGGAATACAAGGGCAGCCGGGATCAGCGCTGGACGTCCTACGTCTCGGGGGGCGGGGTCCTGGACGGACTGAAGTCGACCCTCGGCGCGCCGGACATCACCACCCAGTCCTTCCGCGGAACCATCCGCTTCTCGCACATACGAGCCTTCCCCGACCCATCGCTCAACGGCGATATCGATGTGTCGGAATGCTTTGACAATTCACATTCGGAAAACACCAGCCTGGCCACGGGGAAAATCGTCCCCGATCGCACCCCGGCCGATCAGCATTACTACCTCAATACCGACGTCCTGGCGCGGCACCAGGGCGAATGGCACGTGGTGTCGGTTTACCCCGTCATCTACTATCCGCGGGCTAAGGAGTGCGGACCATGATGCGACGCGTCGGCATCGCGGGGATCATCGCGACGGCCCTGCCGGTCCTGCTGCTGGCCGGGCCGGCCAGCGCGGGAACCGGCGTCGGCTGCAACGGGCCCGGCTGCTCGGTCTCGCTGAGCAGCTTCATCCACCTGAGCGGCGACTACACCTCGGGGACCGGATCCGCCCAGGTCCCGCTGAACGTCCCGCCGCCGCCGTGCCTGTGGGAGCCGATCGGCGACACGATCGCCGGGGCGAAATCCATCGTTTCGCAGTACCCCGGCTCGGTCCCGGGCCTGCCTTTTGGCGTCTCTCAGTCCGTACAGCAGGCTAAGCAGCAGCTGAAGAACGGGGGTCCGCCCGGGACCTGGTACATGCTTCCGATCAACCCGGCGGCGGGCGCGGCCGGCGCTGCGGCCTGCCTGAAGCTTCCGCTCTTCGTCTGGGAGGCGCCCGGGCAGGTACCGCCGATGCCGCCCATCCCACCGAAGATCCTGGCCGCCTTCGCGTACAACCACATGGTGATCCCGCAACCGACGCTGACCACGAACCCGGCGCGCAAGGGCTATGTCAACCTGGCCACGTACGTGTGGGCGAATTGGGCGGGCCAGGCCGGCACGGTCGTACAGCGGGCCCACCCGAACGGCACCTACAGCGTCACGGCGACGCTGGGCAACCAGTCGGCGACCGTGTGGGCGCAGCCCGCGTCCTCCGGATTCACGGTACACGTCGCGGGGCCGGGGACCCCGTACTCGGCCGGCTGCGGCATCGACGGCTCGAAGTACCCGGTGGGCAAGCCGCCATCTGGCGCGGGACCGGGCCAGGCCCCGGACTGCGGGGCGCTGTGGCAGGCCACGACGACCGGAGCGACGATCACGGCCACCGTCAGGTTCAACGTCACCTGGGGCGCCGGGATCCTGAACGGCCCCGGGCCGAACGCGCTGCCGCCGATCCCGATCACCAGCAGGCCGGTCACGGTTCCGGTCGCGCAGATCGAGAGCCTGAACGGCTGAGGCCGGACAGCGGCTCGAGCGCACGCTGCTCACGCAGGGAAATCGCGCGGGCGGGACGGTCGGTAACGAGGGCATCGACGCCGGGGGTGGCCACCCACCGGGCGAGAGCCCGGTCGGCGTTGACGGTCCAGACCATCGTCTTGATCCCGCGGCGCTGGCAGTGCGCCAGCACTTCGGCGCGGGCCAGCCGCCGTTGGATGACGGCCCAGTCCGCCATCTCCACGGCGGCAAGCTCGGTCCGCGACACCGCCATCTTGAACACCGGCGTGACCGAGCGGCGGACCGCCCGGGCCAGGCCGCCGCCGATGCTGAGCCCGACCGGCACGGCCGGGAACTGGCCCTTCAGCCGGGCCACCACTTCCCGGTCGCCGGTCGTCACGATCATCCCGGCCGGCCCGACCAGCTCGAGGCCGAGCCGCGTCACCGCGACCGTGCACCCGGCGTCCTTGAGGTCGATGTGGGCAATCGCCCGCCCGGCGAGCAGCCGCATCACCTCCGCTATGCGCGGTACCTCGTGACCGGCCAGCTCGCACAGCCGGGAGTAACTCACCGCTGTGACGGGACAGCCCCGCCCCGCACGCGCCTCATGCAGAGCTACCAGCGTGCCGTCGAGGGTTCGGCGGGCATCGAACTCCACGTAGTCCGCACCTGCCGCCACCGCCTTCAGGTAACCCTCGTACGTCTCCCCGGGGTTAAGCACGCCGCCGCCGCGATGTGCCGAAATCGCCGGAACCCCGCCCGGGACAGCCGTGTGCCGCGAACTCAAAGAGATAATCCAGGACCAGCCGTCGTCTGCGGCTCCGGCGGCTCTGCGAGACGGCAGGGCGGGAGGTCACCGAGCCGGCTCATCTGGTCGACCATGCCGCGCAGGCCGTCTGTGCCGAGGTGGCGAAGCACGAGCTCGCGCAGTGCCGCGCAGTAGATCGCGAGCGCCCGATCGGCTGTAACGCGGCCGGCCGGAGTGAGGACGGCGTTGGTCACGCGCCTGTCGCTCGGCGAAGGCTGCCGGGCGATGAGCCCGGCCTGCTCGAGCCGGTCGGCCACCTTGGTGAAGCCGCCGCTGGAAAAGGCGAGCTCCCGGCCGAGCCTGCTCAACGGGACAGCCGGGTCGGGGCTGCGCCACAGTCGGCTGAGGACGAAGAAGTCCGGCGGGGCCAGCCCGGTCTCCTGCTCGACGCGGCAGGCCAGCATCTGGTTCACGTGCTTGAACCCGCGGACGATGCCCGTCCACGCGTCGAGCAGTTCGTCGGTTGAGCAGCGCTGATCGGGGTCGCCCGGCGCAGGGGCGGCCCCCGGTACAGCGGCGGCGGCTGTGGTGGTCATCGGGACAACTCTATACAGGAAGCCAGGCTCGCAAGCAGCTTGCAGGCAATTAATTCACTGGCCATTACCTTTCTGGAAAGGTAGATTTGGCGCCGATGTGAAGCAGGGCTGGACCGGGCCATCGGCCTAGCGGCCGCCGCGGCCGGCACCGCACCGCCCGGCCCAGCTGAGCACCGCCGACCGGAGGTGGCTGGAATGGAACACGGCCACGTCTTCGTCATGCTGCCGGGCATGCGGCCCCCGTGATAGGCGTATCGTTCCGGCCGCGGACAGCGCGGACGGGAACGGCACCCGCGCCCGGGCCTGGCCGCAGCCGGCGGGTCAGCCTGGCCTGGCCGCGGCTGCCCGCCGCGGTGGAAGTAGCCACCATCGTCATCGGATACCTCGGCTACGCCCTGGTCCGGCTGGCCGTCAAGGCCAGCCACACCTCCGCGTTCGCGCACGCCGCCCAGCTGTGGCGCGCCGAACGGGCCACGCACCTGGACATCGAGCCATCCCTCAACCACCTCGCCGCGGCCCACCCGGCGCTCGCCGAGGCGGCCGGCTACTACTACGGGCTGCTCAACTTCACCATCACCCCGCTCGTGCTGGCCTGGCTCTACCTGCGCCGGCCCGCCGCGTTCGGGCCGCTGCGGTCCGCGCTGGTGCTGTCCACCACCGCGGCCAACCTGGTGTTCTGGACCTGGCCGGCCGCCCCGCCCCGGTTCGCCGTGCCCGGCATGACCGACGTGCTGGACCGCTACCACATCCTCGGCGCCGGCGACCCGCACGGCCCCGACGGCCTGGTCAACCTCTACGCCGCCATGCCCAGCCTGCACGTGGCCTGGGCCGCCTGGTGCGCCGCCGCCGTCGTCATCGCCACCCGCGGCCGGTGGCGGCACCTGGCCTGGCTCTACCCCGCCGCCACCACCTTCGTCGTCCTCGCCTCGGCCAACCACTTCGTCCTCGACGTCGCCGCCGGCCTGGCCGTCATGGCCCTCGGCCTGCTCGCCGCCGGCGTTACTCCCGTGGCCATATGTTGCCGGGCCCATGCCCTGGCCCGGCCTGCGCAGCAGCACACGGCGAGGGCCAGCATTCCTCGATCATCGTCAGATGGTTACGGCCACCAGCGCGCCGAGCAGGATAAACGGGCCGAAAGCGATGTGGTCGCTGAGCCTGGCCCGGCGCAGAGCCAGCAATCCGACGGCGAACAGCGAGGCGGCCATGAAGCAGGCGAGCGCGCCGGTCACCAGCGCGCCCCAGCCCAGCCAGCCGAGCGCGGTGCCGACGCTGGCGGCCAGTTTCCCGTCGCCGGGACCGATGCTGGCCGGGCTGACGAAGAGCATGATCAGGTAGATGGACGCGAGCCCGGCTCCGGCCAGGACGGCCCGCCCGAGCTGACCGGGGTGGTGCGTGGCCAGAGCCGCGGCGGCTAGCAGGCAAACGGTGCCGACGTAGGCCGAGGCCGTCAAGGGGTCCGGCAGCCGGCGAACGGCAACATCGATGAATGCCAGCGGGACGGCCACGACGGCCAGCCAGCCCAAAGCGGCCAGTTCCCAGGCGGAGGTCGCCTTGACCGCAAGGACGGCAAGCACCGCCGCGATGAGCAACTCCACGGCCACGAGCGGCGGGCCGATGCGGCTCAGGCAGAACCGGCAGCGTCCGCTGACAGGCAGATGCACCCGCACCGGGCGGCCGGTGCCCAGGATGAGGCGGCCGCAGCCGGGGCAGTTGCGTCGTCGCGGATCACCACGCGGCGTGCCGTAGCTGAAGGTGACGGCCCGCAGGAACGGGCCGACGGCGACGCCGGCGGTTGCGAAGCCGATCACCCATGGCCAGGTCATGCGCGTTCCCGACGGCCGCGGCGGTCAGGCACGGCCTAGGCCACCGACGAGCGCCAAGACGGCAGCAGCTCGTCGATGAGCGCCTCGGTCTTCGGGGCCATCCTGGGCAGCACCTCGTCCAGCGACACCCGCGCGGAGACCTCGCCGACCACCGCGCGCAGCACATGCTCCTGGCCGGTGGCGTGCGCGGCGCTGATCAGGTCGCGCCAGAGCAGCTCGTCGCTGAACGCGAGCCGCAGCCCGGCCCGGGCCGCGTCCATCGCGCCCTGGGCGTCCCCCGTGGCCAGGCGCAGCTCAGCGAGCCGGTGACCGGCGTCCGCGACCCGGGCGGTCGCCTCGTACTCCAGCGGGTCGGCGGCCAGCCAGGCGTACCGCCCCGCGGGCCGCCCATCGAGCAGCTGACCCGTGACCAGGTCCAGCGCCCGCGCCAGGATGGCCGCCTCATCCCGGGGCTTCGGCGTGGCCGCCCGCCTCGCCCGGGCGGCCTGGCCGAGCAGCGCCCGGAACACCTGCCAGTCCACTCGGACCTGCGGCCCCAGGCTCATCCGGCCGGTGCCGTCGACCACCAGGTTGGGAAGACCGGTGCTGTCTGTCCCGAGCCAGTCCCGCACCCGGGCCAGCGCCGCCTGCTGAACCTCGGGGGTGACCCCGCGCGGCCAGACCGCGCCGGCGAGCACGTTCGGGTGGACGCCGCCGGGATGCGTGGCCAGGTACATGACGGCCTCGGTCGCCACCCCGACCCGGTCTGGCTCGATGCCGCCGGGCGCCTCCACCGCCACCTGGCCGAGCAGCCTGACCTCCACCGCCATCCGGGCTCCGGGCACGAGCTGCCCGGGCGGGGCCGCATCGGGCGGCGGGTCGCCGAGGGTCACCCCGCCCTCCTGGCCGGCGGCGCGGAACAGCTCCACCACGGCCGCATACTGCTGCGGGGGGAGCAGCTGTGCCTTGAGGTCGAAGCCGAGCACGCCCGCGTGCAGCCGCCCCTGCTCGGTGACGTCCCAGGACCAGGTCGCGCCCGGTATGTCGCCGGCCACCACGTAGCCCATCGCGGTCCGGTGCCTGGTGCTGGCCAGCGCCAGCAACCGCTCCCGCTGCTGCGGGGTGGGCGGAACGGCCATGATCAGGTAATGCGGTGCCCACGAGTCCGGGTGCACGCCGCGGGACCGTCCGGTGAGCACCGAAGCGGTGCGCAGCGCGGCCAGCGAGTGCTCGACCTCTGCGGCCCTGGTCTCCAGCGCGGGCAGCGCCTCGTCGAGCGTCTGGGCCACGGTGATCCGTTCGGGGGCGAGCATGGCCAGCTCAGGGCCGAAGCCGACCAGCGTTATCTGCATCTGGTCCGACCACCGGTTGGTGGCCAGCTCCACGGCCATCGCGGCCAGCACCGCCTGTACCATGCGGCGCGACCCGCGCACCGCGATCAGCCCCTGCGCGACCTCGAGGTCGATGAGCATGCGGCCGGTGTCGCTGGTGCCGATCGAGACCAGGCCCGGGTAGGGGGCGAGCGCGGCCCCGGCCTCGTCCGGGTCAAGGCCAGCCACGGCGGCCAGCGGCAGCCGCCACACCTGGCCGTCGTCCACTGACTGCCACGGCTGCGGCGGGTTCTTGTCGGCCGGCGCGATCCACAGATCCAGGTTGACCTGCCCCAGATGCGTGGCGAACACCGTCGGCGGCGCCTTGCCTTGCCTGGCGAGTTCCTGTGACAGCGATCGCAGCCCGGTGTCGAGCAGCCGGGCCGAGGGTTCGCTCGCGCCGAGCCGCATCGCCTCCTCGGCCAGGGCGGCATCGCCTTCCGGGATCACGACCCGCCGACCGAACGCGCGCTGCCAGAGCTGCTCGCGCCTGCGCTGGCCGAGCGCGGCCAGAACCCCCGCGGCGAGTAGCGATGCGGCCGAGAGCTCGTAGGGGAAGGAGAGCAGCGCGCTGCCGGACGCGCCCTGGGCGGGGCTGAGGGCGGTGTGATACCGGTCGCCGGCGCGGCCGGGGCCGCCAACTTCGCCGGAGCCGCCGGCTCCGCCCGGCACGGCCGCCGAGTCCCGCGCCGCTCCGGACCCGTTGCCCTGCGCTCCGACCGCGTCCTGGCTGGCCCGCTTGGCCTGCCGGGCCCCGGCCCGCTCGGCGGCACGCGCCCTCGCCGAGCCGCCCGGCGTGTGCGAGACGATCTCGATGCCCGGGCCGTAGGCGTCGCGCGGCATGCGCAGTATCCAGCCCGGCCTGATCAGGCTGGCGATCGTCAGCCTGGTTCCGTCAGGCTGCAGGCGGCCCTCGTTCATCGCGAAGATCTCGCGGTAGCGCAGCCCGTTGCCGAGGTGGTTCTCGGCGATTTCCCACAGGCTCTCGTGGAAGCGCCCGACGGGGGGCTTCACGATGTAGATCTTCTGCACCCGGGGCCCGTGCGAGCTGTGCCCCGCCGCGGCCTCAGCCGCGTGCGCGGACACCCCTTCCGGGCCCGTCGTATCCTGCGGTGCGTGGCTGCCGCCACGGTCGGTGGACGAGATCGTATGCGCCGCGCGCGGCGGCGGGCCGCTGCGCGCGAACGCCGGTGACAGCGCCGCGGACGCGCTGATCAACAGCAGCGCCGCGGTGACCAGCCGGTGCGCGACCGCCTGGGTGCCACCGGACAGCGGGACCCTGGCCGGCACCCCCACGTTCCTGATCGCCGCCCTGATCTCGGCGAACACGCAGAAGACCAGTTGCAGCCACGCCAGCCAGACGATAACCGACAGGATCTGGATGATGTTCAGGATGTTGAGCTGGTGGGTGAACAGGCCCAGCGTCGGCCTGCTGTGCGGGATGGGCAGGCCGAGCACGGTAACCAGAGCGAGCGGCACGCCCAGGGTGAGCACGGCCAGGGCCAGGATGGCCAGGACTCCGGCCGCGACGTCGCCGGCGGTCCGGCGCTTGACGGTGACCGGCCGCCTGAGGCCTGGAATCGGGGGTGCCATCAGCACTGACCTCCCTGGGTGATCCCGCACACCGGTGTGGCCTCGCCGTACGACGTCTGGGCGAAGCTACCGATCCCGATCAGGCCGAGGAACTGCGGGTGCACGGTCACGGTCGCGTACACCTTGATACCCGGATGCCCGTCGACCGGAACGAACGAGCACGGTCCCGGGATCGCCCCGATGCCGGTGTACTTGCCCACGAACTCGGTAGCCACGTTGCAGGCAGCCGGGTCAAGCTCGACCGTGCCCGATCGCAGGGCGGCCACGTTGAGGTCGTTGGCGCCTGCCCGGGCCGCTTGCTGCGCCACGTCGGCGGCGCGTTGCCTCGCGTTGATGGCGATGCCGCCGTCGACGAGCAGCCCGGCCAGCAGCACGACGACCGGGGTAAAGAGGACGACGAACAGGGACAGCGTGCCGCGGTCGCCGCGGCATCCCAGGCCACCCTTCCGCCACATGGGCCTATCCTCCCACCGAGAATGTGTCGATAGGGGCCGAAGCGTGCCCTGTAATCGTCTTGGTCTGAAATCCGATAAACGACAATGCCGGCAGTGCGACCCGGCAGGTAACAATGACGTTCACCACGCCGCCAGGGGCCAGGTCCGTCCCGCCGCCGAAGGTCACGTTCGGGGTGTCGGCACACTTGCTCGCGCCGATCAGATCACCGTCGGCGGCCGTCTGCGCATCGCTCAGCGCGGTCCCCGAATTCTGCGCGATGGACGCCGCCCTGGCCGCGTCTCTGGCCGCCCCGTCGACCTGGCCCTGCGCCTCGACGATCCGGCCCAGCGCCACCAGCACCGCCATGAAGAGCACCAGGATCGGAGTCAGGATCACCAATTCGATGGCCAGGGATCCGCGGTCGCCCCGGCTCCCGGCCCGGCTCACGGTCCGGAGGCCGAGCCTGCCGGGGGCGGCTAGCTGCCTGCGCATTGGGCCGGATCTCCGCTGGGCCGGAAGCATTCGGTGGGGCCCTGCGAGGTCTCATCGATGCGGAAGGTCAGTCCGGGGATGGGGATGATGCTGGGGGCGAGGCCCTCCACCTCGACACCGCGCACGTTCCCGCTGCCGACCACGTGTGCGCTGGTGCCCTGCAGCAGCGAACCGCCGAGCTGCCGGGCATAGCCCTGCGCGGCCGTGATGGCCGGGCCCGCCCAGGGCAGCCCTTGTGCGGTGTCCCTGGCCACCCGGGCGCCAGCCTGTGCGGCCGCGATCGCGACGTGCCGTGCCTGGTACCACATGGCGAACTGGCCTACGATGAGGATGCTCAAGATCACGAGCGGCGCGAGCAGGACGATCTCGATGGAACTCGCCCCGCGGTCTTGGCCTTCCCGCTTCCGGCCGGCCCGGTCGGGGGTTCTCGCAGGGCGTTTCCCAGCCCGTTGCCGCGCCGGATCGCCGCGGCCTGCCACCTCAGGGGCCGGTCTTGATGTTATTGGCTGCGGTGGTGATCTTGTTCCTGATGATGACGAAGATCGCCAGCGCGATCAGCGCGAGCAGGCCGGTGATGATCGCCCACTCGATAGCCGACGCGCCGCCGTCGCCGTCGCGCGCGGCGGTCAGGCGCTTACCGAGTAGCACCCGGAGATATTCCACGAAAGGTTCGTTGAGCGGGTTCATGGCTACGCGCTTCCTTTCGGTACTTGCCCCTCGGGGGATGACGCTAAGCGTTGAACACGGCTATCGCGGCTGGATAAAGGATAAAAAGCAGGAAACCCACGCACAGCAACATCTGCGCGATCAGCATCGACTGCGAGCGCTGGCCAGCCTTCCCTTCCAGGTCGGAGATCTCGCGTCGGCGCAGACTCGCCGCTCGCGCGGTCAGCGACTCCCGCACCTTGGCGCCGTCCTCCGCGACCAGGCTGAGCGCGGCCGACAGGTCGGTGAGCTCCTCGACGCCGACATCCTCGCCGAGAGCGCCGAGCGCCTGCCACGGCGTCTGGCCGGTGATCCTGGCGTTGGTGAGCGCGTCCCGGATCCGCCACATGGCCCAGCCGCTGCCGATGTCTCCCGCGGCCATCAGCGCCTCCGGGACGCCGCGACCGCCGGCGAGATTCATGGCCACGAGATCGAGGAACGAGCCGACCGCGTGCCGGAAGTCACGACGCCGGGCCGTGGCCTTCTGCTTGAGATCCAGATCGGGCAGGAAGAAGAAGATCCCGGCCACGATCAGGCCCATCCAGACCGGGATGACCAGGGAGAATCTGATCCCGGCCAGTCCGGCCAGGATGGCCAGGATAGGCGCGAAGATCAGGCCGAACAGCGCAAGAAGGATCTTTCCGGCCAGGTAACTCTCGAACGACTTTCCGCACAGCGACAGGTTCGCCTTGACCGAGGGGAACTCCCAGCCCTGCTCGGCGCACAATCTGGCCGCCAGGGCACCGACCCGCCGGCTGGTCTCGCTCTCCTTCTCGCTCAATGCCCGGGGCTCGCGGCGCGCGCTCTGGCGTGTATGGCCCGAGTCGAACGCCGCGATCTGCCGGGCCAGGCTGACCCGGCGCGGGATCAGGGCCAGGGCGAGCAGGAACAGCCCGAGGCCGGCCAAGGCGCCGGCCGCCACGGCGCCGGTCATCCCGCACCTCCCGACCAGGTCCCGACGGTCTCGGGCATCTCGGCCGGCACCGGAGCGGCGTGCCCGCCGACGAGAATCCGCTCCGGCATGTCGAACCGGGCCAGCCGGGTCAGCCAGTAGAACCCGGCCGCGTACAGCGCGGCGATGACCACCAGCACGAGCTGCCCGCTCGCGGTGTCGTACACCTTCACGAAATGCTGGTTGAAGACGGCCAGCAGGACGGCCACGCCGACCGAGAAGCCGACCACGAACATCGCGCTGAACCGCGTGGACTTGCGCTGGGCCTCGATCCGGCGGCGCATGTCAAGCTCCTCACGCACGGCGCCGGACAGTGCGCCGAGCAGGGTTCGCAGGCCGGGGCCGCGCAGCCGCGCGTTGATGATCAGCGCGGCCAGGACGAGGTCGGCGCTCGGGTCGTCCAAGTCGTCGGCGAACCTGCGCAGCGCTTCCGGCAGCGGCACCCGGGTATGCAGCCGGTCCACCAGGGTGATCAGCGGATCCCGCAGCGCCGGGGCGGCGGCGCGCAGCGAGGCTGGGATGGCCTGCTCCAGACCGACCGCGCCCGCGATCGTGTCCCGCAGGGACTCGGTCCAGGTGGCTAGCGCCTCCAGCCGGGCGATGGCGGCGCGCTCCCCGCCCGCGCCGCCGGACAGCCGGTCCCAGAACAGAATGAGCAGCGCGAACCCGATGCCCGCTACCACCCAGCGGGTGGCCAGCAGGATGATCGTCCCGCCCGCGAGCGCGATCAGCCCGCGGATCCCGAGCACCTTGTCGCGCAGCTCGTCGAGCTGGCCGTGGCCCTTGGGCGGCTTGGGCGGCAGGCCGCGGATCGCGATGACGACCAGGAACACTCCGCCCCCGGCGAGGGCCCCGGCCAGCAGGGCCAGCAGCTGACTGGTGTCGGCGAGCATCAGCGCCACACTCCCTGGGCCGGCGCGTACCCGTGCATGAGCAGCTCCTCGGAGCAGGAGAGGGGGGCGTGCTGCACCGCCCGGCCGTCCGGCCCCGCGGTGAAGACCTCACTGGACAGCACGCGCCCGTCCACGCCGGTCACCTCGCGGACGCTACTGATATACCGGCGCAGCCGACCGCCGCGTGCGAACTCGTTTCGCTTCTCGATGAACACCACGAAGTCGATCGCGCCAGCGATCAGCATGTGCGTGGCCTCGATCGGGAGCCGTTCGGAGGACTGGATCGCGTAGGTGGCAATCCGGTTGAACACCTCGAGCGAGGAGTTGGAGTGGATGGTGGACAGCGAGCCGTCGTTGCCCTGGGACATCGCGTTAAGCATGGTGACGATCTCGTCGCCGAGGACCTCGCCGACGATGACCCGACTCGGGTTCATCCGCAGCGAGCGGCGAACGAGCTCGGCCATCGGGATCGCGCCCTGGCCCTCCATGTTGGGCAGCCGTTCCTCGAGCGCGACGACGTTCGGGTGCAGCTCTGGGAAGTGATCCAGCCCCAGCTCGAGCGCGCGCTCAACGGTGATGAGTCGCTCCTCGGCGGGGATCTGGTTGGCCAGTGCGCGCAGCAACGTGGTCTTGCCCGCGTTCGTCGCCCCGGCGATCATGATGTTCTTCCGCGCCGCCACCGCGGCAGCCAGCATGGAGCCGACCTCGGGAGACATCGTGCCGTTCCCCACCAGGTCGGCGAGGAACACCTTGCCCATCCGGGCCCGGCGGATGGAGACGGCCGGCCGCAACGTCACGTCCATCACCGCCGACAGCCGGGAACCGTCGGGCAGCCGCAGGTCGAGCTGCGGGTTGGCGGTGTCGAACGGCCGGCTGGACAGCCCGGAGTAGGCGGCGAGGATCTGGATGAGCTCGACCAGTTCCTCGTCGGTTTCCGCGACCGCCTCGCCCATCACCTCCCGGCCGTCGGCGTAACCGAGGAACACGTGGTCACAGCCGTTGACGTCGATGTTCTCTATCTGCTGATCCTCGAGCAGCGGCTGCAGCCTGCCCACGCCGAAGAGCGCGGCGTGGATCGCGGAGGCGAGTTCCTCTTCTTCCTGGGCGTTCGGCGGCGGCCGGCCGACGGTGATCTCGTTGCGCGCGTGTTCTTCGAGAACCTGGGCGATGATGGCCCGTGCGAACTGGCGCTCGTCCTCGCCGGACATCGGCTGCATCCCGGCCGCGGCATCGCGGCGCCGCTGCTCGGCCAGCCGGTCGCCGACGTCGCCGCGCAGCCGCTTGACGATGCTGTGGTCCACCGCTCAGCGACCCTTCGGCCGGCTCTGGGGAGTGCCGGACGTCGGCTCGGGCCGCGCAGGGTGCGCCTCGGCCTGCTGCGCACCGTCGCGCTCGGTTGGTCGCTGATCATTGCCGTCGGCGGCAGCGGGCGTGCCAGCGTGCCGGCCGCGTGCGGCCAGCCGTCCCGACAGGGCAGAGGCAGGGCGCGTCGGGCGAGACACCCGGTCCTGATCCGCGGCCGCCGGATCGCGCGCCGATTCCCGGCCCGGCCGACCTAGGCCGTTCAGCAGGGACGGCCGGGACGGGCGCGGTCGCTGCGGCTGCGCGGAGGCCGGCTGCCCGGAAGCGGGCTGCGCACCGGCCGACTGCGCACCGGCCGACTGCGCGGAGGCCGACTGCGCGGAGGCCGGCTGGGCGGAGGCCGGCTGGGCGCCGGCCGGCTGGGCGCCGGCCGGCCGGAATACGGATGTCGCCGCGGCGGTCTGGCCGTCCGCGCCCCGGCCTGGAGCCGGTCCCGAACTCGGCGCGCGGCCCG
>Ga0207700_10000153_pt1 | contig 41130 bp, 35 predicted proteins | sample LARL82metaG_FD_184348 | JGI IMG/M metagenome (GOLD analysis project Ga0207700, IMG submission 184348) | Corn, switchgrass and miscanthus rhizosphere microbial communities from Kellogg Biological Station, Michigan, USA - LAR L8-2 metaG... | ecosystem: Host-associated > Plants > Roots >...
GAATCAGCCGCATACCACGTAATCGCGGTAGATCTTGTGATCACGCTTTCGCACATTTTCCTGATGCAACCGCGTATCGTTTCCAAGCCCACCTTCCAACGTTCTCAAGTTATCTACTATCGAGCTTCCGACTATCTTCCACCGCTTGATACGCGAACTGGGTCGGAAGCCGCGCCGCGCAAGGCAGATCCCGAGTTCTCGCGTCAGCCGATTATCTCGGTTCCGCGCGAATCCGATAATCGCTCGCAGACCGTCGTTACTCCCCCTCAGGCCAAGCTGAATACAAATGTTGCGATGCCCAACATTGTCGCGTGGTCAGACAAGACAGTGAACCCGCGGCTTGCGATTCAGCCGGCGCCCGTGTCTCCGGCGGCCGAGATCACGCGCCTCGCACCGGCCTTGCAGAACCCGGTTGTAGCGCCACCGCAAGAAGCCGCTCGTGTGGCTTCGCAGCGTACCCTGCCCGGCCTGCAGGACCCAGTTGCCGCCCCGCCGACGGATGTTCGCTCCAGCGCTCCCGCTCCGGTTCGCGGTCTGCAACCGGCCCTTGCGGCTCCTCCCACGGATGTTGCAAGCACGGACAGCCGCCGTCTCGGCGATCTCAACATTGCACCAAGCGCTGTGGTGGCTCCCGCGCCACAACTCGCGGTGGCGCCTCAACGCACCGCATCCGGAGGAGGCGCGCCTTCCTTTGGCGCCCCCCAAATTGCGGCACCGCCGCAGACACTTCCAGGGTCGGGATCTTCGGGTTCACCAGGGCGCATGATCGCCCTAAATCTTCATCCCACTGTAAATGCGCCTCCGGATCCATCCGCCGGAAATCGGCGTGGAACCCTTGGCGCGAATCCAGAGGGCCACTCAGGAGCATCGGGAACACCAGGTTCTGCGGCAGGAACCTCAACAGGATCGCCGTCCGGCACCGGACATGGCACCGGAAACGGCGGAGTCTCGACTGCAAAAGGTGGCAGCGATGCTCCGTCAGGCCTCTACGTCGGAAATGCTCCGAAAACTTCGCCTGTCGCCGGCGATCCGGTTGCAAGCGCGGCGCCGCCCTCGGCTGCACCGCCAGTAATCGCCAGTGTGCGTCCGCCACGAGTCACTACAGCGCACCCCATGCAGCCCGATAGCGCCGCCAAGCTCAGCGAGCCTGAACGCGCCGTATTCGGCAACAGGAAGTTCTATTCCGTTACCCTGAATATGCCGAACCTGAATTCGGCTGGCGGCAGCTGGGTAATCCGATTCGCCGAACTTAAGCACGAGTCCAGTAGCAGCCCTGCATCGGGAGCTCCTGCCGCGGATTTGTCGCAGCCTATGGCCACACGTAAAGTCGATCCTGCCTATCCTATGCAACTCATGCGGGAGAACGTCCATGGCACGGTAATCCTGTATGCCGTAATTCACACCGACGGAAGTGTGGGAAGTGTTCGTGTTCTGCGTGGTGTCGACGATCGTCTCGATCGTTTTGCGAGCGAAGCTGTCGCACAGTGGAAGTTCGACCCGGCCACAAAAGATGGGGTGCCGGTTGACGTCGAGGCGACGTTCCAAATCCCGTTCCGGCCGTCCCGCTTGGGAAGTAACTTCTGATATGCGATTGGATTGTGACTAACTGCTGGCGCCCCTTCGCTTTTCCAGGGCATTGTAAATTCCCGGGTCCGTGCAGATCTCGTAGTAAGACCGATCCGTCCAGCCCTTGACGCAGAAATCCGCGGGGTCAATTCTTGGAATCCGGCTCTCGCGCACCACGATCTTGCGGAAGATATCCTTGTCGACCGGCACCGTTGCGGTGAACAGTTTGTATTCACCTTTGTCGGAAGACGCCAGTGCAGGCGGCAATTTCACCTTCAACGGCTCGAGCGTGATCTCCTGCTGTAGCTTGCTGAAGGCCGCCTGGTTCATACGAATTCCGCCCAGATTAAAGCTTAGGATCACGTCCTCGGGATTCCCGTCGGCATCAACGTCAGCCGCCTGGAATGCATACACGTGGAATGGACCTGCCTGTGGTTCCATCACCTTCCGTGCGCGCTTATTGCACGACGAAAGGCGGTCGCTCTCGTTCAGCGCTTCGGAAATCATGATCTGATGTTCGCCATCCATAAGGTACAGCGGAGCCGATTCCTGCAACGTGATCCCCAGCCCCAATTCGAGTTGCGGCATCCCGGAGCGCTGCATCAGTTCGTTGTATCCGCGGACGATCTCGATAATTTCGCGCGCCAGCACGCACATACGGCTGACCGCGAGGCCTGGCTCCCCTTCGCGCTCAAGGATCGCAAGAATGATCGCGTCTCCCTCAAGAAAAACCTTCTGAGCACCATATTTTTCGAGCAGCTTGTTTACCGGATCGTAAAAATTCAGACTGAAGTAAGAGGCCGGATTCAACCCCTTCTCCATCATCGTCCGGGTGAGCCGCGTCGAGTCCCGCACGTCAGCCTTGAGCACCACATGGCGCAATACGCGATCGGAGCTGGTCTTCTCCTGCTCTTCGGGGAGGAGAAATTCGTAAAGCGTGGCATTTACTCGCGATAGCTCCTGCAGCCGCTCATTGGCCATCAGGTTGACTGAATCCAAAGCTCCGTTCAGAGTCTCCAGACGCCGCAAGTCGCGGTGATAGTGGAAGAAATCTGCCAGGAACCGTGCTGCCACCTTGGCCCGCTCTGATCCTCTGCAACTGGCTACTTTCGCCACCGCCGAATAAAGACTATTGGGAGAAAGCTTGCCGCCTTCCTGGATCATGCGCTCGACGCGGTCGCAGTCCGTACGATCGATCAGCGCATTCTTCAGTTGTTGCGGGTTGATCCGGGGAGCGTATTCACTCAGCAGCGGCACCACGTAGTAGGAAGCAATCACGTTTTCCATGACCTGCTCGTCTTCCAGTAGACGCACCCACGCCGACAGGCGTTCCTGCTGTGCCGCCCCCTCTTCAGAATCTTCGGGTGTTCCGGTGCCGACGAGATCACGCGCGTTCTCCGGCACGTTCATCCACGAGTCGATGCTCTCCGCGCTGGTTTCCTCGCCGTAAAGGGAACGCAGAAACCCGGAGATGATCTCGCGCATCCTCCCGTAACGGTCTGGATCGCGGTCCCAGTTGCCTAGCATCACGTAATGCTCGGCGCACAAATAATCGTCGCGACCGTCTTCAGAGAAAAGCAGCCGGTTTAAGAACAACGGATACGTGAAATAGCTCCCACCGCTCGTCTCTTCGCCAAAAAGCGAACGACGTGTTCGACCCAGCGTGCTCTTCTCCACTTCGCGCAGGGTCTCAAAGATCTCCTGCCCCGCCTTGCGCAGGATGATCTTCTTCCGCACCTGGAATGCCGCAATCCGCTCGCGATACTCGTGCGCCTTCAGTTGCCGCGAATTGTCGTAGCTTTTGAGCAGGACCCGGCAGCGCTCCACCACTTGGGCGAACTGCTGGTTCATCTCAGTCCGCAAGAATTTCGTCACCGCTAGCCGGCAGAGAAGATCGACGGAGAGCTTGTATTCCTTCTTCGCGCGATTCAGCGAGGCGACAAGCAACTCGGTTAATGCTGATTTCCACTCTCCGGGATCATTCTTCGATCGTCCTGGCTTCCCCATCTGATTTCTCAGCCAGGACGGTGCCTGCGATGTCTGCGGAGCCTCGGCGCCTAACAGTCCTTCCACCTCACCATGGCGCGCAACCAAGCGGGCAATCTGCGCGCGTCCCAGTTCCATGAACTTGGGACTCAGCACAACGTCATGCCGCAGGTTGTCCACGCCAACCGTGAGTCCTTCGAGCGACACGAACGGCGTCGAAGCGGACAAATTGGGAAGCTCCGGCTTCTCCGGCGTGCCTCCCAGACGAAAAATGGGTATCCTCGGCATCCTTGATCAGGATTCGTTGCGGAAGTTACTGAATACAAAACTACATATCGAGGCTAGCAGGGGAAACAGAGAGGTGAAAGTTACCTAGGTTACGGGGAACTAAATGGTTTGAAATGAACGGCGGATCGAAAGTTAGAAGGAAAACGGTCGTTTTGCAGAAATCGCGGTATTTGCCGGATACCCGGAACTCCCGCGCGGTCAAACTACTGCTGACTCTTTACCCTCGCACTCTCGAACTCGTCACCCTTCTGCCACCCGATCAGCTTCGCCTGATTTGCGGCTTCCCATCCAAGGGCGAATCCAAACCGGGCCATCGCCGAGTCGCCGACAAAATCCATGTCCGGACGATACTCGTCACTCGGCTGGTGGTAATGCTTTTCTACGTATTCCTTCTCCTGATCGAGACCCCAGGATTCGGGATGTCCCTTGAACTTCATACCCTCATTGATCGAAAACGAAGGAATCCCGACACGCGCCAGGCTGAAATGATCCGAGCGATAGAAATGTCCGGCTTCGGGCCGCGCATCGGCGCGAATCGCCAACCGGAACTCCTTAGCTGTGGCTTCGACAATTGGATAGAAGCTGGTCCTCTCGGCCCCGGCAACTTGCACCTCTTCGGGCGCGCCCAGCGGCTTCACGTCGTCATAGTTTAGATCTAGTGAAATCTTTCCGGCCTGAATTGGCGGATGCTTCCCGAGATACTCCGACCCAAGCAGCCCTTGCTCCTCTGCGGTAACCACCGCAAATAAGATCGATCGACGGGGTTTGGAAGCTGCCACTCCGAACGCCCGGGCTACCTCCAGCAAAATACCGCAACCGGTCGCGTTGTCATCGGCTCCGTTGAAAATATTGTCGCCCGGCATATCAGGCCGAATTCCAAAATGGTCGTAATGCGCCGAGTACATCACGGCCTCGTCGGCAACCCTCTTGTCAGAACCCGGCAGAATTGCAAGGACATTGTTCGATTCGAAATTGCGAACCTTGCTCACCATGTGCGCCTTCAATCGTGCACCTAGATTCACCGGACGGAAGTCGCGCGACTGCGCCGAAGTCATCAGTTTGTCCAAATTCAACCCCGATTCCGAAATCAATCGGCTGGCAACATCGAGGTGGATCCACGACGCCACCTTTAGCGCAGAACTTTCCGCCTTCAAGAACGACTTCTCGCCGGAATTCGAGTTCCGCACCACTTCCCACGGATAGCTTGCCATCTGCATCTGGTGAATCAGGATGACCCCCACAGCGCCCTTGCGCAGGCCCTGCTCGTACTTATAGGTCCACCGTCCGTAGTAAGTAAGGGCTTTGCCTTTGAAGAACTTCGGGTCGTCCGACGGAGGCTCATTCACCAGCATCAACAGCACTTTCCCACGCACGTCCACGCCCTTGTAGTCATCCCAGTTGTACTCGGGCGCTTCAATCCCATACCCGACGAAAACGATTTCAGAGTCAATCTCCGATTGGGGCTGCTGGCTCTGGTCATAAGCCACATACTGGTCCAGCGGCTTAAGATTCATGGTTTCGCCCTTCTTGGGAATGAGCGAAAACTGTGTCTCGGGCAAAGTCGTGATCCCTACCAGTGGCACCTTCTGCATGTACGTGCCATGATCACCCGCGGGCTTCAGGCCATACTCCGCAAACTGCGTAGCGATATATTCAGCCGCCAGATCCCCACCGCGCTGTCCGGTTCCGCGCCCTTCGAGCAGATCGTGCGACAAAAACCGCACATGCCACCGGATATGCTCCGGCGTAATTGTCCCCCAGGCATTCGCGGCTACGGCCGAAACGTGAATGCTCGGCACCTTTGATCCGCCTCCGCCCGCAGCGCCTTCCGCCCACACGAGCAGACTTGCGCACACCACCAGACATGCCGCTGTAAATTTGGCCATTCCCCGCATGATCGGTCGCTCCCTCCAACGAAAGTGGCTCTCGCCGGAAGACCCACATTTTTATGAAGTTCTGCAGGGATTGTAACGGACGGCTATGTGCGGGTTGTAAGAGAAGTAGCACCCAGTGGTGCACGAGAGTGCACCCACCGTTGGAATCCGACCCCAGACGTACCTGTCCGAGCGGACATGATAGCGAGAGGGTACATCATCGTGTAACTTTCTGTCTTCGTGGTCTAAGTTAGTCTAGTTCGGAGTTCAAGCGCCGACCGGCGCCTAGTTCTTCGACCCTCAGCCAGCGCGGAAGTCGCGCACATCCTCACCAGCCCGGAAGACCGCCGCAGGTGCCGTCTTTCCGTACTCCGCCATTTTGCGGTTGATCGCCTCAAAATCAGCCTTCACCCAGCCGACACTGGAGACTTCGATTTCTCCATCCTGTGCCACCCAGAAGATCGAAGGCACGTTTGTGAGGCCGTACGCGTTCGAAGCGGGATAGCTGCGCATGTCGTCCAGCAGCATCGGAAACGTAACGCCAAAATCCTTGCAGAACGCCTCGGTTTCCTTAGCGTCGTTCTGAGAAACCCCAACCAGCGCGACTCCATTCTTTCCGTATGCTCTATGTAAGCGCTCCAGGAATGGTAGGGCATACTGACAAGTCGGACACGATACTTTGAAGAAAGTCAGAACCACCGGTCCTCGACTCAGTCCATCCGCCAGCGAGAACTTCTTCCCCTCCAGTGTTTTCAATTCAATTTCTGGCGCCTTCGTTCCCGCCGCCAATGCCGTCATTGCCAAATTCCTCCACGAACCGAGCTCATTCGCTGGCTCTCATAGTTCTAGATGACTTCACTCTCCTCGCGGATGCTGGGAATATCCCGCTCCGCTGAAGGATCTTTTTGGCGAGCCCGGTCAGCGCAAGTTTTGGCAGACGATCCGTTGCCCACCACGCTCCCTCTGATGCGGCAATTGACGGGACCGGCCACACGCGCACCGTGAAATCCGTGACAGTAATCGAATGCTTGACCGTGAAACTCGGCTCGCTCTGACCCTCCGGACGCGGAATCTCCGGCAATTCCCACATTCCCGGCATGAGCCGCGAATGGCGAGGCCTCTGCCTCAGGAATACCGATCCGTTTCTCCGGTCCAGTGCATAGTGAATCTCCCTCTTCTTCTGCCCGCATGATTTCGCTTTAGTAGTCATCTCGCCCCGCGACGCACACAATTCCACCACTGGACATGTCAAACATGCAGGTCCGCGCGGCGTACAAACCGTCGCCCCCAACTCCATCACTGCCTGATTGAAATCTCCGGGGCGCTTCCGATCGATCAGGTTTTCTGCTCTATGCCAGATCTTCTCTGTCGGCATGCACGCACCGGCGATTCTCTGCAATACGCGCGCTACATTCCCATCCACAACCGCGACTGGTTGCTCAAACGCGATGCTCGCGATCGCCGCCGAGGTGTACCGCCCAATCCCAGGCAATGTCCGCCAATCTTCCGCGGTGGTCGGAAATTTACCAGAACGTTCTCGGGCGATGACTTTCGCGGCGGCATGCAGCATCCGCGCGCGCCGGTAGTATCCCAACCCGCTCCATGCCGCCAATACAGACGCTTCTTGCGCCGCCGCCAACTTCTGGACGGTAGGAAATCGCCGAATGAACTCCTGATAGTATTCGATCACCGCCGCAACTCGAGTCTGCTGCAGCATGATCTCTGATACCCAGACCCGGTAGGGATCGCGGTTCTTCCGCCAAGGCAGGTCGCGAGCGTGCACGTCATACCAGGCGAGAAGTTGGCTACCGAAGTCTGGATCTTTCAGGACGAGGCGCCTCTCGTGAGAACCCTTCATGGCGGAAACCGAATTCTATCTCACGCGGAATAAGCACTCCCGGAACCATCCCCATCAGCCAATGCGCCATTGACCCGCGCTGCAGGTCACGAAATAATGATTCCGCCTGGCATCCCGCTGTATCGCGTGAAATTTTTCACGCTCAGACATCCCGAGGAGTCCCATGAACGACTTCAACCGCAAGGTGGAAGACGCGTCGGCGCGCGTCAGCCAAACGATCAACGAAGCGACCGAGCGTCTCGAGAAAGAAATCCCGGAATTCATCAAGTATCTGAACGACGAAGTCGTTCCGGCCGTGCGCACGCACTCCACGCGTGCGTTGCGGGTTGCTTCCCAGAAGCTCGCGGACTTCGCCGACTATATGGAACAACATCGGACGCAGCCCAAGTAAGTTCAAGGGGCAGGCGTCCGCCTCTCCTGCAGATCGTCAGCACACCTATGCTTCTCGTACTGCTGATTGCGATGCTACTTCTAACCGCGTGCGGCCATCACAATCCGCCACATGCCACCGTACCCCCTCCTCCACCACCGGAATCAACAACTACGGCGCCTCCTCCTTCGCTTCCTAAACCTGCAAGGCCTGCCGAGCATCCCACGCCGACTATACCTAAGGATGAATCAGATCTCGCCGAACCGGTGATCCCTGTCGGAACCAAGCCTCTTGAGACCCAAACAGGCCTCGCCAGTTGGTACGGGCCGCCTTATCACAATCGTCGCGGATCGAATGGCGAGATCTATAACATGCACGCCATGACTGCCGCGCATCGAACCTTTCCCTTGGGCTCGATCGTCCGCGTCACAAACGTAAAGACAGGGAGCGCTGCGCTGGTGCGGATCACCGACCGTGGTCCTTTTATTCCCGGACGAATCGTCGACCTTTCGCTCGCGGCCGCACGGAAAGTCGACCTGGTGCAGGCAGGCGTCGCGGAAGTAAAGGTCGAGTTGATGCAATCCGGAGCCTCCGCCGGATCTCTCGGAAAATGGGCCGTCCAGATCGGAGGCATGCCCGACGAGAAAGCCGCAAGCAAACTCGCCGACCACATCACCCGCCGCTATCAAACGGCTAAAGTCCTGCGATTCAAAAGCCCTGCTGGAGACTGGTGGATTCGTGTCCGCGTGCTGGATGACGACCACGAACGCGCACAAAGACTGGCCGCCGAAACGGAAACTCCCGAAGGCTCTGTCTTCCTTGTTCGCTTAGACTGACAAACCCTGTAGGCATTATCGCGACCGTCTGCTGACAACTCATCCGACCCTTTGTTATCTTTCTCGCAAGCGAGCCAACCATGACGGATCCAAACTGCCTGTTTTGCCGCATTATTCGCGGGGAGATTCCATCCAAGAAAGTGTATGAAGACGAGCACGTCTTCGCGTTTGATGACATTAATCCACAAGCACCTACCCATGTGCTGGTGATTCCCAAGCGGCATTTTGCTGGATTGAAAGAAGCCGACCAATCGGAGGCTGAGGTAATCGGTCAGTGTCATCTTGCTGCCGCTCAGATCGCACGTCAGCGCAAGATTGAACAGGGGTATCGGACGGTCCTCAATGTCGGGCCAGGTGCCGGACAGTCCGTCTTTCACCTGCACGTGCATCTGCTGGGTGGACGACCACTCAATTGGCCGCCAGGCTAGGGACTACAGAGCGCTGCCGACGCCAGTCTCTTTCGAGTGGTGGTAGTGGAATTGATGAAGAGGACAGCTGTTTCTCAAACCTGAAAAAAGCTACTGCACCGTGGGTTCGGCGTCTTCCGGCGCCCCATGTCGGCGAAGCAACTGCGGCAGGTTCTGCGAGAACGCCGACCGCGGCAAGACCATGTCACATCCCACTTCGTGCGCCTTCTGCTTCAGATCGCCTTGCACGTGCGACAGGAACCCAATAATCGAAGTGCCCTTCTTCAGCTTGCTCTTGAGTTTCGGTATCAACGTTAACGGCTTCACGCCGTTATTGTTGAGGTCGAAAATAATGAGTGACGGCTTTTCGTCCCCGTTCTGCTGCATCTTGTCCGTCATCTCTTTGTCCGTCTTCACGAACTCAACCTTTACGTTGAGCTTGCGCGCGGTCTCTTGGATCTTCGCCATGAAAAACAAATCTTCAATAAAAACGAAGATGCGAGAATTCGATTCGACACTAGCAGGCAAAGGTTCCGGTTCCGGTTGCGGATACTGCGCCGAGAATCCCGGACGCGGGCGGCCACCTTTGTGCCCGTTATGGTTTCCCCCAGCCAGCGCAGCTCGGTAGCTGTGGTCCATCGGCGCCGTATAGATGCCGTCTTTGTTTTCCCTGCTCATGCCCTGACCGGGCCGTTGACCGCGTTGGTTGTGTTGCCGCCGACCTCTCCGCCGCCGTCGTCCTCCCCCACCGGAGTTTTTTCCTGGTCCTGCGTTCATAGTCCTCTCAAATTGTTCACTGAAGTTGCAAATCTTTACAGATTCTCAATATGCCGTTTCAGACGCACATCTGCTGCGGATGCATAGGGGCTCGGCCCGACACACTCCCATTTCTTCTGCGGTTGCGAATGGCAACGGAACACACTATGGAACGAACCCCAACCTTGCAAAGAACTGCTATACACGAAATGAAAATCTAAATCGGTTTCGATTTTCCGCTTATCGGATCCGTAAAAGGCGCCGCATTGGATTGGCGGACGCAGAAGGCCTGCGCGGGAACGAGGCCTAAACGAGAACACTCATATGTTACTCGTCCTTGCAAAACCGCGCAAGGCCCATCCCGGTAGCTTTTGCACAGGAGGTCATGCCCGTGCGATGGACACCCCAATCACCCCGCCACTATGGGCCGATGTTGCCGGAAGTGGGGATTTTGACTCTGAATCGAGCTTTCTAAGCTCTCTGCACTCCGCCCAATTTTGTCAGCGCATCCACAATCTTCACCGACCATTGCGCAATCTCGTCATCGCGTAACGTGCGCTCCGCAGATTGCATCCGGACACGCAGCAGCACAGAATATTTTCCGACTGGAATCGTTCCGCCACGGAAAATCTCCTCTGGCCGAAACTCCCGTAATTCAGCGATTCCCAAATCGGCCACAGTCTTGTTGATCTCCGAAAACAGAATTTTATCGTCAAACACAAACGAAAAGTCTCTCTCTACCGCGGGATACTTGCCGAGTGGCATGAACTTCACGGCGCGCAATCCCAGGTCGTACAGTTGCTCCAAATCGATTTCCGCGACGAACACATCCTGCCGCAGCTTGCGAGCGGTCGCCACTTCGGGATCAATTTGTCCAAACTCCGCCACCACCACACCGTTCATCCGTGCACGCGCCGAGCGCCCAGGGTGATAGTACCCGGCCGCGCCGGGTTCATATCGAGCCTCGCCGGCAAAGAGCGCCAACAGGTTCTCTACGTCGCCCTTGAACCCGCGAAACGCCTCCGCCGCAGCAGCCTTTTCTCCATTGCTCACATCGAGCGCACCGCTAGCAGGCAAAGCGCTGCGCACTGCGTCTAGCGTCGCACCGAGACACGCACGCCGAGGCTCCAGTCGCTCGCCCTTTAACATTTCATACAAGCCGCCGATTTCAAACAGCCGTGCACCCAATGCATCGCGATTCAAATTCCAGCCCAGCATGTCGAGCATCCCGGGCACCAGCGACGTGCGCATGATAGATGCTTCCTCGCTGAGCGGGTTCTCCAACTCGAGGACTTGTGTCCCAGAAGAAAATCTCTCCGCATCCGCGTGCGATATGAAACTGAGCGAGAGGGCCTCGTTGTATCCGAGCGCCAGTGCGCGTGCACGCACGGTGGAATCAACAGGCGCATGTGGCAACTCGACTACCGCCCCGCTGTAAGCAGGCAGAGTATTCTCGAACTTGTCGTAACCGTGCATCCGCGCAACTTCTTCAATGACGTCGATCTCACGCTCAACATCCAGGCGCCAACTCGGTATCTGAACTCGGAACTGAGCGTCGCCCTGGCCTTCGGGAATGAGATTGAATCCCAGCCTCTTGAGTAGCCGGAAAATGAGGCCCGCGTCGAGATCTCCACCGAGGATCCTGCGCACCTCGGAAACACGCAGGATTACAGGAGCCTGGTCCATTTTCTTGGACACGACATCGACCACGTCACCGACCAGTTCTCCACCGCCCGATTCCAGAATCATCTTGGCGACAAGATCGCAGGAAAGTACGGTCGATTCGAAATCTGCGCCCCGCTCGAAGCGGTGCGAAGCGTCAGTATGCAGCGTGTGCCGGCGTGACATCTTGCGCACGATCGCCGGATCCCACCACGCCGATTCGATCAGAATATTGCGCGTCTTCTCGGTAATCATGGTGTCGTACCCGCCCATGACTCCCGCAAGCCCTACGGGCTTCTTCGCGTCGCAGACGACAAGATCTTCTGTCGTGAGTTTTCGCTCGACGCCATCCAGAGTCTTCAGCGTCTCGCCCGCACGCGCCTTCCGCACGATGATCTTGCTCCCCTCGAGGAGGTCCATGTCGAACACGTGCGTCGGTTTCCCAATCTCCCAAAGCACGTAGTTGGTAGCATCAACAGCATTCGAAATCGGCCGCTGATCCAGCAACTGCAGACGATGCGCAATCTTCTCGGGCGAAGGCTTGATATGAGTATTGCGAATCACCTGCGCGCTAAAGCGAGGACACAGTGCAGGCTCCTCCACAATAATGGGAAACGAGCGTTCGCTTGAAGCTTTCGCTGAAGGCTGACGGCTGAGAGCTGAAAGCTGCTTCAGCGGGCGATCGTAAATCGCCGCCGCCTCCCGCGAGACCCCATAATGATTCATCGCATCGGGACGATTCGTCCCGATCTCCATCTCGAACACACTATCCGCGCCAGCCCCGCTGATCCCCTCGACCGAGATTCCAACATTGGTCAGGTCCTCAGCCAGACGGCGGTCGTCGACCGCGAGATCAACGTAATCGCGAATCCATTGTGGAGAAAGTTTCATGAGAAGTTTCTCGCTCCTAGCTATTAGCTCCTAGCAAACCAGCTCACGATGAGCTAGAAGCTAGCAGCCAGGAGCTAGAAGCTCTTACCCAAACTGCTGCAAAAACCGCACATCCCCCTGAAAGAAGTACTGCAAATCATCCACGCCGTACTTCAGCAAAGCAAGCCGGTCCACACCCATCCCGAATGCAAATCCCGATACTTTTTTCGGGTCGTAGCCGTTGTCCTTCACGAACTCGAACACGTTGGGATCGACCATCCCGCAACCCAGCACCTCGATCCATCCGGTCTGCTTGCAAGGACGGCACGGATCAGTCCCGCGCTTCCCGCTGCCGCCACAGATAAAGCACGTCACGTACAACTCCGCGCTAGGTTCGGTGAAAGGAAAGAAAGACGGCCTGAAATGTGTCTTAACCGAAGACCCGAACAGCGCCTTCATCGCGTGATCCAGCGTCCCCTTGAGATCGCCGAATGTGATGTTTGTATCCACCGCGAGTCCCTCGATCTGATGGAACATCGGCGAGTGGCTGGCATCCGGAGGATCGTTGCGGTGCACGGTTCCGGGAATCACAATGCGAATCGGCGGACGCATCTTCTCCATCGTTCGAATCTGCACCGGCGAAGTATGCGTGCGAAGCAGCAACCTCTCCCTCTGCGGCTTGGCTTGCTGCCCGGCAATGAACAACGTGTCCTGCGAATCGCGCGCCGGATGGTTGGGCGGAAAGTTCAAAGCCTCGAAGTTGTAGTAGTCGGTCTCGACGACCGGACCCTCGGCTACCGAGTACCCGAGTTTTTGAAACACGCCGACAATCTCGTTGGTTGTTTTCACCACCGGATGTTCAGCGCCAATCGGCCGCCGCACTCCGGGAAGAGTAATATCGACAGCTTCAGTCGCCAGGGAATCCGTGCCTGCCGCGGAAACGTGCGCCCCATCCACCAGCTCGGTAATCCGCGCTTTCAAATCATTGACGCGAATCCCTGCTTCACGCTTCGCTTCTTTGGGCGCACCTTTCAGCCATAGATCATTGATCTGCGTCAGGATCCCGTTCTTCCGAGCCATCCACCGGTCGCGAAACGTCTTCAGATCGGCATCGCTGCGAACCACCGTGGATTCTTCCTGGCACGCAGCAATGCATTCGCCGGAAGCTTTCTCCAGCGCTGCCGCCGAATAATCCGTCAGTTTAGGAACGGAATAAGCCATAGTCCAAGCACTGTCATCCTGAGCGCAGCGAAGGATCCCTTTCACCTACACGCATCCCATGCCGTCGCAGGGAATTTTCCACCACGGAGCCCGTTAGAGACCCCGCCTGCTCGGAACGAAAGATTATATGTGAGTAGCGGAACGACTTCGCGGAAGCCGGAAGCCCACTTTCCTAAGCCAGCGCCGTCTTCGCCTGCGACGCCAGCCCGGCAAACCCCGCCGGATCATTCACTGCCAGGTCCGCGAGAATCTTGCGGTCCAGCTCGACGCCGGCCTTCTTCAGCCCGTGAATGAACTGGTTGTAGCTCAATCCGTTGAGCTTGGCAGCTGCACCGATGCGCACGATCCACAGCGAACGGAACTGCCGTTTGCGCTGCTTGCGTCCTGCATAAGCAAACTTCAGCCCGCGTTCAACCGACTCTTTGGCTGAACGGTAGAGCTTCGACTTAGTAAGGAAATATCCGCTAGCGCGGTCAAGTATCTTCTTGCGTTTCTGGCGGCGTTTGGTTCCGCGCTTTACACGAGGCATGGTGTTCTCCTTTTAGCTTCACGTTTATGGCGGCTGGAGGTAAGGACGATTCGCCTGGAGCGATCGATGACCTCTTCACACGCCCGGCAATTGTTGATTGATGATTGTTGATTGTTGAACAAAAACCTCAGCGCGTCACGTTTTCATTCAACAATCAACAATCAAAATTCAACAATGCTTTGCTCACTGATACGGAATCATCCGCAGCACTTTAGCGAGATCTCCATCGCTCACCAAAGAGCCTTTGCGCATCTTCCGCTTGGTTTTGGTCTCTTTCGACGTCAGGATGTGACGCAGTTTCGCATTCCCCCGCTTCACTTTTCCTGTCGCTGTTTTCTTGAAGCGCTTGGCCGCGCCCTTGTGTGTCTTAAGTTTCGGCATAAAAACCTCAGCTATTAGCATCTGGCATTTAGCACTTCAGGCAAACAATACTCCACTCAGGCATTCTCTCGACTGGCCTAAGTGCCAAGTGCCAATTGCGATGAATTTGTATTCGTCGCTTCAGCCGCGCTACGACGCGGGCTTGGCGACCTGCGCCGGAGGCGGGTTCTCGCTCGCAGTACTCTGCGCTGCGGCCTTCAGCTTTCGTTCTTTCTCTTTTTCCTTCTCACGTTCCTTGTCCGACTTCTTCGGCGCCAGGATCGCGTGCAGCGTGTTGCCTTCCTGACGGGGACGAAACTCGACAATGCTCTGGGACTCGACGTCTTTGATCAGCCGCTCCAGAATCTGCCGTCCCAGCCCGGTGCGCGTCATCTCGCGTCCGCGGAAGAAGATCGTCGCCTTAACCTTGTCGCCCTCGTCCAGGAACCGCAAAACATGGTTCTTCTTGGTCTCGTAATCGTGGTCGTCCACATTGATGCGGAACTTGACCTCTTTTACGGTAATTGTCTTCTGATGCTTCTTGGCCTCGCGCTCTTTCTTTTCCTGCTGGTAGAGATACTTCCCGTAATCCATGATGCGGCATACGGGAGGCTGCGCGGTGGGCGAAATCTCAACCAGGTCCAGATTTTTCTCGCGGGCTTTTCGGACCGCTTCGAACGGTTGCATGATGCCGAGCTGATTCCCTTCGTCGTCAATCACGCGGATCTCGCGGGCCCGAATGCGATCATTGATGCGGATAAAACGCTTGTCGATACAGTCCTCCGTGCTCTAAGCAACTGAGAATAAAGAATTATAGCATGAGGAGTTCCGACCCCTTTCAACTCTGCGATGCCTCAAAAAAGGTCGCCGATCTTTCGATAGAATGACACTGTAGCCGGGAGCAAATGCTGGTGAGAATCCAGCCGCCAGCCAGAACGACTTGGCTGAGTCGTCGTCTAACTCTAAAGACATCCCGGCTTTCACCTTTGCTCAAGAGAACTACTTCATGTGCCGCAACATCAAAATACTCTTCAACTTCAAACCTCCCGCGACCGACGATGAGGTCCGCTCTGCGGCCCTTCAATTCGTCCGCAAAATCAGCGGTTTCAACAAGCCGTCCAAGGCGAACGAAGCAACGTTCCAAGCTGCAGTCGAGGAAATTACGTTGGTCGCGAGGCGGCTACTCTATTCGCTCGAAACGACCTCTCCGCCCAAGAACCGGGAAGAAGAGGCCGCTAAGGCCAAAGCCCGCTCCATCGCTCGTTTCGGCGACTGATCTCGCGACTCCGACATCATCCAGCCGGGAATGAAGTACTATCTTCGGGACATATCGACTCGCTATGAACCAACTCAAGTTGCGCACTGCTCTTGCCATCGTCGTTCTGTGCTCAGCGCTTGCAGCTGCACAGCAGTCGGAAGCGCCAATTCTCGAACACGGCAAATTCACCCTTCACAAATTCGGACAGCCCATCGGCGAGGAAACCTACGAGATCCGCCACGATGGTGACTCGCTCACTGCGAAAATCGAATTTAAGTTCACCGACCGCGGTTCCGCCGTCCCGCTCTCGACCACCTTCGTCGCCAGCCATGACTGGACTCCTCAGTCTTTCGAAATCAAGGGCAAGACCGCGCGCCCGGTATCGATCGATCAATCCGTTGTCATCAAAGACGGCGCGATCGCGGTGCGTAGTCGCGACAAGCAAAATGCCGCGCGCCCCCTGCCCTCCGGCCCTTTTTTCACGATCGCGGGATACGCCCCGGTCACGATGCAGATGCTCTTGGTGCGTTATTGGGCAGCTCACGGATCCCCAGCGGAGTTCCCCATTCTTCCGACCAATGGCACTGTGAAAATCGAACCGCGCGGGCCAGACACGTTTCATGTCGACGGAAAGGATGAGAGGCTCGAGCGCTACACCGTCGAAGGCTTGATCTGGGGTCGCGAAACGTTGTGGTTCGACTCAGATAAAAAGCTCGTTGCCACCGTCTCCACCGATGCCGAATTCGATCACTTTGAGGCCATTCGCAGCGGTTATGAAAGCGCTTTGGGAGATTTCGTCAGCAAAGCCGCCGCCGACGGAATGAGTGCCCTCGCCGACCTGTCGAAAACAATCCCCGGCAGCCACGCATCTGCTCTCGCGATCGTAGGCGCAACGTTGATCGACGGGACGGGCGCTCCTGCTCTCACGGACTCAGCGGTCGTTATTCAGGATGGACGCATTGTCGCAGTCGGGCCGCGCCAAAAAACGAAGATTCCGAAAGACGCGCAGGTCGTCGACGCCAAAGGCAAGTTTCTCCTTCCCGGCCTTTGGGATATGCACGCTCACTTCGAACAGGTCGAGTGGGGGCCAATCTACCTCGCCGCTGGCGTGACCACCGTACGCGACTGCGGCAATGAATTTGAATTCATCGCCTCAGTTCGCGACGCCATCGCTCAGGGCCGCGGCCTTGGCCCGCGACTCCTGCTCGCAGGTTTTGTCGATGGAACCAGCACGTTCGCCATCGGGATGGCTCGGGTCGACACTCCAGAACAAGCGAAAAGCTGGGTCGACCGCTACCATTCCGCCGGCTTCCAGCAGATGAAGATTTACAGTTCCGTGAAACTCGAAGAGGTCAAGGCTGTCGCTGACGAAGCACACCACCTCGGCATGACAGTCACCGGGCACGTCCCCGAAGGGCTCGATGCTTATCAGGTGATCGAGGCCGGGCAAGATCAGATCAATCACATCCACTACATCATCGACATCATGCGCGCGCCACTTCCCGACAATGCCAGTCGCGCGGACCGCAGAAACGCTGAGGCAAATCTGGATCTCAACTCTGCCGAAGCTCAAAAAGCACTGGCCTTCCTCAAAGATCATCACACGGTCGTGGATCCGACCGTCGCGCTGTACGAACTATTCGGCGCCACCACAGCACATCCTCCCGCCAGTTTCGAACCGGGCATAGTCAAGGTTCCCTCCGAACTCGCCCAGCCCCTCACAGACGTTGGGCCCCCCAATGAGAACTCAGAACTGGGTCAAAAAATCTTTCAGAAGGACCTGGCGGTAGTCGGAGCGTTGCACAAGGCAGGCATCCCAATCGTTGCTGGCACCGATCAGGCCGTGCCGGGCCACAGCCTGCATCGTGAGATGGAGCTGTACGTCCAAGCTGGATTCACTCCCCTGGAAGCGATTCAGGCAGCCACCACCGTCCCTGCTCGTGTCATGGGCCTCGACAAAGAAGTCGGGACTGTCGAGAAGGGAAAACGTGGAGACTTGATTCTGCTAACAGCCGACCCCCTTCAGGACATTCACAACACCCGCACAGTCGAATACGTCATAACCAACGGCACCATGTATCACGCAGCCGAACTCTGGCAAAGCGTAGGCTTCAAACCGTAAACCAGGGGCTAGGGATCAGGGATTAGGGCCTCGGATTCCAAACAGCACCTAACTTTGCACCCGGTCCGTGGCCCCTAACCCCTAATCCCTAGCCGAACGTCGCTGTGCTAGTCTGCCTTTCATGGCAACTCGTACTAAACGCAAGCACAAAACCCCCGCGCTAAAAACACGATTTCAAAAATCGGGGCCGCCTCCCGCCAAGCACTTCCTCTCCGATAAGGTCTCGCACTTCACGGAATCAGTAATCCGTGAAATGACCCGCCAGGCCATGCTGTACAACGCCGTAAACCTCGCGCAGGGCTTCCCGGACTTTTCCGCCCCAGAGGAAATCAAACGCGCCGCACAAGACTCCATTGCCGCTGACGTCAATCAATACGCCATCACATGGGGCGCTAAGAACCTGCGCAACGCCATCGCTCGCCAGATGCGAGTTTGGCAAGGCATCACCGTCGATCCCGAGAAAGAAATCACTGTCTGCTGCGGATCAACCGAAGCGATGATCTCGACTCTATTGGCGGTCTGCAATGCCGGAGACGAAGTGGTCATCTTCGAACCCTTCTACGAGAATTACGGGCCCGACTCTGTGCTGAGTGGCGCCAAGCCGAAATTCGTGAAACTCTGCCCGCCCAAGGACGACACCGGCGAGTGGACCTTCGATGAAAAAGAACTCCGCCGCGCGTTCGATAAGCACACCAAGGCCATCATCCTGAACACACCCAACAACCCAACGGGCAAGGTCTTCACCCGGGCGGAACTGGAGCTGATTCGCGATCTTTGCCTCGAGTTCAATGTGCTTGCCATCACCGACGAAATTTACGAACACATTCTCTACGACGGCACTCACCACATTTCGATGGCCTCGCTCGACGGCATGCGCGACCGCACCGTCACCATCAACGGAATGTCGAAAACCTATAGTGTGACGGGATGGCGCGTCGGATGGGCAGTTGCACCAGAGAAGATCACGAACGCGATTCGCAAGGTTCACGACTTCCTAACGGTCGGCGCTCCCGCACCGCTGCAGGAGGCGGGAGCAGCCGCCTTGAGCCTCCCGCCCGAGTACTACCTCAAACTGGCCGAGGGATATCGAGTGCGTCGCGATCAACTGGTGCCTGCTCTCACGGTGGCAGGCTTCCGGTGCTTCCAGCCGCGAGGCGCTTATTACGTGATGACCGACATTTCGAAGTTCGGATACAAGGATGATGTGTCTTTCGCGAAAGACCTCGTCCAGGACGTCGGGGTAGCCTGTGTCCCTGGCTCGAGTTTCTACCGCGATCCGCGCGACGGCGCGAAGCAGGTAAGGTTTGCGTTCTGCAAGAGGCCTGAAACACTCAACGAAGCCGCGCGCAAGCTCAGTAAACTGGGCAGAAAGTAGTCCTTAAAACGCAAAGGACGCAAATGAAACCTCTGCGTCCCCAGCGTCCTCTGCGGGTTTAACTTTTACTTTGTAATCACCCCACAAGCCACCCGATCTCCAGAGGCGCCTGCCGGATCGGTCTTGTAGTCGTCGGCCTTCGCGTGAACTACTATCGCCGCGCCATTGGTCAGCAAGGAATGGGGTCCGTCTTTCAACGTGACCTCATCATTCTTAACTTCCACGGACGCCTTTCCGTCGGCTCTCACCATAAAGTTCTTCATGTCTCCCGCATGGTGACCGTCCGGGCTGTCGAATCCGTGCTTCTTGCTTTCGGGATTAAAATGACCGCCCGCAGACTTGAAGTCGGGTCCTTCACATTTCGGAACCTGGTGGAAGTGGATGGCATGTTCGCCGGGACTCAGATCGTGCAGTTGCAACTTGAGCACGACTCCCGATCCCGCATCCCAAATCAAAACCGTGCCCACATCCTTGCCTTGGGCATCCTTTAATTCAACCTTTGTCTTGCCGAAGCTATTGGATGGCACGGTAAGAAACGCAACAAGCAATCCGCACGCGAAAAGGGGAAGGGATTTCATTTGGTCCTCCTGAGAAATAAAGCTGGGTTGGATTATAGCTAACAGTCAATCTGCTGAATTAATCACCAGGGCCGGGCCTCAATGATCGCAGATAAGCGACAACCGATTCCGCGTCTTCCCGGCTCATTCGAAACTGCGGCATCGGAGGCCGCAAATGTGTACCGTCGGTCCAAATTCCCGTCGTCAGCAAGCGGACCATATCTTCGTCGCTCGCCGGAGGCGTACCCGCAATCCGGGGAGCCTTCAGCGGCCAGTTGCCAGTCGGGTGAGCGGGCAGGAGCCATACCGAAGCACCACCTAGCGCCCGGCTAGTCTCAATCTCTCCCGAATCGGTCCGCGGAGTGTGACACATGCCGCACATCGCGACACCTTCCACAATGTACTTACCCCTTGCAATCTGGCTGTCGCTGTTCTTGGTTTTGGCGCTTTCAGCGGACTGCTGGGCCTGCGAACGCCCTGCCACGGTGATTACACCCAACCCGAGGATGATCAGCACCCACAAGAATGATTGAATTTCTCGCACTTTCATCGGCCCGAGCGGCATGACCTAACTTCCTGACATTTGGATGTCGGGTTGCGACTGCGAGGTTGACGGCAATCGCCAGCTTCCTTGCCGCGCTGCGCATGTACCTTCGTGTTTTTTGGTACTGGTGAATTTAGGGGCCGGCAAAAAGTGCGAATAGTGCCCGCGGTGTCCACAGGAATGTGGAGTATACTGCGAGGAAGTTCGAATCTCTTTTCGGGGAAAGTGGGGTTATGGCGTCCAACGCAGTGGAACCCTTGCCAGATCAGATTCCTGCCGACGATTTTCAGGCGCTGGAAGAGAAGATTTATCGCACCATAGAGATGTACAAGGCGGCGCGGCAGGCTCAGGCATCCGCTGAACGCGACGCCCAGCGCTTGCGGCAACAACTCGAAGACCGCGAAGAGGAACTCGTTCGCTTACGGCGTGAATCGGTGCAATTGAAGAAAGAGCGCGAGGACATTCGCGGACGCGTCGAGAAAATGCTGGCCCAGATCGAGTCATTGGCCGAGGCGAGTTAGGCGCAAGCAAAAACTTCTCCACGGGAGAACATCGAATGGCGACAGCGACGAAGGATCCTTTAGTAAAAGATGCGCAGAACGCCAGCGTGAGAGTGGAGATCTTCGATCAGGCCTACAATCTGCGCGGCTCCGATCCCGAATACATTCTGAAGCTCGCGGATTACGTCGACTCTAAAATGCGAGCCGTGGCCGCCGCAACCAACACCATCGACACCGTCCGTCTTGCGGTGCTCGCCGCCCTCAACATCGCCGACGAATACCACCTTCTCAAGAAAAACCAGAACCCCGGGACAACCGATTACCGCAAGCGCACGCATCAACTCGTAAATGCGCTTGATGAAATCCTGCAAGATGATCACCGGGCCGGTTAGCACTCCAACTTTCTCTCCCCTTTTACTGCTTCTGCTGCTCCTGTCCGTTTCCTACGCCCAGGAAACCACCGTTCGTTCCCGATCCAATCTGGTGCTTGTTCCGACGCTAGTGAAGGACCAGCAGGGAGGCATTGTCTACGGACTGGAGAGCAAGGATTTCATTATTGAAGACAATGGAGTGGAACAGTCTGCCCGTCTGGATGAGGCGCCCGAAGCCCAGCCCCTCTCGCTCGTAATCGCCATCCAGCGCGGACGCCGAGCCTCATACGAATTCTCGCGAATGCAAGGCCTGCGAACCATGCTCAGTCCTCTGTTTGCTTCGGGCACGGCACAGGTCGCGGTCGTCGAGTTCGACAGTCGTGTGGATCTTTCAAGAAACTTTACCAGTGATGAAGCGCTGATCGACGCTGCCCTCGGCAGCCTTCAGGCAGGGGATGATGGCGCTGCCATCCTCGACGCGATTGCCTACTCCATCAAATTGCTAAGCGCGCAACCGGACAATCGCTTGCGTGTTCTGCTCCTGATCAGCGAGACGCGCGATCACGGAAGCCAGGCGAAGATCGAGCAGACGGTCGCCGCCGTTGGCCAGGCCAACGCCGTGATGTACTCGCTCGCGTTCTCTCCCGGGCTCTCCAACATCCTCGACACCGGCCGCGGCATGAACACTCCGCTCAATCCCAATGCAAGAAGCGAAATGCACCCCACCATAGATTTCCTCGATCTCGCCTACCGGACGGCCCAGGCCATGCGCAAGAATGTGCCAAGTACGGTGGCCTCCATGACCGGCGGCGAATATGAACTCTTCGCATCGCGCAAGAAATTCGAAGTGCGGATGAACGATTTCACCAATCATCTCCACAATCGCTATCTGCTGAGTTTCGCGCCGAAAGAGCCAGCCCCTGGACTCCACCACTTGCAAGTGCGCTTGAAGGACCCCGCTAATGGAATAGTCCTCGCGCGGACCAGTTACTGGGCCGAAGAGCAAACGAAGAACTAGTCGTTGCGGGCGGAACTTGATGCCGAGTCCAGGACCTCGCGCACCTTGGCAACCAGCGCCGCCAAGGTGAACGGTTTCGGCAGAAACCACAGTCCAGGATCGAGCACCCCATAGTGAACGATCGCGTTGTCCGTGTAGCCGGAAATATATAGAACGCGTATTCTCGGACACACCTTCTGAATTCGTTCCGCCAGTTGGCGTCCATTTATCCGCGGCATCACCACGTCTGTCACTAATAGCCGAAGATCATGGTGGTTCGCTTCGGAAATCGCAATCCCTTCCTCGGGAGTGGCCGCGGTGAGCACGTTGTACCCACAATGCTTCAGAACCGAAGAACTCAATTCCCGGAGCTGCGGATCATCTTCCACAAGAAGAATGGTCTCGGTCCCGCGCGAAACGCTTCCCGGATGCTTCTCGGCTCCGGCTTCCTCCACTGGCTGATCGACACGCGGAAGGTAGATTTTGAACGTCGTGCCCTGATTGGGTTCACTGTATACCCAAATGTAGCCGCCGCTTTGTTTTACGATGCCGTACACCATCGAAAGTCCAAGCCCTGTGCCCTTTCCCACTTCCTTCGTCGTATAGAAGGGCTCAAAAATTCGGGTTAACGTCTCCGCGCTCATCCCCGTTCCAGTGTCACTCACGGCAAGCATCACGTACCTGCCGGGCTCGACGGGTTGGTGCTCGCGGGCATACGTCTCGTCCAAAACCGCATTTGACGTTTCCAGCGTGAGCTTCCCTCCGCGCGGCATTGCATCGCGCGAATTGAGCGCCAGATTCATAACCACTTGCTCGATCTGTCCGGGATCCGCTTTCACCGTCCCCAGATCTGTAGCAGGGACGGTCAACACTTCGATATCTTCCCCAATCAGGCGGCGCAACAACGAGTCCAGATTCAGAACGATGTCGTTCAGATTGATCACCCGCGGCGAGAGCACCTGCTTACGGCTGAACGCCAGCAATTGCCGCGTGATCCCGGCGGCACGCTCCGCCGCCGACTTGATCTGCCCCGTGCTATCAGCCAGGCGGCCTTCCGCCTGAAGTCCATCCTTCAGAATCTGCGAATAGCCCAGGATAATCGTCAGCAAATTATTGAAATCGTGAGCGATCCCCCCGGCCAGCCGGCCTACGGCCTCCATTTTTTGCGATTGGCGCAAGCGCTCCTCGAGCGCCACCCGCTCGCTGATGTCTCGAATTCCGCTCGAAATCAGCATGCCTTGCTCAGTCTCGAGTGGGCTCAAACTGACTTCGATCGGAAACTCCGTCCCATCCTTTCGCAGTCCCATCAATTCCAATCGCTTGCCCATCTCCCGTACCGATGGATTCTCTGCGAATTCGGTGCGACGGGTCGGATGCGAATCCCGATAGCGCGCCGGCATCAGCATCTCAATCGGCTGGTTGAGCAGCTCCTCGCGCTTGTACTCAAACAAGCGTTCCGTTTGTGCGTTGACCAAAACAATTCGGCCTTCCCGGTCCGTCACCACCATTGCATCCGGCGCAGACTCCAGCAATCCGCGGAACTTTGCCTCAGCCCTCTCGCGTTCCGTGACATCCTGTACCAATGACGCCACGCCGATCACTTTTCCGCTTTCGTCCACCAGCGGTGTGTTGTACCACTCACATGAGATTGTTCGGCCGTCCTTGGTGACATTGTTGTTTGTGCTGCGGCTTCCACCCTTCTGGTTCAGCAACAGCTTCCACACTTGGTCCACTTGCGAATGCCATTGGCTGGGTACGATGAAACTGCCTCGATTTCCTACCGCCTCCTCTCGCGAATACCCGAATATCTTTTCCGCTGCCGGATTCCAACTCACGACTCGGAACTCCAAATCCCACTCCACCACCGCGAGCGGCGTGTTCTCAATGTGCATCCGCAGACTCTGCTGCGAACGCCGGAATTCTTCTTCCGCCCGCTTTCGATCTGTAATATCCCTTGCAATTCCCAGAACTCCGATCGTCTTCCCCGCAGCATCACGGTAAGGCCCTTTTGTCGTTAGGAAAGTACGGGTGATGCCCTTGGCCGTCCCTACTTCCTCGTAGGTGATGGTTTCACCGCTACGCAGAATCTCGCGGTCTCTCTCCATGATCGGGCGACCGGTTTCGGGCGTGAAAATCTCCTGGTCGTTCTTGCCCAGTACCTCACTCACTTCTAATCCGACAAAGCGGGCCGACGCGGGGTTGGACATTACGTACCGGCCTTCGCTGTTTTTCACGAACACCGCATCCGTCGTGCTCTCGGTGATCCCTCGCAGCAACGCCAGATTTTTCTCGAGCTCCTCTGAGCTCACCATCAGTTGCCGCTGTACCACAACAAAGCGACCGCCCGCGGCGGCGAATGACACTGTTGCCAACGCGACTGACCAGTAAAACTGTTCCCGCGCAATGCTGAGTACCAACGGGAAGACCACCGCCGGAATCAACAATGGAGAAAACTGCGCCAGCAATTCAAAGCTTCGCGATCGCTTCTCTATCTCGGCACCAAGCTCCGGCTCATTCCACGTCCCGGCCACCAGAATCAAGATGCTGTAGCTCAGTGTCCAGGTGAGATCAAACCACTGCCCCTGCCGATAATTCCCGGAGGCCTGATACGCAAGCGTGCCGTTAAGGACAATGGCATGGACTGTCAGGAAACCGCCCATACGTCCAAAAAATCTTCTCTCCAACCGATTGCTGCTGATCACGGAACGTAGGATGAAACTGACCGCAATCAATCCGAAAAACAAGATGCCGGCGTAAAAGGCCCAATGTTGCATCTCGCGGCCTGCCATCTGCCAGCGCGAAGGCACATAAATCTGTGACATCAAAACGGCGAGCGCTAGTGTGCACACTTGCGCAAAATCGCACAATCGCAGCCACTGGTATCCGCTCTCCGGGTCGCGTGGAGTCAAAAACAGCGTCATCACGATCGGCACGACCCAGAAAAACACCAGCACGTCGCTCGGCCACAACGTACCCAGCGGCTCGCGCAGATAGTCGTAATATTCGGTGTAGAGACCTTGACCGATTGCGGTTAGAAGCGCCGCGAAGGCTACGAGCCGCCAGACTCGCTTGCCGTAGCGCCCCGCTTTTCGGGATGCCTGCCAGCACACGATCGAGGCGACCAACGGCGCCAGCGTGTCAATCCAGTCGCCCCACACCGACGCCGTGTCCGTTCCATAACGGAGCGCTATGACAGACACGTGTGCGACGATGAGGATTGCTGCCGCCGCCAACGCGGTCCTGCGCAGCTGTGACATCTCCCGAGACTTCTCCAGCGTCTCGCACAATCGGCATGCGAGCACGCTCTGGGCCCATTAGTGACTCCAGAGTATACAACGCATAGGTTGTTTGCAGAATCAAGTACTTGCGTGGGGCTCGACTGGAATAAACTCTTCCTTCGACAGCCTCGCAAACTTTCAAATGTGAACCATTCATTACTTTAGTTGCACGCATTCTGCCAACTTTTTGCGCCTCTCCTCTTGCCAACCGCATCTGTTTTCCCTAGCATCCACATTGAAAGCCGACCTGCCAGGTTGGTGATGGCGGGTAACCGATATTTGAACCAATGCAGAATGAACGGGAGCTCGACTCGAACTAGGATCCGGTGAGCAACGCTGCGCCATGCGCAGATGCCTAAAGGGTCTCGGCGGGCGCCCAACGTCTACCGACGGGTTCATTCTCGGCCCCGTCACACGGCTCAGTGGGTCGGCTTCTCTTTAAGTTGTCATGCTGAGCTAAGAAGACTTCGTAGAAGTTTCTTCGGAGTCGACGCATTCTTATCCGCCAGAATCCCTGTATCACTGGGCCCACAGCGCTAGAGAAACTCCTGTTAGACTTATTCGGAAGCGAATTCCAAAAGCGAATCGGCGCATCTAACTAACAAGTGTTCCCCCAACTCTTTCATTACGGAAGCATTTCACTTCCCACTTATGGTTTTCTCGTCGCCCTCGGAGTCCTACTCGGTCTCTGGATCAGCGTCCGCAATTCCGAGCGCCTCGGCTACGACGGGGATAAAGCCTGGAATCTCGGCATCATCGTTGTGCTATGCGGAATTCTCGGCGCCAAGATTCTGTACGTAATCAACGAGTGGAGTTACTTCTCCGCCCACAAGGGCGAGATCTTTAGCATCAATACCCTGCAGGCAGGCGGGGTTTTCTCCGGTGGCCTGCTCGCTGCCTTTGTCGCAGCCGCGTGGTACGTCCGTCAGAACCGCATGCCCGCGCTTGGCACCTGTGACGCCTTCTCCCCAGGCCTCGCTTTCGGACACGCGCTCGGCCGTATCGGTTGCTTCGCTGCCGGCTGCTGCTACGGCAAACCGACTCATCACTGGTGGGGTGTTACGTTCCGAAATCCTTTGGCGAACTCCATCACGGGGACACCGCTGGGTATTCCTCTCGAACCCACACAACTCTTCGAATTCGCCGTCGAACTCGCCAATTTCTTCTTCCTGATGTGGTTGTTGAAGCGCAGAAAATTCGACGGTCAGATCTTTGGCGCTTTTTTGTTCATCTATGGAATCGCACGCTTCTTCCTCGAATATCTGCGGGACGATCCCGGCCGTGGCTCCGTCTTTGGCGGCGCCATGAGTGGAACTCAACTCATCGCGATTGGATTAGTCTTGGGCGGCGGTTTGATCTGGTGGCTCCGTCCCGCCTCCAAGCAAGTCGCACCCCACCCGGTAAGCGCCACCCGCTAAGTCCGTGCCCGCTCAAAGTTATTTGTTTCGATTGCGAGATCTGTCCAGGAGTGCGCCTCACCGCGGCTGCAACACGGCATACTTGGTGACCGTATAACCCAACGCCGCTCCCAGGAAAACATCTGATGGAAAGTGCGCCAAAGTCGTCACGCGCGAAAAGCTGATCGCTGTCGCGAAACTGTACGCCAGCACAGGCACCCACCAATGATTGCGATATCGCTCCGCAACAACGGTCGCCACCGAGAAAACTCCCATTGCATGTCCCGAGGGAAATGAACTCCCATGGAACGGTGACTTTCCACCACTGAAGAATGTGTCCTGATAGTCGTTCCCGACCACGTCGATTGGCCTTTGTCTGCGAGTTACCGCTTTTATCGCAAGGTCGACAATGGCGGCATTGGCGTAAGCCTCACCGGCCAGAATCGCTGTCTGCACCTGGTAATCGTCGTGACGCACATACCCCGCAACCAGAAGGGATACGGGAACCGCAATCACTTCAGCCGAAGTGATCGAAGCATCAAACACATCGTTGACGTCATCCAGCTGGCCCTGGTGCTTTCCGAAGTACGGCATCACTTGGGAATCGGTGGCGATCAGGATGCCGGTAACACCGGTGATTGCAAGCGTCGGAACCAGATGTTTTCCCCGTGCCAACTGTGTGGGAAACAGCCAGATTCCCTTCTGGTCGTGGAGAAAATCCTTCGGAAGCGAACGCCACGATACCTTCCGGTCTGAGGCGGGATCTCCGCCATGATGCGGACGAAAGACAGTCTCCGATGGCGCATCCGGCAGATCAGAATTAGTTATTTGTGCGGAAGCCTGCTCGAAGCCGATGCCTACCCCGGCGCATAGAACACACAACAATATCCACGGTTTCCCTTTGATCATCGCGGGGCTTGGATGCCGTTTTCAATCCCAGGGAAGCCGCCAATCTCTCCGATATCGCCCGTTTCAGCCTTGCCGCGGGCATTTATAGTATCGTCCTCTGGAATGCCGGAATCTTGTCCATCTACGATTTCCGTTCTCCCTGACGATGCAGGCAAGCGTCTCGATCAATTCCTGGCCATTCAACTCGACGTGAGCCGCGCTCGCGTCCAGCAGTTGATTTCAGAGCAAAAAGTCCTGGTGGACGACACTTCCGCTCGACCTTCCCTCAAACTGCGTGGCGGCGAACGCATTCAGGTTCTCGGACAGCCGGAGCGCCCGCCTCTACGGGCCATCCCGGAGGAAATTCCTCTCGACATCCTCTATGAAGACGATGACCTCGCGATCATCAACAAACCCGCCGGCATGATGGTTCACGCCGGCGCAGGAGCCACCGACCACCAGCGCAACCGCGGAACCCTCGTCAATGCGCTGCTCCACCACTTCGCTTCACTCTCAGCGGTGAGCGGAGAGATGCGTCCGGGCATCGTGCATCGCCTCGACAAGGAAACCAGTGGGCTTATCGTGGTGGCCAAGAATGATGATTCACATCGAAAGCTGGCCTCTCAGTTTGCCCGACGTGAAGTCCATAAGAAGTACGTCGCACTTGTGCAAGGCTGGATGAAGAAGGACTCCGGCACCATCGCTGCGAGCATCAGCCGTGATCGAATTCGGCGCACTCGCATGACCACGCGGCACGCAGGCGGCCGCGAGGCAGTCTCGCACTACAAGGTTATTCGCCGCATCGATTCGCCATTCGGGAAATTCACTCTGCTCGAAGTGAAGATTGATACCGGGCGGACCCACCAGATCCGGGTTCACCTCTCCTCATTGGGCCACCCAGTCGTGGGTGACACACTCTATGGCGCAGCGAGTGAACTCCATCCGCAACGTGGGCGCGCCAAGCCGGGAACTCCGGGTACAATTTCACTGCCCCGCAACTTCCTGCATGCTGCCGAACTGGAGTTGCAGCATCCGCGGTCGGGAGCAAGCCTCGCCCTGGCGAGTCCATTGCCTCAAGAGCTTCAAATCTTTCTGGATCTCCTCGAAAAAGGCGTCCGGACAGCGGCTTCGTCAAAGGCTTGAACAGGGCAGCTATAATAGCTGTATTCACGATGAACACTCTGGGGACAAAGCTCATCCTGGCCCTTGCGATTGCTTTGGCGACGCTATCTGGCCTCTGTGCAGCACAGTCAAGCTCGGATCCGTCTACGCCGAACTCTCCGGCGAACGGGTCAACGCCGGCCAAGCCAACCGAAGGGACAGCTGCTCCGAAAACGTCTGACGCTGCCAGTTCCGACGATCAGAACGTCCCGGTAATCCGCACTCGAACGGACGAAGTCAACGTGGTATTCACCGTCACTGACAAGAAGGGCCGCCGCATCACCGATCTCAAGCAGAAAGATTTCAACGTCGTAGACGACAACAAGCCACCGCAGGAGATTCGCAGTTTTCACAACGAAACCAATCTCCCTCTCCAGGTCGGCCTGCTCATCGACGCCAGCAACTCCGTCCGTGACCGCTTTAAGTTTGAACAGGAGTCGGCAATCGAATTCCTAAACCAGACAATCCATCCACAAAAAGACCAAGCCTTCGTTGTTGGATTCGATGTGACTCCGGAAGTCACCCAGGATTTTACTGACAACACCGAGTTATTGGCCCATGGCGTCCACGACTTGCGCCCCGGCGGCGGCACTGCAATGTACGACGCACTCTACTTCGCCTGCCGCGACAAGCTGCTGAAAAACGCGAAGGGATTGATGGTCCGCCGCGCCATCATCCTTCTCAGCGACGGTGATGATAACCAGAGCCACGTAACTCGCGAAGAAGCAATCGAAATGGCGCAGCGCGCCGAAGCCATCGTTTACACCATCAGCACCAACGTCAGCGGCACCAAGGGATCCGGAGACAAGGTCCTCGAGCGCATCGCCGATGCGACCGGCGGAAAGGCCTTCTTTCCTTTCCAAATTCGCGAGGTGGCCGACGCCTTCGCACAAATTCAGGACGAACTCCGCAGCCAATACGCAATTTCGTACACGCCCGCCGACTTCAAGTCCGACGGCCACTACCGCACCATCGAAATCGTCGCCAACGACCGCAAGAATTTCCGCGTCCGCTCCCGCCGCGGCTACTACGCAACGGCACAATAGAATAGAACCCGCATCCAACTGTCATGCTGAGCGGAGAGTCGAAGCAACTCAACTCGTGAGACGCTGTCTGGCGAAAGAGGCCTCCTTCGTGTACCTTCGTCTCCTTAGTGGTTAACGCCTTTCTGGATGTGAGCAACCATGCCCGGATACTCAGGCACGCCTCTTCCAAAGAAACTCGGTATCAAAGACGGCCTGAACGTGCGCCTGATTGACGCCCCATCCGATGCGCTCTCCCAACTCAAACTCTCGCTCGAAAACTGCAAACGGGACAGCAAGGGCGTCCTCGACTTCGCCATGCTGTTCACCAAATCATCCACGGACCTAAGCAAGGAATTTCCCGCCATCGCCAAGGTCCTCGCCCCTGCCGGCATGATCTGGATCAGCTGGCCCAAGAAGTCTTCCGGCGTTCCCACCGACCTCAACGAAAACATCGTTCGCGACATCGGCCTGGCCGCCGGCCTGGTCGACGTAAAAGTCTGCGCCGTCACCGACATCTGGTCTGGATTAAAATTCGTGCGTCGCCTCAAAGATCGCGGACCGAAGGAAAAGAAATGATTCGAGTAGGCCTTATCGGATTCGGCTTGGCTGGACAGGCATTCCACGCTCCCATGATTCGCGGCGTCGAGCGGATGGAACTCGCGTGCGTCCTCGAGCGCCACTCCAACAACGCGAAAGCGCGTTATCCCGAAGTCCAAATCGCCCGCACGCTCGACGAGATGCTTTCAGACAAATCGATCAACCTCGTCGTGGTCGGCACACCAAACGACACCCACTACTCCTATGCAAAAGCTGCGCTTGACGCTGGACGCCACGTAGTCATCGACAAACCAATGACGCCAACCATGGCGGAAGCCGAAGAGTTGGTGCGGATCGCCACAGCAAGGAAGTTGCTGATCACCGTCTATCAGGACCGCCGCTGGGACGGCGCCTTCCGCACCATCAGGAAACTGGTCCAGTCGGGCGCCTTGGGCGAAGTTAAAGAGTACGAAGCCCGCTTCGACCGCTTTCGTCTCGAGAACAAGCCCGGCGCCTGGCGCGAGCAGCCCAACTTCCCCGCCGCCGGCGTCCTCTGGGATCTCGGCCCGCACCTCATCGATGGCGCCCTTGTTCTGTTCGGCGAGCCCAAGTCAATCTGGGCCACTGCATTCTCTCAACGCAAAGGCGCCCAAATCGACGATGCCTTCGACGTTTACATGGAATACCCAGCTCTGCGAGCGACACTCCGCGCCCGCATCATTGCCTACGCTCCCAGCCATCACTTGCTTCTGCACGGCACGGAAGGCTCGTTTGTGAAGTACTTCATGGACCCGCAAGAAGAAATCCTGCGCAGCCCCAATTATCCCGATGGCCTCGACTGGGGCAAAGATTGGGGACTAGAGAAGCAAGAGCACTGGGGAACCCTGACCCGGGTAGGCGAGAAACCCCGCAAGATTGAAACCGAACGCGGCGACTATCGCGGCTTCTACGCCAACGTCCGCGACGCGATGGAAGGCACGGCCCCCCTGGATGTCCCTCCAGACCAATTCCTTCGAACCCAGCGCGCCCTGCTCCTCTCGCACAAAAGCAGTCGGGAGCAAAGAGTAGTGAACTGGAACGAACCGGTCGAGTAGCTCCGCCTCCGGCCGGCTGTCGAGGGAGCATCTGGCCCCCGAGTCACCACAAAATCAATTAGCATTCCCCCATGCTAGCCATCGTTCCCGGCCTGACTGCCGACCAAGTCCTGCGCACCTTCAAAAGTGAGGCCCTCACTCTCTTCTTGGGCGTAGCAGTCGTCGCGACCGGCCTCGTCGCCGCCGCATTCGCCGCCCTCCGGCGCCGACGAGTCGCGCTGCTCATCTACTTCGCAGTCTTCGCCGTGCTCTACGGCGCTCGCCTGTGCATGCAGACGGCCATGTTTTACTTCATTTCCGACGGCTCCCAAGCGTTCGTCCGGATTCGCGAAGCGATGAATTTTGTCGTCCCAATCCCTGCATTTCTCTTCTTCGATGGCGCCGGCTTCCTCCGACACAAGGCACGTATCCTCGCCTATTCTTTCTTCGTCGTCTTCGCCATTCTCGCTGTGGCAACACTAGTCACCGGTCCATCCAATCTCTATCAGCAAACCAATAACGTCATCGTGATTGCCGCCCTGGTTCTTCTGCTCACCGAACCTATGCGTGGCCTATCTCCCACCCATGATTTTGTCGTCGCTCGCCGAGGTCTGCTCACTTTTGCCGTATTCGCCTTGTGGGACAACCTAAGCGGTGTCTTCCACTCTCGTCTTCCCCGGATCGAAGCGCTGGGGTTTGTCGTACTCCTCGCCTGCCTCGGATACGTCGCCGCTTGGCAAGCTCTCAAACGAGATGAGCAGCTAGCCGAAATTCAGAAGGAACTCGAAGTTGCGCGCCGTATTCAGCTCTCCATCTTGCCCTCCGACTTCCCGAACTCCGCAAGGTTTCAAATTGCGGCTCGCTATGTACCCATGACCTCAGTCGCTGGAGATCTCTACGATTACATCGTCGCTGATAGCACACGCGCAGGCTTGCTCATTGCAGACGTCTCCGGCCACGGTGTCCCCGCAGCCCTCATCGCTTCCATGGTGAAACTTGCGGCCACGTCCCAGCGCTCACACGCGAACAATCCCGCCGCCGTACTACTCGGGATGAATTCCGCCCTTCACGGAAATACGCAGAGCCAATTCGTGACTGCCGCTTACCTGTACCTGGATGCGCAGGCCAACGAATTCCGCTACTCCGCCGCCGGACATCCTCCGATGTTGTTGTTACGGGAAGGAAAAGTAATCGAGATTCTGGAGAACGGGCTGATGCTCGCCGCCTTCGATTTCGCCACCTACGGCACCGTCGCCCAGCCACTCCAGCCGCGCGACCGTCTGCTTCTCTACACCGATGGCATCATCGAAGCCACCAACTCCGCTGGAGAATTCTTCGGCCAGGAAAATCTATCGAAACTGTTGAAGGACACGACCGCCTTCAGCGCCAACCAGACCGCCGACCACATCATTGATTCGATACAGAAATGGTCCAACTCCCAGGACGACGACCTAACAGTCCTGGTCTGCGATTACGTTGCGTAGCTGAAACACAAATCTAAGAGGACGCCGACTGGAAGTGGGTACCCTATTCTAAAATCGCGCTCTTCTGCTTATTGCTTCATTTTCAAGCCCGTCGCCGGCGTCATCCCGAGTCGAGCCGTTTTTCAGGCGAAGCGAGGGATCTCCCTCGAATACATGCGTGGCCCGGGAGATCCTTCGGCCCGCTGGTATAAGGTGCGGGCCTTCGGGATGACGCCTTTGTGATCCGGTGGAATTCAGACGCACCACCTTCACGATTTCAGATGGGCCTCACCATACCTCACACCGCTTGCCCTCAGGTCGCACCATTGCCGCATCCGCCTTGCAGCTGAATGCCTTCTGAAACTCCGGCAAATTGGACACCGGCCCGATCACCCGATACTTGGCAATCGGATGCGGATCGCTCTGCACCATCAGCCGCGCCGCTTCAGGACGAATTTCATCCCCGCGGAACTGTCCCCAGGCAATGAAGAACTGCTGCTCCGGCGTAAATCCATCGATGTCAGCCGGCCTCGGTTTCCCTTCGAGCGACTTCTGATATGCGAGATACGCAATCTTCGCCCCGCCCAGATCGCCGATGCTCTCTCCCAGTACCAACTTGCCGTTGTGATGAATATCTTTCTCGATGAAGTAACTGTCGAACTGATCGGATACACAGGCCCCGCGCGCCTGAAAATCTTTCAGATCTTTCTCAGTCCACCAGTTCCTCAACCGTCCCAGAAAATCGAACTGCGCGCCTTCGTCGTCGAACCCGTGGGAAATCTCGTGCCCGATCACCACTCCAATCGCGCCGTAATTCACCGCATCCACCGCTTTTATGTCGAACGCCGGCGGCTGCAGAATACCAGCCGGAAACACAATCTCATTCAGCAGCGGGTTGTAATATGCATCAGAGGTTGGAGGCGTCATCCCCCAGCGCCCGCGATCCACGGTCTTCCCAATCAGGTCGCGATCGTCCTTTTCGACAAACTTTCTGCCCGCGATCATGTCCTCGAAATACGCGTCGCGCCGAATCTCTACCTGGCTGTAGTCCTTCCACTTGTCCGGATACCCGATCTTTGGATTAAACGTGGCAATCTTCGCCATCGCTTTTTCCTTCGTGTCATCGCTCATCCAGGGCCGGCTGAGAATATCCTCCCGCATCGCCGCGAGTAGATTCCGGACCATCTCCTGCATCCGCGCTTTAGCTTCCGGCGGAAAATATTTTTCGACGTACTTCTTCCCCAGCGCCTCTCCCAGCAGTTGATCTTCCTCCTCCGCGCAACGCTTCCACCGCGGCTTCATCTCTTTCGCGCCGGCCAGATACGCTCCATAAAAAGCAAAGTTCTGCTCCACAAAAGGCTTCGATAGCGAACCCGCCACCGAATTCAGTAACTGCCATTTCAAGTACACCTTCCAGTCCCCTAGCGGCGTCTGCTGCACCTGACGGTCAATCTCCTGCATGAACTTCGGCTGATCCACGTTCATATCGACGTCGGTTGGAATTGCCTTGTGCTTGAAATAGCCCTCCCAATTGACGTGCGGAGCCATTTCCTTCAGCTGCGCAAACGTCGTGTTGTGATCGGTGGCTGCCGGATCCCGCAGCTCCACATTGTCCAACGACGCCTGCGCCAGCTTCGTTTCCATCGCCATCACCGTCTGCGCACCAGCATCGGCCGACTTCTGATCGAATCCAGCCAGCTTCAGCATGGCTGCCACATGCGCCACGTACTTCTCTCGCGCTTCTTTAAACCTTGGCTCAGTCTTCAAGTAATAATCCCGGTCGGGAAGACTCAGTCCGCTCGCACCCAAGTCCGCCAGCACCCACGAAGGCTTGTGCGGGTCCGACTGACTGCCAAACGCAAACGGTGCGTTCACGATGATGTCGTGCAGTTCCGCCATCACGTCCTGCAGCGAAGCCATATCGCGAGCCGCGTCGATTTTTGCAAACCAAGGTTTGATCGGATCCATTCCGCGGGCATTCACCCGCGACTCATCCATGCACGCAGCGTAATAATCGCCGATGATCTGCTCGGTGCTGCCCTTCGCGGCATTCGTTTCGGACGACGCAGCCTCGACAATGTCCTTCAATCTGTCCTTCGCATTCTCGCCAGCCTGCCACCGCCGGCTCCAGCGGGTCATCGACGGCGGAATAGGATTGTTCGCCCGCCAAGTGCCATTGGCGTACTCGAAAAAGTCATCGCACGCCTGAACCTTGCGATCCATATCGTTCACATCAACGCCGTGCAAGGACGATTTTTGTGCGAAACCGAAGGGGATCAATGAAAGCGAAGCGAGAGTTAACACTGAACCGCGAAGAATACGCATCAATGTCTCCAGGAGGACGCAATTTGGCGGACAGCCATTGTAGATCGAACGAAGAAGGAACGCCGCCCGAAGTTAGACGAACCCGACAACTGAAGAGGAAGCAATGCAGGGAATAAATCGAATCCGCGGAGAGGAGATCAAAAAGCCAAAGCCGGAAGCCGGAGAAAGCCTACCCGCCCGCCTTCAACTCAGTCAAAACTTGCTTCGCAATTTCCTTAAGCGTCTCGAATACTCCGGTGCCCTGGAAAGCGACTGCCTCCACGATAGGCTCATTCTTCTTGCGAAGCTCGGTCGAGAGCATATCCACCGGGAGAATATTCGGCAGGTCGCGCTTGTTCAGTTGCAGTACATAAGGAATCTTGTTGAAGTCGTATCCGTGCTCCTTCAGATTCGACATCAGGTTCTCGAGCGCCTCGACGTTTGCATCCATGCGCTGTTCCTGCGAATCCGCCACGAAGACAATTCCATCGACCCCGCGAAGAATCAGCTTGCGGCTGGCATCGTAGAAAACCTGTCCCGGAACGGTATAGAGGTGAATGCGCGTCTTGAAGCCGCGAACCGAACCCAGATCCAATGGCAGAAAATCGAAGAACAGCGTACGTTCCGTTTCCGTCGCCAGCGAGATCATCTTGCCCTTCTGCTGGTCCGCCGTCTTCTGATAAATCACTTGCAGATTCGTTGTTTTGCCGCCGAGCCCGGCGCCATAGTAGACGATCTTGCAATTGATTTCCCGGGCTGCGAAGTTGATGAAACTCAAAGGCTTTCCTCGAAATGCGGACACCCCTGCGGGGTTGCCGCCTTCACTTCTGTCCTTTTATAGGCTCGGGGATTTTATATCACACGGGAGGTAGGGACCGCAGGTTACTCAGGTGACCCCGGTGTGACAAGGCGCACAAAAGCGGCATCCCAGTTGCCCAGAACCGAGGCTAGCGAGGCGGCGGAGTCGGATAGTATCCCGCCTTGGAATACACATCCAGACCCTTGCGGTGCACGAGCACCTCAATGCTGCGATAAGCAGAGCTTCCCGCAACCGCTTTAGGCGTATATCCGAGCGTGTACTGATTGCGCGCCTCTGAGGTGATCTGCGAGTACGCCGTTTCGATCGAGTTTCGGGAAAGCTCCGTGAACACATCGCCCCCACCGGTCGCATTGCTGTACTTCGGCAGGATATTGGCGTAGCCCTGATGGAATATATGAGGCAGTTTTTCCGCTTGCTTGTAAACAGGAAGTGCGCCCATATCGAGGACTACCGCCTTCACCTGAATTCCCTGCGTTTCAAGTACGTGTAGCACCTCGGTATAACTGGCGCTGCTGCCCCGCTCGCGGCCGTCGCTGATAACGAAGATCACTTTGCGGCGCGCGCGGTTTCGCTTGCTTAAGTCCAGCGCCGCTCGCAGAATGGCGTCGTTCAAGACATGCGCTTCCCTCGGGGGTGTGTACACCGGCGGCGGTCCCGCCGTGCCCACAGGAACCCCGTTCACCATGGGTGGTTGCGGACCGAGCGGCCCACCCAACACCGGAGGGCCATTGTTATGTCCTCGCACCAGCTTCATCGATTCCAGCACTGCCGATAGTTTCTCGGCCCTGCCGGTGAAATCTGTAACCTGACTCACTGTGCTGCTGTACGTGTACAGAGAAACTTCATCGTAAGGACTAAACGCCCCCACCAACGCCGAGTACGTCTGATGCACCTTCTGCACCGATACATCCGCCATTCCCAGATCAATCAACACGGCCACCGAAAGCTGGAAAGGATCACTGGTGAAAAAATCCAGCTTTACCGGCTTCCCGTTTTCCAGGACAGTGAAATCCTGCGGCAGCAAGCCATCGACCCGCACTCCTTGCTTGTTTTTCACCATCACCGGAATTTGCACGAAATTCGATGTGACCCTCAGCGTGAACCCAAGGTCTTCCTTAGGATTGAGCTGGTTCCTCGGCAAGCCTTGGGAGGTTGCCTCCGGCGTGCTCCCAGGCGGAATAGTCTCGACTGGCGGCATCGGTGGCGGTGCCGGCTTCTCATCCCCCGGCTGAGTCTGGCTGGTCGAAGTTCCTGGGGAAGAATTGTCAGGGGAAATCTGGCTGGGTTTAGCCACCGGTTCCGACTTCGGCGTAGGTGGCTGCACCGCGGAAGGCGTATCCGGAATGTCCTGCGGCGATTGACTGTTACCAGCTGCCTGACCTTGGTTTGCAGTCGTACTCTGTGTCTGACCCCACAGATTTTGGGGCACAGCCACGAGACAAATGATTGCAGCAGCCCAAGCTACGAATGCTGCTAGTCGCGGAGCAGCGAAAGAATGCAGCCCACACTCTGCCCGGAGCTTGCCGAAGCGATGCAAGCCGTAGAGAGATGAATTTGACGTCTTAAAGCCCCGAAGGGACGACAGAAACCCAGTTCTCCACCCGCTAACTCTATGGATCCCATCCGCCATCATCGCCGCCACCTAAAAAATTTACACTTGTACATCCCTTGGGATGCCAATTCGATACTGTTTGGTGCATCTAAGGTACAAGATTAGACTATCAAGAACGTCCCGAGAATCCCCGGATGCCCAATCGCGTAAATTTTCGTAAATTGCTGCCCTGCCTGGTTTTGGCCGCTCTGACGTCGCTTTCCTCTGCCCAACAGACAGAGTCCCAGCAGCCTGCCGACCAGAACCCTTCCGAGACCCTTAAGGTCAACGTCAACGTCGTCCAGTTGTTTTTTAACGTCAAGGACAAAAAAGGAGGTCTGATTCCCAACCTGACGAAAGAGGATTTTGCGATCGCCGAAGATGGCAAGCCTCAAACCATCAAATACTTCACAGCGGAGACCAATCTGCCCCTGACCATCGGGATGATGATCGACGCCAGCGGCAGCCAGCGCAATGTCATCGACATGGAGAAGGAAGTCGGCGGCGCCTTCCTCCGGCAGATTCTCACCGACAAAGACGAGGCCTTCGTCATCAGCTTCGATATCACCGTGGACCTGCTCCAGGATTTCACCCGCGACACCAAGCGACTCCAGGCCGCCCTTAACAAGGCGAAGGTCAACGTCGACTACACGACCGGCGGCGTCCCCGGCATGGGAGGCGGTCCCGTACCTACCCATAACGCGCCAGGCACCCTGCTCTACGACGCGGTGTATCTTTCGGCTCACGACATGCTGTCCAAGGAAGTCGGCCGCAAAGCCATGATCCTCCTGACCGACGGCCAGGATGAAGGCAGTCGCCTGAAAATTCAGGACGCGATCGAAGCCGCCCAAAAAGCCGACTCCATCGTCTACGTCCTGCTCTGCGCCGATCGCGGATTCTATGGCGGCTTCGGATACTCGGGCGAAGGAGATATGCGTAAGCTGACGGAACAGACCGGAGGCCGCGTCATCAACGTCGGTAACAAGTTCGACAAGCTCAAAGAAGCATTCGACCAGATCGCCACCGAACTCCGCAGCCAGTACAACGTCGGCTACGTGCCCACGAACACAAAACTCGATGGCAGCTACCGGAAGCTCGAAATCAAGAGCAAGCAGAACTACAAAATCCAGGCCCGCTCAGGTTATTACGCTGGCCACAGCGAAGACTAACCGCGGCCCAAAATTCTCTGTCATCCTGAGCGAAGTGACGGATCCCCGCAGGCTCGGCGTCACCACGGTCGTCGAAAGGCGTTCTCCCCGCTCATCCGAGTTGCAACTACACCGGCGAAAGGTCGGGGGCCGAACACAGCCTTAGGGCTATGGCTTCCCGCTCATCGATCCACTAACACACGGCCATCACTCCTCCCAAATCGATGCACACCCGTCGGATCCCCCGGTGGAAAATTCGGCCGAGGCGGTTCCACTCCACCCGTACTACGAAGGATGCGCTCCCTGATAAATCCCACATCCCTGATGTAACTTCGCGGCGACGCGCTCGTCCAACCATGCCGTTCTAAGACTTCCAGAATCTGCTCGCCCCTCATCGCGTCCGGCGCTCGCACATGCTTTAGTGAATTCATGGCGTCCGCACCTCCCAACGCCGCGGCAAAGGCAGTCGTGTTGATGTCGCTGATCCAGTGCGCGATCCCGCTCTGTTGCCAGCATTCCGCAGCGAGAGCATCGACAGTCGCAGCCGGCAAATACATTAGCAGCCCTTCGGTGATCATCAGCGCGTTCTCTGTACCCGCGGCGTCACACAGGACACGCCGCTGTGCCGGATCATTCACGTCAGCGATCAACCGTTCGCGGCGACAGCGAGGCGTCTCGCCAGCCATCATCTGCTCCTTGTAATCGAGCATGTCGGCGAAGTCGATTTCGACCCACTTCAATTTGCCAGGAAGATCCAACCGCCACGGCCGCGTATCCAGACCGCACCCCACGCTCAGAACGCTTGTGATCGGATGCTTCGCCAGCGCTTCCAGCAGCAACTCATCCACGAAACGCGTTCGAATCGCCAGCCCCATGCGCAGAACATTTGCATATGGCATTCCATCGAGAATCGCCTTCCCGCGATCTCCCGCCAGCCGCGCCGCAAACGGATCGCTCACAAAAGCGTCGGGCAAAGCGGTTTCATGCGCGCGACACGCCGCCACCATAAGCGCCGTATCGCTAACGTGCGTGATTTCACCTTTGTTATGAGACATGCTCCTGATTATGCACGTTCACAAAAAATTGCTGGCAGCCTTGGCGGTGACGCCCTCCGAATGCATTAGTCTAGACTTCTGCCGTGCATGAACTGTCGTTCATTTAAGCCTTCGTGAAGTGCAGGAAACGCGACCGCTGCCGTGAGATGCTTTCGAATCCGCATCAATCCGCTTCGTGAAGCGCCCATAACAGTGGCGTACAAAAACTCTGCATCCTCTCTCCGTTCCTGTGATCCATATGTGCATGTCGACGACTCCAGTTCTGCCTGCATTCCGTGAACCAACTGCAGTCGAGAAGTTCCTCAACCGGGTCATGGGATCACTCGTTTCAATCGGGTTCGGACCGGCGCACATGAGATTGCTTCAAGTTCGCGGACGAAAATCGGGCAAGATTTACAGCACACCTGTCGACCTGCTTGAGATCGATGGCAAGCATTACCTGGTTGCGCCGCGCGGTCGCACACAATGGGTGCGCAATGCCGAAGCCGCCGGTGAAATCACACTGAAGCGCGGAAGCGACCTGAGGAAATTCCAGCTTCGCCCGATTGCCGAGGCTGAGAAGCCTCCGATCCTGAAGTCATATCTAGACAGCTTCCGACGTGAAGTACAACAGTACTTCACCGTCACCGCCGGATCTCCTGCGCAGGATTTCGTCGCGATCGCTTCCAACTATCCAGCCTTTGAGTTACTTAAAAAATGAGCGAACAGATTTCATCTCCAATCGAAAATAAATTCAAAATCGCGAATTTCCTCTTGCGAAAAACTCAAAGTTATGGCATCTTCAAACATCCCCAAAAGAAAGGACGCCTAAATTTTGTCGATAAACACGCACAAATCGCTTAGCGGGCTGACAAGGCCATGTTACTGGCTGGTCAGCTTTAGGGCGTCATCCGATTGCGCTAATTAATTCCACGGCGCCCTTAACGCAAAGCTAATAAAAATTTAGACCCGCTGGGCGGCGAAGGCCGCGGTTCCTCGACTCTGGATCGACCAAGACCGCGTCCGTTCATTCCCCCAGCAAGATGCATTCGTCTGCAAGAGCTCGTGTAGGGGCGGACCCATTGGTCCGCCCGCCCAGCAGAG
>Ga0207700_10000155_pt1 | contig 40704 bp, 63 predicted proteins | sample LARL82metaG_FD_184348 | JGI IMG/M metagenome (GOLD analysis project Ga0207700, IMG submission 184348) | Corn, switchgrass and miscanthus rhizosphere microbial communities from Kellogg Biological Station, Michigan, USA - LAR L8-2 metaG... | ecosystem: Host-associated > Plants > Roots >...
CGGGTTCCTCCGTCACGGTCACGGTCGGCGCGGGCGGCACAGCGAACGGCGGCGGCGGTTCGGGTGGAAGCGGCAACAACGGACAAGCCGGCGGCAATTCAACGTTTGGGAGCTATCTTACTGCTTATGGCGGCGGCGGCGGCGCGGCCGGGGTATCTGCTCAAAACTTGGCAGGCGGCGGCGGCGGCGGATCGGGTGGAGTCGGCGCTGTCGGCAGTGCAAGTGTCACTGGCGGCCTTCCGGCATCCGGTGCCGGCGCCAACGGCATAGCTGGACAGGGCGCCGGGGCGACTGCCGGCGCCAATGGAAAGGTCGCAGAATTTGGCGGTGGCGCTGGCGGCGGCGCCAATAGCACAGGCGCGGCTGGTTCAGCGGGTGGTGGCTCGCTTTTTGGCGCAGCCGGCGGCGGTGGTGGGGGCGGTGTTTCTGCGGCAACGCCGGGCACAGCGACGGTGGGCGGTGCTGGTGGTTCTGGTCAAACCTATGCGGCTGCCGGCGGTGGCACTGCTGGCGCCATCAACGGCGGCACCAATGGTTCCGGCACCACCAACGGCGCCGGCACGACTGGCGCCAACGGCAACTCCACAACGGGCGGCTTCGGCGGCGGTGGCGGTGGCGGCAATAATGCCGGAACCGGCGGCAATGGTGGCGCCGGTGGCCTGTGTGGGGGTGGTGGCGGTGGCGGCGGTGGCGGCACCAGCACCGGCGGCAACGGTGGCAACGGTGGCGATGGCTGCGTGTATGTGTTCGCTTGGTGATAGGATCACGCTATGGCAACGAGCGGCACCTACAGCTGGAACCCCAACACCTACTCGATCATCACCGGGGCGATGCGGCTGCTCTCGGCGATCCAGACCGGCGAGACCCCGCCGGACGATGAGTATGAGGACGCGCTCGCCGCCTTAAACGGGCTCATGAAGTTCTGGCAGGCCTCCGGGATCCACGTCTGGCGAGAGGTCGACGCCACCCTGTTCCTGCAGGCCGGAGTGTCCCGCTATGTGATCGGTGCGGTCGATCCCGACCACTGCTGCACCTCCGCCTACTGGGCGCAGACCGAACTGACCGCCGATGTGGCGTCCGGCTACAGCGTCCTGCATGTGGCTTTTGCCGGCAATATGGCGCAGGGCGACCAGATCGGTATCTGGCTCGACAGCGGCTTCACCTTCTGGACCACCGTCGCTTCACCTGTGGTCGATCTGGTGGTCTATACCACCGACGTCCTGCCCACCGCGGCCGCCTCAGGTGCCATCGTGGTGCACTATCCGACCGCGCAGTCGCTGGTGCGGCCGCTCAAGGTTCCGGCGGCCCGGCGCTATCTGTTCTCCACCCCGGACGGCACACCGATCGAGATCCCGATGTCGGTGATGTCGCGGATCGACTACGGCAACGTGCCGAACAAGACCACGCCAGGGGTGCCAACGCAGTTCTTCTTCGACCCGCAGCTCGTGCTGTCGGTGATGCAGGTCTGGCCGGTGCCGGTGGACAATCGGCAAGCGGTCAAGTTCACCGCGATGATCCCGCTGCAGGACTTCAACACCCAGGCCGACACCGCGGATTTGCCGCAGGAGTGGATCTCCACCCTGCGCTATAACCTCGCGGTCGAGCTGGCCCCTGAGTATGACTGCCCGATGCAGCGCTTCCAGATGATCAAAGCGCTGGCCGACGAGAAGCTTGAGATGTGCCGGTTCTGGGATCGCGAGCCGGAGCCGGTGCTCTTTGGCGTCAGCTACGACCCGTCATCGCGCACGTAAATGCCGCAGGTTCTCGACTTCGTCGCACAGTCCTACACGGCGCACTCGCGCCCGCTGAACGCTGCGCGCTGCGTCAACTTCTTCGCCGAGAGCGAGCTGCAGGACGCCAAGAGCAAGGCGCCGATCGGCGTGTGGGGGGCGCCCGGCATCGCTCCGTTCTGCGATCTCGGCCAGGGGCCCGTCAAAGCGTTCAACATCATGAACGACGTGCTCTACGCGGTCGCCGGCAACGCGCTGTTCTCGATCAACGAGTTCGGCGCGTTCACCAACCTCGGCTCGCAGTTTGCCGCTGACCGCATCTCGATCGACAACAACGGCGTGCAGCTCTGCTGGGTCGACGGTTCCTCCGGCTACTACTACGAGCCGAGCGGTTCGCCGACCCTGATCACCGATCCGAACTTCTTCCCGTCCAACACCGTCACCTATTTCGACGGCTACTTCTGTTTCGTGCGCAACGGCACGAAAGAGTTCTACCTCTCGCCGCTGTTCGGCGTGGTGCCGTTTGACGCCTCAGTGTTCGCCTCCAAAGAGGCCACCTCGGATCTGCTGCTGGCCATCGCCAACAGCCACGAGCAGCTCTACCTGCTGGGGCAGAAGCGCATCGAGGTCTGGTATGACGCCGGCAATCCGGTGCCGGCCTTCCCGTTCCAGCGGTCCGAGGGCGCGATCATTCAGCGTGGACTGATCGCCCCTCTCTCGGTGATCCTCGAGGACAACACGTTGTTCTGGCTCGGCGACGACGGCATGTTCTACCGGCTCGACAACTTCGTGCCGGTGCGGCTCTCTAACCATGCGGTCGAGGACGCGTGGTCGCGCTACCAGACGCTCACCGACGCCAAGGCGCTCATCTACACGGTGTTCGGGCACAAGATGCTCACCGTCACATTCCCCTCCGCGCATGCGACCTGGGTGTGTGATCTCTCCACCAAACGCTGGCATGAGCGCGAGAGTTGGATCGGCACTTCGGCCGACGACAGCATCGGTCGCTGGCGGGTAAACTGCGCGATCCAGGCGTTCGGTCGCGTGCTGGTGGGTGACAGCGAGAGCGGCAAGGTGGGCCAGCTCTCGTTCGATGCCTACACCGAGTGGGGCAGCACGATGCGCGGCCTGCTCGACGGACCGCCCATCCACCTGGATCGCCGCCGGCTGTTCATGAAGCGGTTCGAGATCGATGTGGAAAGCGGCATCGGCCTGCCGCAGGCGGCACAGGAATCACCGCAGACCTATACCGCGCACCCGGTCACCATCACCGCGCCGACGCAGCTGACCAACGGCGCACTGACCGGGCTCGACGCCAACTATCCGAGCGCGCTGTTCTCGGTGTGGCTCAACCTCTCGGACGCCGATGCGACCGGCATCTTCTTCCACAATGCTGGGCTCAGCATCACCGTCAACAATGACACCGTGGGGGCGCCGGAGATCGCTGTCGCTGGGTTCGACGCCAGCTCGGCGGCGGTGTTCTCCGCGACCTATACGTTCGCCGGCTGGACCGACTGGGTCAACGTGATGGTTTCATTTGATACCACCACGCAGCAGCTGCAGGTCTGGGCCAACACCCTGGTGGCGTCGGTGCTGGTTGAGAGCGAACTGACCGCGACGGCGCTCACGTGGTTCTCGCGCAATCCGCTGAGCCATGCCGAGGGGAGTAGCTGGACGCTAGAGGTGGTCCTCTGACCATCCAGATTGCCCAGCTCGTCGTGCCGGCCGATGGCGGCGGCAATCCGACCCTTGTGGTGCCGGATTGGCCGCGCTTGCGGCTGTATTTCGTCAGCTCCGGGGTGCTCCGTAGTTACCAGATCGAGCTGGCGACGCAGTCTCCACTGGTCTCGTCGCAGGCATTTACCGGGACGGTGTTGGGCGCCGATGTTGATCCGGTCTCCGGCGCATTGTTCATCAATCGGGGACCGAGCGGCAGTGGTCCATCAAATGGCACGCCGGTCTACAGGTTCGATCCGACAACCCTCACTGAGACGGGCCATTACGGCTCGCAAAGCACGTTCCCTTCCTATCCGACCAGCTTCTGGCTCGGCCAGTCGGTGGTCTGCGTGCAGTCCGGCTCGGTCGGTTATTCGTTCGTCAAGGAAAGCGCGTTCTCCGGTTTCGTCGGGGCATTTCGCTGCGATACCCTGCTCAACGCTGGCTTTCACACCCAAGTGGTCAGCGGCAGCACCAACAATCGCGGCTTCATGTGCCGCGGCGCGTCGGGGCTGGCGGGCGGCTCGGTGTTTTTGTCGTGGGACAGCACTACCTCACCATCGGCGACCATCCCGCTCTACAAGATCACCATTGCGCCTGGGGCTTCTGCCTACAATCCAGCGTCCTGGCCGACGCCCAATCCCGACATCACCAGCGCCACCATCGGCACCATACCGGCCGCGTCAGTGGACGCGACCTGGACGCATCTCGCCTGCCAGTCGATTGGCTATGACGAGACCGATGGCAATGTGCTCATGGTGGTCTCGACCAACGATGCGGTGACCCACAAGAACTATCTGATCAAGGTCAACGCGGCGACGGCAGCCGTCATGTGGGCGACCATCTTGCCGACGCTTGCCGGGCCTTCTTTGGTTGGCCTGCCGAGTTACTCGGTGAACAACGACGTCGCTGGTCTGCTTGGCACCGCCACGTCGTCTCTGGTGGCAGCCGACACCGGCGGCATCGGCACCTCAGCACTCGCCGGCCTCAATCTGGCGAACGCAGGGTTCACTGTCGGCGGCCAAGGGAACACGCACTTCATCGCTTCCGATACCGCGGCGCTGTTCATGATCGGCGCGGGTTACACTGCGGGCGCCGGTGCGCCGGTGCCGGTCGCCGGCACGCCGAGCAGCTTCACCGGCTTTGCCCTGCTGGGCGGCATCATCCCGGAGCCGCCGCCCGCACAGCAGCTGGCATCACTTGCCGACCTGTGGTTCGGGGCCACCGCGTCCTTCGTCGATCTGCGCGCGACGTCGGAGCGACGTAAGTTCATCGGGATCGATGCCTCGACGCAGTTCCTCGGCTTCAACGGGGAGCGTCCCTTTGGCGCGGCGCCGCCGGTGTTCCTCACGCTCGGCGCCGGTCAGGCGGCGGATCACTTCGCTGATAATCTTGGCTCTGGTGGTGCCTTCGTCATCAGTGGCGGCACGTTGGCAATCGACGGTGCGCCGCCGCCCTCGGGGGCTTACACGATCGCAGCGGGTGTGCTGCCGAACACGCCACAAGGCGCTGATCCACAGATCATGCTGTCGGTCTCCGACGACGGCGGTCGCACGTTCTCCTTGCTGCAGAAATGGCGCAGCCTCGGCAAGATCGGTGAATATACAAAACGGCTTCGCTGGCTGAAGATGGGGCAGTTCCGGCAACGCCAGATCCGTCTCGAGGTCACTGACCCGGTCCGCCGCAACATCGTCGGTGTCTATACGTCTGTATCGGAAGGCGAACCGTAGGGTGGTCTATAACCCGAACCCGCCGATCCTGCGCAATGTGCAAACCGAGCTCGACATCTCGGCGTTCCCGGCTGGTGCAGCGTTCCTGGTGTTCTCGCTCTGGGCCTATCAGAACAATGCGCGGTTCGCCATTCTGGTGGATGACCCGACCGGCACCGGAAAGACTATCTTCTTCGACTGGTCGTATGGTGGCGGCACCTCATCGATCGCCACGACTGTCTCAAGCGGCGCGGTCATCCCGGGGCCTGGGAACAACATCATCGTCAATGGCAGCCGCACGTCGGTGCCGCCTGACTCCTGCTCGGTCAATATCCTGGTCAGCATCGATCTGGCTGGCGAGGTGTTCCAGGCCTACTGCAACGACCAGGAGATGCTGCTCAATGACAGCATCGTCTGGCAGGTTGCGCGCACCTTCGGCGCCACCACGGGCGCCTGCATCACCACCGAACAGACCGTCTATCCGCCGGGGCCAGACTTTCAGAACAAGTATTTCTCCGACCTCTGGCTCGGCTCGACCGCCAGCTTCTTTGACCTGTCGATCGAGGCGAACCGGCGGAAGTTCATCAGTGCCGACATCACCCCGGCAGACGTCGGTTCCACCGGACAGACCCCGTTCGGCACCGCGCCGCAGATCTATCAGAACGTGCCGACCGCGAGCGTCGATCCGCTCGACTGGCTGCCTAACCGCGGCACCGTTGGCGGCACCTTCGTGCAGAACACCGGCACCCTCACCCTCGAGGGCAATCCGTGCGCGGCGCCGCCAACGTCTGAGACGGCTGCGATCACCGATCTCTGGTTCGGCGCAACCTCCGGCTTCGTCGATCTGCGCGGAGAGTCGGAGCGGCGCAAGTTCATCGGGCTCGACGGCTCGACACAGTATCTCGGCGTCAATGGCGAGCGTCCGTTCAGCGCGGCGCCGCCGGTGTTCCTGGCCCGCACCGTGTTCCAGACCGCCAACCAGTTCGCTTTCAACCACGGCACCGGCGGCACCTTTGCCATCACTGATGGACCGCTGACCGAGGATGGCGCGGCGCCGCCCTCCGGTGCCTATACCATCCCGATCGAGGTTGACCCGAACACGCCGCAGGGCGCGGATCCGCAGGTCATGCTCTCCGTCTCGGATGACGGCGGCAGGACATTCTCCCTGCTGCAGAAGTGGCGGAGCCTGGGGAAGATCGGCGAGTATACCAAGCGCCTCCGGTGGTTGAAGATGGGACAGTTCCGCCAGCGGCAGATCCGCCTGGAGATCACCGACCCGGTGCGCCGCAACATCGTCGGCGTATATACTGATGTCACGCCAGGGCTGGAGGGCACGGAATGACGCGCCGAGGCGGGCTAGGCTCTAACGGCTCGGCGATCGTCGCACAGCCCACGCCGCGGCAGACCGTGCCCTATGGCGACCGGGCGTTCGTCAATCCCGAGAGCGGCCGACTGACCGCTGATGCCTATCAATACCTGCAGCGGCTTGTGCTCGGTCTGACCGGCACCATCACCAATGTCGGCAGTGTCATCACCGTCACCAACACGATCGACGCGGACCTCACCGGCGTGCAGGCCGAGGTCACCGTGCTGCAGAGCGAGATCACCGCATTGCAGGTGCAGGTTGGACTGATCGACACCTCGGCTGGCGCTGCACCCGCGGTGCCGGTGGTGCCGCCTGTCACCTTCGCAACGGCTTTGGGTATGGCGTATTTCTTCGCATGATCCTCAACACCACCCTCAAATCGATCCGCGTCGTGCTCGCCGAGGCGACCGTGACGAACGAGTGCGACATCACTGCGAGCTGGGGCGACTATGCGCAGACCCAGTTCCTGCCGGGCTCGGCTGACGGTGCGACCTCGGGTGCCACGCCGGTCACCATCGTCGGCGCGCCTGGGCTCAATGAGCAGCGGGTGGTCCAAGAGATCACGGTCTACAATCGCGACACCGTCACCCACACCATCTCGCTGCAGCTGCTGAACAACGCCACGGTGCGGGTGTTCCGCCACCAGGAGATCCCAGTCGGCGGCATGCTGATCTACTCGCCCAATGGCGGAGAGGACGCGGTCAACACCGAACCAGCGGTGCTACTCGAGACCGGCACGGTGGGGGCGAAAATCTCCGTGCTGCCGGTGCTGGCGGCGGAACTGGTCGGGCCTGAGCTGCTGCCGATCGCGGCGTCTGGCACGACGCAGGCGCTCACCGCGAACTGGCTCTACTGGAACCTGTTCACAGCTGACGGTCTCTCGCCGTTCCCGCTCGATGCCACAGCCGGTGTGGCCGCTGCGGGCGTGGTCATAGGTGGCGGCCGCGGCAACGCCGCCCATCCGGTTCCTGGTGGCGTCCAATTTGGCGCGGGCAATGCTGGCACCGGCGGCAACAACGACGGCGGCATCGCCAACATTTTTTCCGGCGACGGCGATGGCACCGGCAACGGCGGTCCATTGCTGCTGTCGGGCGGCGCTTCGGGTTCTGGTGCGACCGGCGACGGCGGCGCAATCACCCTCACGGCCGGCCATTCATCGGCAACAGCTGGCACCGGCGGGGCGGTCAACATTCTCAGCGGCACCGGACCGACCGGGAGCGGCCTTGTCTATGTGCAAAGCGTGGACAACGCCACCGGCTTTACCGGTGATGCCTACATTTTCAGCGGCAACAGCACCGTCACCGGCAACTCAGGCGCCGCTGGCGTCGGCACAGGCGATGCGACGGTCGGCACCACCGGCGAGACCGACATCTATACCGGCACCAGCGCCTCCGGCGCTTCGGGTCCGGTTCACGTTCTGACCGGCGATGCGAACGGCACCGACGCCGGCATCATCTCCATGACCGGTGGCAAGGTCGCGAGCGGCAACGGCACCGGCGGTAGTTTCTATTTCAGCGGCGGCGACGGCGGCGGCACCGGCGCTGGTGGGTTGGTCCAGATCACGTCTGGAAACTCTGGGGCCGGCGCGACAGGAAACGGCGGTGTGATCACCTTCGAGTCCGGTCACTCGGTGGCGACCGATGGCGATGGTGGCGACATCACCCTCACGACCGGCGCCGGCAACGGCACCGGACGCAGAGGCAATATCGTATTTGCCACGGACCTGATCACCGCGCCGGCTGCCGCCGGCATCGTCATGCAGTCCGATGGCAACCTGAACGTCGGCACCAACAACACGACCGGGGCATCGCCCAGCTCAACGTCGGCGCTTTATTCCGGCGACACGGTGTCGGGCACCAGTGGTCAGGTGCTGGTTTACAGCGGGGTCTCCAGCGGCGGAGATACCGGCCTTGTCTACGTGCAAAGCAGCAACGCGAGCGGCAGCTCCGGCGATGCGTTTATCTTTTCCGGCGACAGCACCGTCTCCGGCAACTCAGGTGCTACTGGCGTCGGCTCCGGCAACGTTACGCTCGGCTTCTCTGGTCCGGTGGATGTCTACACGGGCGGCAGTGCTTCCGGTGACACTGGTTTCGCGAATATGGCGACCGGCGATGCGGCCGCCGGCACCTCGGGCAACGTCAATCTCAGCACCGGCGCGGCGGACGGTGGCGGGCACTCCAGTGGCAGCATCGCTCTGGTGGTTGGCGCCGCCACCACCGGGGCGACCAAGGGGACGATCCAGTTTGCCGGCGACGTGCGACTGACCGATGGAAACGGGCAGATCTATTCCGAGTTGGCGATCGGCATCGACATGGAGTGTGTCGACGGCACCTCCGGCACGATCTATCTGCAGGCCGGCAACGCGGCGGCGGTCGCCAATGGTGGCGTCATATTTCTGCAGAGCGGCAATGGCGGTGCGACTTCGGGCGACGGTGGTCTGTTTGGCGCCGCCGCTGGCGCTGCCACGGTTGGCAACGGTGGCGACGCCCAGCTCATCGCTGGCAACACGGCTGCTGGCAACGGCGGCAGCGTCTTGGTGCAGGCTGGTGACGGAGCCGGCGGCGGTAGCCTGGGCGGCAATATCACACTGCATCCTGGCGGCGGCGCGACAAAGGGGCTGTTCATCGTCGACAACCTGCCGACCTCGGCGCCGGCCACATCGGGCGCTGTCTGGCGCGATGCTGGTGCCGGCAACGTCCTCAAATGCGTGCCGTGATTGCGCCACGCCGTCGCAATCGTGTAACGATGTCAGTCCGAGCATAGGAATGGCTCGCCCCTGCTGAAGGGCTGCGCATGCCGTTCTCGTTCCTCGTCCTGATCGAAGCGCAATATGCGCCGACCTCGCCATCGGCGATGGCCCTGGCAGCAACGCCAACCCGCATCGACAGCCTCACCGTCACCAACACCGACACGGTGCCGCGCAACGTCTCGATCAATCTGGTGCCGAGCGGCGTCTCACCTTCGGCGGCCAATGCGACAACCGTCGATCAGTGCATCCTGCCTGGACAGACCTGGGTGTCGCCCAACGAGGTCGGCAAGGTCTTGGGGGTGAGCGACGCGATCTCGGTGACCGCCTCGATCGCCAACAAGCTGGTGATCTCCTGCAGCGGGACGTCCAGCTTCTGATGGCGCCCTTCCTCGTCCTGGCGCTGCCACGCTCGCGCACCTACTGGCTGAGCCGTTACCTCTCCTACCGGGACTGGCAGTGCGGCCACGATGAGCTACGCCATGTGCGCTCGCTCGAGGATGTCCGCTCCTGGCTGGCGCAGCCGAACACCGGCACGGTGGAGACCTCGGGGGCGGCGTTCTGGCGGATGATCCCGACCTTCGCGCCCGACGCCCGCATCGTCACCATCCGCCGCCCGGTGGTCGAGGTGCTCGACAGCATGGCGCGCACTGAGCTGCGTAAGTTCAATCCGGTGGTCATGCGGCGCGCGATGATCCAGCTCGACCGCAAGCTGGACCAGCTCGAGTATCGGCTCGCCGGGGTGCTGCGGGTCGACTACAGCGAGCTCGCCACCGAGGCGGGCTGCGCCAAGGTGTTCGAACACTGCCTGCCATACGAGCACGACCATGTCTGGTGGGCGCAGCTCGCGCCGCGCAACCTGCAGATCAATCTCGACCACCTCGTGCGCTACATGCTCGCCCACCACCCGCAGCTGGCGAAGGTGTGCGGGGTGGCGCGGCACAAGATGCTGGCCGCACTGCAGCCGGACGAGGACCGCGTCCAGGACGGCATGACTTTTCAGCAGGAGCCGTTCCGCTCTTCCTTCGCCGACGCTACCGCGCTGATGAAGGAGCACATGATCGCCACTGATCAGGCGGTGGACGGCTACGAGCGCAAGAACCTGCCACTGATCGAGACGCTCGACGACCTCGGCGCCATTCAGGTAACGACCGCGCGCAGCAATGGCCGAATGTTCGGCTATATCATGTCGGTCATTTCGCCATCGCTGGATGAGCCGGGTCGTGTCATCGCGCAACCGACCGCGTTCTTCGCCTCGAGCACGGTCCGCAACCTGGGCATGCGGCTGCAGAGAGCGTCGCTGGCGGCGTTGAAGCGGCGCGGCGTGCATGAGGTGCTGTTCCGCGCCGGGCACCGTGGGGCGGGCCCCAGGCTCGGCACGTTCTATCGCCGGCTCGGCGCAGTCGAGTTCGGTCAGCTCTATCGGCTTGAATTGGAGAGTTAAGATGGGCGTTGCTGGTGTAGCAGCAGGGGTCGGCGCAACGGCAGCGGTCGCCAACACCGCCAAGGGTTTCATCGGCTCGGGTGCGGCGAGCAAGGCGGGCCAGCAGGAAGCCGGCGCGACCCAAGAAGGCATCGACTTCCAGAACCAAGTCTGGGGCGAAACGCAGGGCAATTTTGCGCCCTATATCGGTGCCGGACAGAACGCGCTCGACTCAGTGTCGCAGCTCTATGGGCTGCCACAGCGGGCTGGATCGTCGGTGCCGCAGGGCTCCGCGCTGGACGCCTACAACAAGTTCACCCAGACCCCGTTCTACCAGTTCCCGCTGCAGCAGGGCACCGAGACGATGAACCGCTCGGGTGCGGCGCGCGGGCTCACCCTGTCGGGCGGTCAGTTCAACGCGCTGCAGCAGTATGGCCAGGGCTACGCCTCGTCCAACTTCGACAAATACATCGCTGGCCTGACCTCGTTGGCGAATCTCGGGCAGGGCTCGGCGAACCAGCTGGGCCAGCTCGGTCAGGGCGTTGCGGGAAACCTGATCGGCGCCAGGACCAACCAGGGCATCGCCAGGGCCGCCGGCACCGTGGGATCGAGCAATCAGATCGGCAACGCGCTGGGGCAGGCCGGTCCTGCCGCGCAGGCGATCGGCGGGCTGTGGGGGAAGGGCGGTCCGTTCGCCAGTGACACCAGCAGCAGCTACACCGGGCCATCGGCCCAGACGATCGATTCCGGGAGCATGACGCCGGATAACCTGCAGGGCGCTTTGTCGCTCGGCTCCGATCAGTATGTGCCATGAGCGGCTCGGCACTCTGGGTCCCACTGCAGGGCAACGCGCCAACCGCGTTCGATGAGCTGCAGAAATACAACGAGGCGATGCATTCGCAGGCCGCGACCGCCACCGAGCGGGAGATGCCGGCCTTCCGCCGGGCTGAGACCACCAAGGTCCAGATCGAGAACGAGCTCAACAAGCTGATGCTGCAGGGCCGCATCGGCTCGGCCACCGCCCTCCAGCAGGCGATGCAGGGCGGCAATCAGACCCAGGACGACAGCTCCTATGCCACGCCGGCAAGCAGCGGTGGCAGTGGTGGCGGCGGCCAGCGGCCGTTCACCCCGTCCGGTCATACTGGCCTCGAGCGGCTGCAGACCGACGATGGCGGAACGGAGCCGCAGCCGAACACCCAGGAAGCGGGGACGACCCCGCCAACCGGCGACAGTGCGCCCAACGTGCTCGAGCGGCTGCGGCAGCAGCAGGCGCAGACCACGCCCTATACGGGCACCGGCGCCGACGTCGATCCGAACACGCCGCCTGTTCCACCACCAGGACCAGGGGAGAGCGTGCAGGCCGCAGCGCCCAACCCGCTGCAGCGCTACCAGATCGCCGGGGAGATGCAGCCGCCGCCGACCCGGCCGCCGGCCAACACCCCGACGCCGGTCTCCCAGGCCCCGCTGCCGCCGGTGCAGACCGCCCAGGCACAACCCCAGCCACAGGCGACCACAACCGCTCCAGCCCCGACACCACAGGCCAGAGCGGCCTATCTAAACGGCACCAGCCCGAACGGCCTGACCCTGCCAGGGGTCGGCCCGATCTCGAAGGTCGACGCCGCCGAGGTCTACCGCTCGGTCACTGCCGGGCAGGATCCCGGCAAGGCGATGCAGGAGGCGGTGGCGCGCCGCAATCAGCGCCTGTTCCAACTCGCCAGCGGCGCCACCGACGACGCCACCTGGAACAACAATGTCGGGCAGGCGTGGCGCGAGGGGATCATCACCAACGGCCAGCGTGACCAGTTCATGGGGCACTTCTCCATGCAGCAGGGGGTCATCCGCAGCCTGACCTCGGCTGATGTCGTCACCAGCCAGAACACTTCCGCAGCCGGCATGGGCGGCAGGTTCGACGAGAACGGCAAGTTCGTGCCGGATCGGGCGTCGCTGTCGGTGAAGGAGCCGATCACCGGCCAGACGGCGGTGCTCGACAAGGACGGCAAACCGACCGGCGCCTACCAGAACGTGGTCATCCCGCGCGACAAGTGGGTGCTCAAGGACTACGGCTCGGATGCTGGGCCGATGGTCACCGTGCGGCAGACCTTCGACGGCAAGGACGGCAACAAATACTACACCGAGAAGCAGGTGCCGGCCTCCCTGGTAACGCCAGCTTCTGCCCCTGGCGCGGGCTCCGCGGGGGTCTCAGCCGGTCCGGCGTTCGACCGCTACAAGCAGCTGACCCGGCAGGCCGAGGGCACTGCCAACGGCTCACGGCCGAACCAGATGGGCTCCGGCGCCGATGGGAACTACCAGTGGATGCCACAGACGTGGCTCGAGACCGTCAAGCAATACGCACCCGACGCCGCGGCGGGTAAGACCGACGCGCAGATCCTGGCGATGCGCGGCAACAACCCGCAGCTCGAGGACCAGATGTTCTCGAAGTTCACCGCGCAGAACGAGGCGCGACTGCGTCAGCTCAACATCCCGGTGAACGCGTCGACTGATCGTCTTGCGCATTGGTTCGGCGCAGATGGCGTGAAGAAGATGTTCTCGGTCGATGAGAACACCCCGATCGAGAACATTGCCGAGCCGGCAGTGGTCCAGCAGAACCGCCTCGCGGGTAAGACGGTCGGCGACGTCGCCAAGATGGTGCGCGATCAGTTCGGGCTGAAGCCGGTCAATGTGGGTGGTGGCGGTGGCGCGACCCCAGCAGCCGCACCCGGGACAACCCCGGCCTCCACCGGCGGCACCGCTGACGTCCCGCCCGGCTCGCTCGTCGGGGCGCCGCAGCTCGATCCGGTGAAGCAGAAGGAGCTCGAGCTCGCACAGAAGGGGCGTGAGGCGACGATCGCCAGCGTCACCCAGCGTGTGGACGAGGACAGCAAGGAGGTCGCCGACAACCAGACCGGCGCGATGGCCTCGCAGCGCTCGATCCCGACCATCCTCGATCTGCGCCAGCGGGTCGCGGCGATGCCGGACGCCGCGTTCGGAGCCGGCGCCGATGGTTGGCGAATGACCCTGAACTCCGCCATGGCAGCGTTCAGCCCGAAGGGGGCGAACGACCTCGCGGCCTGGATCACCCAGCACAAGATCGATCCGAACAATGTCAGCCAGATGCAAGACCTGCGGAAGGAGTTCTTCAGCATGGTCACCGCAGCCGAGAGCGCCAACCCAGGCACCCGCGTTGGCGCTATGCTCACGAATTACTTCTCCAAGACGATGCCCAATCTGTCGATGACCAAGCCGGCGATCCAGGAGATGCTGAACGTCGTCCTGGTCGGTGCGCAGATGGCGCGCGACTACGCCGCCCAGAGCCAGGATCACTTCAACCGTAACAACCAAGCCTGGATCGACAGTGACGGCGTGCCGAAGAGCTACCGCCCGCTCTCCGAGTTCAATCAGAAGTGGACCGCTGCCGGGTCGGCCAACTCGCCGCAGGTCTACGAGGCGGCGGCGCGGCTGATGAACCACGGCACGAAGGAGATCTTCGACGGTCTGAACGATGACCAGAAGCGCATGGCGTTCCAGATCGCCAACCGGGTCGAGCCGGGTATTTCGTTCTCCGACGACCAGATGCCGGCCTTCAGTTCGGCGAAGAAGTAGATGCCACCTGATGGGTCCGCCGGGCTGGCCTATGCCGTCCCCACACCGGGCGGTGGTTGGGTCAGCTCGGACACCGGCGAGCCGGTCAGCTCCGATGTCCCGGTCAATCCCGAGGTCACCCCGGAAACCGACCAGACCGTGCAGCAGCCGGTCATCGATGTCGGCAGTAAGCCGGGCACGCAAGAACGGACCGTCACCCTCGGCAAGGAGACCAAGCCCGGTGCGGAGGCTGGTTCCGACAAGGTCAAGGAGCCGCCGACCGAGCCGCATCCCAGCGGCATGGTGCAGGGCGAGGACGGGCGCTGGACCATGGGGCCCGAGACGCCGCCGCCCGGCGAGGCGCCGAAGCCGGCCGATACCGCCGAGAACCACCCCTCCGGTCTGGTCAAAGGACCGGACGGCCGGTGGATGACCCCGGAGGCGGCCGCCAACGCCCGCTCAGCCGCCCCAGCAGCGCCAGCTACCCCAGACGCTCAGCCAGTCCAGCCGGCCCCTGCGGCCACTCCAGGCAGCGCTGTGGCCGCGCCTGTTCCAGCATCGGTCGCCGGTCAGGAGCTGAAGGCGCCGCCGGCCCTGCAGCCGGTGCAGGACGTGCTCGACTGGGTCGGGGGGCTCGGCACCTCGCTGCGCCACGGCATCACCATGGGCTTCGACGAGAGCCTGGGCGCGGTGCCCGACGCGCTGCGCATCAGTGTCACCGAAGGCGTCCCGTTCCTCGAGGCCTACCACCGGGTGCAGGCGGCGATGAAGGGTGGCCGGCAGGTGTTCGAGACGCAGAACCCCAAGACCGCCACCGCCGCTGAGATAGCCGGCGGCATAGTCCCTGCGGTGGTGACGTCGCCGGCCTATCTCGGCGCCAAGGCAGGGGTGCAGTGGGCTACCAGTAAGCTGGGCGCCAAGGCCGGAGAGACCGTGCTCAACCGCGTGCTGACCTCCGGCGCCAACACCGCGATCAATGCCGGCCAGGGCGCCGTCGCCGGCTTCGGCAATACCGAAGGCACGGTCGGAGACAAGCTTGCTGGCGCCTTGGAAGGCTCCAAGTATGGCGTCCTCGCCTCGCCCTTGGGCGCTGCCGCCACGACGCTCGTGCGGGCTGTGGCGCCCGTGATACCCGGTCGGATCGGTGCGAGCACGGTCGATCGGGTGGCGGGCAAGGAACTGATTTCCCACGCCCCAGGTGGTCAGCCCCCCAACTTCGAGAAGGCGCCGATCGAGAACTTCCCGCTGGGGGTTGGCGGCGCCTCGAACGACCCGGAGCTGGCTGCCCTCGAGCGGCAGGCCAGGGAACTGAACGACCGCAAGGCGCTGGAGCAAAAGACCGCGCAGAACAAGGCGCTCCGCGAGGCCGCCACCGAGCCGCACGGCGGCACACCTGGGCAATACGGCCCGCATCCGGTCGGCAGCACGCGGCTCGCCTCGGGTGAGATGCAGCCCTCCGAGGCCTCGGGCCGGGTGGTCGAGGGCATGCAGGACGCGCACGAGGTGCTCAAGCAGGAAGAGACGCGGCTGTGGAACAAGCCGACGATGCTGGGTAACCAGCCCGACCTGCCGGCGCTCAAGCAACGGGTCGACAAAGAGATCGGTGGGATGAGCCAGCTCACCCGCCGCGAGATCGCTCAGTCAAAGGAGCTGCAGGACGGGCTCGAGCATCTGGCCACCCTGGAACCGGGTTCGTCGCTGCGTGACGTTAACGACGCGCGGTCGAAGATCCTGGATGTTTCACGTGACCCAAACCAGACCGCGTCCGTGCGGCGTGCTGCCGGCGAACTGGGCAAGACCATGGTCGATGCCATCGAGGCCAACCCGGCGCTGCGCAATGACCCAGCGGCATGGCGCGACTATGTGCAGGCCCGCAACTTCACTGCCAAGAAGTGGGACGTGCTGGGCTACAGTCAGTTCCAAAGCATGCTGCTGAACAACAAGTTCGGCAACGCCGGGGTCGATCCGCGCACCGCCGCCGGCAAGGTGTTCGGCTTCGGCAAGAACTCAGGCGAGGTGGTGCCGGGTGGCTTCAATGCGATCGGCGGCATGCTCGATGATGTGCGCAAGCAGTGGGCGGCACTGAACGCTGCTGGCCAGGGCGCCGGTTTCAGTCCAGCCGCTGCCCTGGCAGCCAAGGTCAAGCTTACCCAGGGCGCGCGCGACTACATCGTCTCATCGATGCTGGACAGCGCTGGCTCGACTGTGCGCGACCTGTCAGGCAAGCAGGGCATCATTCTCAACTCAGTGTCGGACTTCATCGACACCAACGAGGGATGGATCAAGCGCAGCGGGATGTTCACCCAGGACCAGCTGGATCTTCTGCGGAACATCAAGGAAGCCGCGAAGATGGGCGCGCGGCCGGACAACCTGACCGGTGGCAAGGGCAGTGCATCCTATGCCCGGCTGATGCGCGATCCTCGGTTCATTGACCTGCTGACCACCCCAGCCGCCAAGCTTGGGGCTGGCGCCATGGGGGCTATTGTTGGCGCATGGCTCGGCCATATGGGCGAGGCCGGGATCGGTGCACTGATCGGTATGGAGGGTATGCACGTCGGGCCGGCGCTGCTCGGGCGCCTGTTTGGCGCCAACAACGAGCAGCTGCGCGCTAAGCTGTCCGAGGCGATGTTCGACCCGAAGCTTGCCAAGTTCCTGATGCAGAGGGCCAACGGTCGGAACGCACAGTATGCACCGCCAGAGGTGAAGGCGTTCTACAAGTCATGGTTCTCTCAGCAGGCTGGTGGTGAGGAACAGCGCCTCGAGACGATGCCGCCACCCGCCCCACCGACGACACCAGTCGCACCCCCGCATCAGCCCGGACCTGCTGTCGCGGCGGGGCATTGACGTCGACCGCCATGATGGCGGCGACCATCTGATCGAGGAACGCTGACGGACCTGGGGGTGGAGGCTTTGGCTTCTCCTCCTGTGGTGGGATCCAGACCGCGGACCGCTCCCAGCTCTTCGCTAGCCCCTCGGCAAGCATCCCCAGCAGCCAGAGTCCGATCACGGTCAATATGATCGGCGTCATCCAGGGGCAGGCGATCCAGAACCCGATGATGATGAGGAATTGCATGTCAGCGCACCGTCGTGGTCACACCGAACTCCGGGTGACCGACAAAGCGTGGGGTGGTGGTGAAGCTCGAGCCGTCGATCCCGGTCGTTTTGGTGCCGAACTCAGGATGCCCGACGAAGTTCGGGGTCGTGGTCCAGCTCTGTCCGCCTGGGCCCGTGGTGGTCGAGCCGAACTCGGGGTGGCCGACAAACTTGGGGGTGGTCGTATAGGTCTGCGCCTGGGCGGCGGTTGTAGTGACCGCCAGGACGGCGGCGAGGATCAGTCTGCGCATGGGGTGCTCCTGTCGAACAACAGGCAACATACCATCGAAGGATTACAACCCGGTAGCAACCTTAGGGCTTAGGCCGAACGGAGTAGATCTGCTATTGGAACGGACATGCCCACAGGTGCACTCCTCGTCTGGCCACAACCCCAGGCGGTCGATGCGGCTGGCGTGCCGATCGCCGGAGCCCAGCTGTTCGCCTACGCGACAGGGACCAACACGCCGCAGAACACCTACGCCGACTCTTCGCTGGTCACGCCCAACCTCAACCCACTGATCGCCGATCCGCGCGGCGCGTTCGGTCTCTGTTTTCTCGACCCGACGCTGACCTATCGGATGAAACTGGAGGACGCGGACGGCGCCACCCTCTGGGTCGTCGACGGCATCGGCTACACCTGGATCGCCGACCAGATCACCGCCGCGGTGGCTGTGGAGACTGCTCGCGCGGAGGCGGAGGAAGCCAACCTCCTGGCGCAGATCCTGGCCGAGGTCGCTCGAGCCGAAGCAGCCGAGGCGGCGCTCCAGGCGGAGATCGATGCTGAGATCGCCCGCGCCGAGGCGGCGGAGGCGGCGCTGGCGGCCGAGGACGCGAGCCTGCAGAGCCAGATCGACGCGATCTCCGGCGGCGGTTCCGGCGCCGGTGGCACACGCGGCGGCACCTTCGACCTGTCCAACCCGTTCTCGGTCACCTTCACCCCAGCCTTCACCAACGACTGCGAGAGCGTGATCGGCGCCTATCCCGGCGTGGGGTCGCCGCCGATTTTCTACGCCCCGGCATCGCTCGACAAGAACGGATCGGCCGGCGTGTGGTCCGACAACTTCGGCGTTCCGGTCGGCGGCACGATCAACTGGATCGCATTTGGTTTCTGAGGGGTAACAAATGGCGGGTGGTGCTGGCGCACGTCTGGTCTGGCCGGTCCCGTTCTCGGTCGATGCCGCCGGCATCCCGCGGGCGGGCGCCAAGCTGTGGACCTATGCGACCGGCACCTCGACGCCGATGGCCACCTACAACGACGCCGGTTTGTCCGTGGCCAACACCAACCCCATCATCGCCGACTCAGCCGGACAGTTCGGTTCCGTGTTCATGCTGCCGGCGAGCTACAAGCTGGTGCTGCTCGACGCCAACGACGTGGAGATCTGGGAGGCCGATCCGTGCGGCTTCGCGGTCACCGTCGACGGCGCGGTCAAGGTCGGGGCGATGTTCGCGTGGCCGGGCGCGTCACTGCCGGCGGGTTATTTGTGGTGCGATGGCTCGGCCGTCTCGCGGGTGACCTACGCCGACCTGTTCGCGATCATCTCGACGAACTACGGGATCGGCAACGGCTCCACGACGTTCAACCTGCCCGACAAGCGCGGCCGCCTCTCGGTTGGTCGCGATGACATGGGTGGCACCCCGGCTAACCGGGTGACGGTGGGCGGCTGTGGCGTCGCCGGCACCACGCTCGGCGCGGTTGGCGGCAACCAGCTGGCGCAGCAGCACAACCACACAGGGACCACCGACCCGCACAACCATACCAAGACGGACCCGGGACACTACCATGGACCGCCGAATAAGGACGTTCCAGGCGGCCTCAAAGGCCTGACATATTGGGATCAGTTAACGAGTTATGGACACTTTCTCCCTGGGGTGTTCCTCCCCGCTGGCCTCAGCCCTGGCAACACCTCGACCGAGACCACCGGCATCACCATCGACGACGCCACAGTGACCGTCACCGTCGACAACGTGTGGAACGGCAACAGCCAGAACATGCCGCCGGTCCAAGTGGACAACGTGATTATATATGCTGGAGCGTAACGATCACAGCCAGTGCCAGACCATCCAGGCGAACACGAAACCGCCCGCGGCACCGCCGATCAGCGCGGCGAGGAGCAGCACCAAACAGAGCGCGGCGGGGAATAGGTGATTGTTCATCAGCGACCCGTGGTCCTCATTGATTGGTCGCCGGTCCGGTGCAGCGCCCGACGCGCGCATAGAAAGCATTGTCAGTCGGCAGGGGCGCCTCGGGAAACAGCTTGCGCCACAACATGGATTGGATGCGTAAATCTTGCGCATGGATTTGCGAACGCAGGTTGTCCTGCCCGCAAAATTGCGTCTCTATCTCCACGGCGGCCGACGATAGGCGGGTGACATCCGCTCGCAGAGCGCTCGTCCGATCGCTGTTCTCGGTCGCCTGCCGTTTCAATGCCTCGATGTCGCCAACGCTCTTGACATAATTGTGCGAGATTTCTTCGATCTGTGCGGCGCGGGCAGTCTCGGCTGACAGCGCCACCTTGGTCTGTTCGGCGGTCAGTTTGACTGGCTCAATCGCATTGCTGATCTGCAATCCCACCACAGTCCACAGCCCGGCCGCGAGCACCAGCAGCACGGACATGACCGAGATGATCAGGCCCCAATTTGGCGCGTTGGCCTGCTCGATCTTAGCCCGCAGCGGCACCACCTCGGCCTCAAGCCGGTTCTCCGTGCTAACGCGAAGCTGCTCGAACCGGGCAACGTCCGACTCTCGTCGGGTGTCAGCCTCGGTGCGGGGCAGGAACCGCAGCGCTTCGGAGACGAGTGTCTGTCTTACTTCATCGAACAGCCGCTTGTGCTGGGCGAAGTCGTCTTTGGTAATGAAATTGGCCTGTTGATCCGATAGGGCTCCCCTAAATTCATTCATATTGTCGAGGCGGCGGTTGGACACATCAGCCGCGACGATGACCGCGCGCTCGTTGGCCTGCCACCGATCGTGCAGCGCCTGCATGGCGGTAGCGACGGCATTCTTCTGCGCCTCGATGTGATCAGCCAGCCGGCCATCGGCCGCGGCCAGCTCGTTGCGCAGCGCATCGATCGCCTGCTTGGTCAGCTCATCCATTGCCCCACCGCTTTGGTTGGCCATCTGGCATAATACGGCGGATGAAAAGAAAGGTCTCGCTATGTTCTCAGCACCGGGTATCGCCGGAATGGCCGACCGGCTGGTCAATGAGCTGCAGATCGCGGCGACCGGATTGCCGCCCACCCTGGCGCACGGGCAGCTCAATCTGGCGCTCGACGCCATGCGTGGCCACGCCGCGGACCTGCGGGTCTCGCTGAAGGATCCGGTCAAGGCGCGCGCCGCAATCGCCAAATTCGCCGAGGCGGCCAATATGGTCCTGGCCATCCTGGCCGCGGTGCCGTTGCCGCCCCAGGCGGCGCTGGTGCTGCGTATCGCCCAGCTGCTCCTGCCGGCGCTCTCGGGTGCGGCCGCGGTCATCTGGCCGACCTTGCCCCTGGCGCCCTACGCCGCAGCGGCATGACGCCGGCCGATTTCGTCTGGCTGGTGCTCAACCCGGGCCTCGAGCTGCTGCCGCGCAACATGGACAGCCCGGAGGCGCGGGTGTTCCTCACCGCTGTCGCCGGCCAGGAGAGCCACTGGCGGTTCCGCCAGCAGATCGGCGGGACCGCGCGCGGGTATTACCAGTGCGAGCTGCGCGGCGCCGTGTCTGACGTGCTCACCAAGCCTGCGACCTCAATGCACTTCGCCGCAGTGTGCCGCGCGCTCGACATCGAACCGAACGCACCTGAGGTCTACGAAGCGATTGCGTGGTGCGATGCGCTGGCCACCGCACTCGCCCGGCTCATTCCGTGGATGGAGCCGGCGCCCCTGCCGGCGGTCGGCGACGTCGGCGGCTCCTATGTGTGTTACGAGCGATTGTGGAAGCCCGGGCGGCCTGCGCCCGAGCGATGGCCCGCATGTTATTCGGCCGCCCTGGCGGCCCTGCAGACGGCGCCACAGGCGCCTCTGTTGTCGGAGCTCCCATCTCTGCCCTGAGCAGCTCGACCCGCCCGTAGAACGCGCTGCGGGTTGCCATGGCCCAGTCAGGCCGCGTCCGGTCCCACAGCGTGAGCGCCTCCACCACCTTCGGGTGCCGGCGGAACGCCCAGACCGAGGCGGCGTCGTTCAGTGTGTCCAGGCGCAGGACGATGCGGGCGGCGAGGTCGTCCTCCTCCTCGGAGGTCACTTCTCCACGCTGGCCCGCAGGTAGTCGAGCAGTCCGGTGCGCAGCCAGTCGGTCATCCCCGGTGCGATCAGGTCGAGCGTCTCGGCCTCCTCGGCCAGCAGCCGCTCGCGCGTGTAGCCACGGGCGACGCAGCGCAGATAGCCGGAGAGTGCCTGCTGGTCGGTGACCCGACCGCTCGGACGTGTGCGGGTGACGGTCTCGCCGCAGCATGGGCAGATGCGGGGTGCGAAGGTCGCCATGGCTCTACTCCAGCCAGCGCGCCACATCCTCGGGCGCCGGCTCCAGCATGGTCTCCGGTGCCAGCTCAGCCTCGGCCGGGACGCGCAACTCCTCGAACGCTTGATAGATTCCCAGCCGTTTGGCCTTCTCGCTCAACGCCTCGAGCTCGTCGCTGAACTGCTCGAGCACGGCCTTCAGCTTCTGAATGAACACCTCGTCGCGGCCGTTCTCGACCTGATAGATGGGCATCCTCGGATTGTAGGAGACGAACAGCGCCTTGTCGGCGTCAGCGACGAACAGGTGGCCCTGGCGCTGGCATTTGTAGGCGTCATTGTCACCCAGCAGCAGGCGTTCCATCTGAATTGGGATCGTCGGGCATTTCGCCTCGATGACGATGCCCACCGAGCGTTCGTCGGGGGCGACATTGGCGACGCGGTCGGGGCTCGCACCGAACCGTCCGTCGTCGGTTGTCACCAACCCGAGCGGGCGGGTGTCGATCTGGTAGATCTCCTCGAGCTGCGCGATGGCCAGCGGCTCGTTGAGCCTACCCTCCTCCACGTGTTTGACGCGTTCGAGGCTGTCGGCCTGCCAGTTCATCAGACGGCCGGCAATGATCCGGCACGCGTATTTGTAGCGGCTCGCGCTGGGCTTCGCCGTCTGCGGCGTGATCACTTGGTCGAACTCGCTGCTCGTGGGGATCCCGCTGCGGATGCGATACCAATCCGCGCTGCCTTGCTCGAGGTCGAACCGAAAGACCGGCATGTTTCATTCCTTTGCTGCGTCTCTACAGGGCCGCACGAGGGGAGCGTTCACGCGCCCCCCTCGCCGGACACAGGAGCGCTGAGAAACCACTCCCTGTCGATTGAGCGCCGGCCAACCTTTCCCATTACCCTTGACGTCCAACGGGTCGCACTCCGCCGGCCGCTGTGCTGAACAGGGTTTGCCTATCCACGTGCGTCATGTTCAACGGTAGGGGCGACGCGTGTGGTAAGGAGGTTGGCCATGTCGCCATGTGCGCCCGTCATGTGCGGATATAAGTTCAGCTCCCCTATTCCGCTCCGCCGCCGCGCTGTTGCTGCATCTGACGGATGCCGAGCAGCATGTTCTTGGTCGCGATGAAACCGCGCGCGGGGTCGAGTTCGGCGAACGAGTGCACGCTATCGCCAAACAATCGACCGAGGATCGTCACCTCGTCGCGGCCAACGGCGACGCATAGATCTTGCAGCTCCTGCACCTGCTCTGCGGTGATGACCTTCATGTCGGACTTTACGCCATCATCGTCGTCACCCTTGCGCACGATGTTGAACAGCATCTCCGCAAGGTAGCGCTCGGCATAGCTGATCGACGAACCGATCGCCTGCAGCGGGTTGCGGCCAGCGCCTGTATCGGGCGGCAGGGTGATCTCCGATGTCCGGCTGTGACCGCTCACGTGGAACAGTTCACCGGTGATAACGAGACCCTGTTCGGTCCGACGCTGTGTGTAAGAAATTGAGAAGCCTTCCTCCTCCATCAGCGGGCGCAGCACCTTGTCCAGATCCTCGCGGCGCAGAAACTTGTAGCCTCCCCCACTCCCTGGGGTTTCGCCACGTTTGGTTAGATCGACAGACCCCTCGCGCACCAGTGGCTTCAGCTTGGCCTGCACGCGGAACATCGCCTGGAAGAACCGCTCCTTCGCCTCATCGGCGCGCACGTCGCGCTGCAGACGCAGCAGCACTTCCAGCTTGTGTTCGTCGATGTCTTTGTTGGTCAGCGCCTGGGCGATGAAGTTCATCATCGAGTTCGCCGGGCTGTCGGGGACGGCGAGGCTTTTGCTCTCAATCGGCCCATCGGAGGCGGCAGCCCGCTTGCGTGCGGGGCGTTTGCGCTTCGGCGACTGGCTCATGGTATGACCGCCGGCAAACCGAACAACTGCGGCGGCGGCGGCTCAGGCGCCACGACCTCGACGCTGGCCTCCATTGGCTCCGCCGCGACCACCTTCCAGCCGCGGCAGTGCAGGATGTCGAGCGCCCGCATCGCCTTGCTGGCAGGGCTGCGCACGCTCTGCACGTCGACGATCGCCGCGTTGACGTCGTCGAGCAGCCGCGCCACGTCGCGCGAGCTGAAGTGATGTTCCATGTGGTCTCCTATCGGGCGCGCGGGATCCGCACCGGGTTCACGCGCAGCCAGTCATCGATGATCTTCTCGAGCAGGCTCGACAGCGTGCGTTTGTCCGCTGTGGCCGCCTTGTTCAGCTTCTCCTTGGTCACGCTGGAGAGCCTGACCGCGATCCGTTCGTCTTTCATGTGCACCATTATGCCCTCGTTTGTTGCCTGATGTCAAACACCGAAATAGGAGCCAGCAGGCGACACTGCTAGACGGGGTCTACCGCGTTCAATGGAGTCACCCATGGCCGTCACCCTCCCGTCGACGCCGCTCGCGACCCAGGCCGACCTCGATGCCCTCACTACTAGGGTAGCCGCGCTGGAGAAGGTGCCGCCGGTTAACAAGCCCAGCCCGGACGGCACCAAGACAACGGCAGCAGGCACGGTGCTGACCGACAAGTTCCTCGCCGGCTACTCGCTGGTAGCCGACACTGTGCGTCCCCCGTTCCGAATCGCCCGCAATGGCGCCACCGATCCGGTCACCGGCAACGTCAGTCAGATCGGTATCTACAACCAGGGCCAATGCTACCAATGGGCGACGGGGGGCACCTGGGTCGCCGACCTCAACGGTTCCTGGACCCCGGCTGCCGATCCGACTGCGCCACCGATACCGCCCGGCACGATCTTCAGCGTCTCCAACGGTCAGATCCACAAGCCCGATGGGTCGGTGTTTAAGGGCACCGGTATCGACATCTGGTGGGCAGCCTTCAGCAACCGAGACGGTGGCTGGAATCAGGGCAACCAAGTGATCGCCGACTGGACCACCGGGGCGCCGCTGCTGCAGGCCTTCCCCAAGCTTAACATCATCCGGCTGGCCTGCTTCATGGACGGGTCCGGGTTGGGAGGCTTCCCCACCCAGGCTGAGCTGACGCCGCTGGTCACCTTCTGCACCAACAAGAAGATCGTTTTATTGCTCGATCCGCACGACTACTCGGGCGGTTCGAACTGGGTCTACTCGTGGGCCGATGGCTCGCTGGCCAAGGCGCAGGCCTGGGTGCAGACGATGAGCGCGGCGTTCGGCAATAACCCCTACGTCTGGATGCAGACCGAGAACGAACCTGGGGTCCCGAACGACGACGAGATCAACACGATCTACGACGCCTGGAGGACCAAGAGCGGCAACCCGCTCATCGTCGGCTGGGTCACCTGGGGCTACACCGACCGGGTCACCCGCGGCATCACCAACCGGATGCGGAACATCGGCATCGACCTGCACTACTATGCGTCCGCCGCCGGCTCCAACAACATGAACCTGCAAGACCATATCAACTGGATTGCCACCACCACCGCGGCGATCAATGCGGCCTACAAGTCAAACGACGGCGAGATCCCGATCAACTGCTTCGAGTTCGGTGATGCTTGCTGTGGTTCCGTCGAGCCGGCCGGTCAGATCGCCATCCAGGCGGTCACTCAGAGCGCGTTCAAGAGCTGGTCGGCATGGAACTGGACGGTGCAGTGGAATGTGAGCTGGGGTGTCGACGTGCTAAACAACGGCGCGACGCCGGTGCTCGGCGGCAAGATCATCGCGCCGGCTATGGTGGGAGTGTAACCGATGGCGCTGAAGGTGAAGTTTTCCAAGGATCCGGCAGGCCTGCCGGGTGGCGCGCGCTATGTGGTGGGCGCCGAATATGCTCTCAGCCGCGAGGAGGCCTGCCTGTGGATCCGCCGCGGGGTGATCGATCTCGCTTCGATCGAGCCGACGCCGCTCACCGATGAGATGATCGCGCTGAACGAGGCGAACCTGAAGCCGGGCAAGGCGCTGTCGCTGGGTGAGGTGCTGCAGGCGCTGGCAGCCCACACCTTCATGTATGGGCCGCATCATCCTTGATCAAGGACGAGCTGACGCCGGAGGATATCGGGCGGCGGGTGATCTACGTGCCGACCGGTGATCCTTATGGCAAGCGGGCCGAGGAGGGGGTGATCACCTCCTTCAACCACCGCTACGTGTTCGTGCGGTTCGGTGGCAGCTCGAACGGTGTCGCGGTGCACCGGATGAACCTGCGGTGGGTGGAGTGATCCTGCTCGCGCTCGACGTCGGCAAGGTGTGCGGCTGGTCGCTCGGCGACACCACCGCGGAAAAACCGCGGTGCGGTAGTTGGCCGCTACCGGCACGTGACAAGCGGGACATCGTCGGCGCCAGGGTCGCCGCGCTGCGGGATGTGCTCCTGGTGGCGCTGGCGGAGTGGCGCCCCGACATCATCCTGGTCGCCGAGGGGATCCGCTCCCGGAACTCCGGCGAGGCGCTCTACAAGGGCGCGCTGCTCGGGGTGATCCGCGAGTTCTGCTGGCGCGACCGGATCCGCTACGTGGCACAGCCCGAGGGCACCATCCGCAAAGCCATCTTGGGCCGCGGCAACGGGCCCACAGAGGTCATGAAGGAGCTGGCGCTGGCATGGTGCCTGAAGGAAGGTATCGACGTCAGCGAGCACGACGCGGCCGACAGCGCGGTGCTGTGGACGTGGTGCGCGCGCGAGTTCCAGGAGCACCCGCTGGGCGGCCTCCGCCGCGCCGGCCGACCAGTCCGGCAACCCGAGCTCAAGAGGTGCAGCTGATGCCGACAGCCCATCGCTTCGCCCTGCTGCTGATCGTCGAGACCGCCAACCCCGATCTGGCCGAGGAGCGGCTCGAGGCGGCGCTCAGCGAGATGACACCACAGAGCCTCTCCCGGGTGCGCCGGCAGATCCTGAAATGCCTGCCACAGGATGTGCGCCGGGTGGCCGCTGTTTTCCCAGTCGAGCACGCCAAGCTTCTGCTACAACTGCACGAGGCGATCGGCGAGGATCTGCGCCAGGATCTGCGCGAGGCCGGGTTCGATCCGCCGCAGCTGTTCACGCGCCCGCCGCCCAGCTATGTGCCGCCAGGGCAGGAGTAATTGCTGGATCGAACGATCCACCACAAAGATGAATTACTGACAGAACTTGTGATTTTCATACACGAAACGTCCACAGCATCCCGTTGCTGCGGCTTAGCCGAAAGGCCTAGTCTCTTGGGATGAGGTGAGAGAAGAGACGCCGCCCCACTCTGGCTAGGGGTCGCGGCGGCGCCTCCCGTTCTCTCACGGCACACAAGGTGAAACGCCGTGAAGAACCCGTTAATAGTTGCGCACAAGCCAGATCGCAAGCTTTGCCTGAGCTTGTTGCCAGTAAACTTTTGGTCTGATCACCAACTCTACGGGTATGCCCGGTGAGTTGGCTCGCGTCACACGAGGGTCCTGAGAGGTTCCTCTCTCGATGCGTGTGTGCGGACTGGGGCAGTGCAATCGATTATCTGCGCGCCCGCGCCGTCATTCATACCGGTATCAACACCGTCCTTCGTGGGGCCCGCCCCGACTGCGACCTCACCGTCACAGCCGGGGCCCACCACTATTGCATCAGCAGATCAATCGACACCCCGTCGACTTAACCAGCAACAACAGGAGGATGTCCCGTGCGCCGACGAATCAATAACCCCGAGTTTTGTCGATCCGCAAGTGGTGGTTCCGCGACAATTTGGGGATAGGCCATGGCAACTGATCGACCGATGCCAGTCGTGTTGCTCGATTGGCGCCCGCTACGAAAGAACAGCCTGCGAGGTTTCGCCAGGGTGGAACTGGGCGCGCTCGTGATGAGCGAGCTGCCGGTGCACAACACCGAAGGCCGCCGCTGGGTCGGCATGGCGGCGCGGCCGCAGCTCAACGAGGACGGCAGCCGGCGCATGGGCGCCAACGGCAAGCAGCTGTGGCAGTCGCTCACCGAATGGAAAACCCGCGAAGCCGGGGAGCGGTTCTCCGCCGCAGTGATCGCCGCGATCGAGGAGAAGCACCCAGGCGCAACTGACCCCGGAGAGTAGCCATGACGGATGTTGCGCTGCAGCAGGCGCTCGTCCTGGCTGCGTCTGGGGTTCCTGTCTTTCCGTGCGGGCCGGACAAACGACCGGTTCTGAAAGCCAAGGTTAAAGGGAAGGGCGGGTTCCACGATGCCTCCCTGGATCCCGAGACCATCCGGCGAATGTTCAGCCGTGCCAGCGCCGAGCTGGTCGGCGTGCCCACCGGCGAGGCCTCCGGCTTCGACGTCCTCGACATCGATACGCGCGCCGGGGGCAGACACTGGGAGCAGGCCAACCTGCACCGGCTGCCTGAGACCAGGATGCACCAAACGCCTGGGCTGCCGAAGCCAACTGACCGCGACCAGTGGCCAATGCCGGGCCTTCACTACGTGTTCCGCCACGCGCCTGGGGTGCGCAACAGTAAACACGCGCTAGCTCCCGGCATCGATATCAGGGGCGACGGTGGCTATGCCTGCTGGCCTCCCGAGGGCGGCTACAAGGTGGTGCACGAGGTCGACGCGGCCGACTGGCCGCCCTGGCTGCTCGAGCTGGTCCTGGAGATCTCCAGGCGTCCCGATCCACCGCGGCCGGCGCCTGGGTCTCGCACCCCGGTCTCGTCGAAGCGCATGCAGCGCTACATCGACAAACTTCTCTCGAATATCAACGCCGCGGCAGACGGCTCCAAGCACGACGTCCTGCTCAACAACGCCATCACCATGGGCGGGGTCATCGTCGAGGCCGGTATCACCGTCGACGAGGCGGTCGATCGGCTGGTGGCAGCACTGCCCTCGGCCGACGACTGGGACAATGCACGCAAGACTGCCCGTGATGGCATCGCCTACGGGATGGACAAGCCGATCATCCTCGAGGACCGCCCAGGCTACGAACCTCGCAAGCTGAATGGGAACGGCAACGGCAAGCACCACCCTGACGCAAGCCCGCCGACAGAGCCGCCGCCGCCCATACCACCAGAGGATCCTGGCGAGGATCCAGGCCCGGGTCTGGTCACCGAGGACATCGTCGCCCAGGCGTTCACCGCCACCCACAAGCACGAGCTGCGCTACGACCACGACGCCGGGAAGTGGTTCCTGTGGAACGGCTGGATCTGGCAGAGGGAGACCACCCGGCTGGCCTATCACTGGGCGCGCGAGAAGGGTCGCCTGATGGCGTTCGACGTGCCCAAGGCACGCTTGGCCGCCGGCAAGGCCTCCTTCGCTGGTGGTGTCGAGCGCTTCTCCCAGGCCGATCCTGCCCTCGCGGTCACCCATCAGGTCTGGAACTCTGACCCATTCCTGCTCGGCACACCGCGCGGCACCGTCGATCTGCGCACCGGCTACCTGACCGAGCCCAAGCAGGAGGACTTCATCTCCCGCAAGACCTCGGTCGTGCCGTCAGAGGAGGAGGACTGCCCGAACTTCCTCGAGTTCCTCCAGCAGGTCACCCGGAAGGACAAGGACGTGATCAGCTTTCTCAAGCGCTGGTTCGGCTACTGCCTGACCGGCGACACCAGGGAGCACGCGCTGCTGTTTGCCTGGGGGCCGGGCGGTAACGGCAAGGGTGTGCTGATGAACGCCGTCTACCAGATCCTGGGTGAGTATGCCGCCTCGGCGCCGATGGACACCTTCACCGAGCGCAAATACGCGACCCACACCACCGACCTCGCCATGCTCGCCGGGGCCCGCATGGTGCTCACCTCAGAGATCGACGAGGGCGCTGCATGGGCTGAGGCCAAGCTGAAGCAGCTCACCGGCGGCGACCCAATCACCGCCCGCTTCATGCGGCGCGACAACTTCACCTACATGCCGGTGTTCAAGGTGAACATCTCCGGCAACCACAGCCTGGGTTCAGTAGCGTCGACGATGCGATGCGGCGGCGCCTCACCATGGTGCCGTTCCTGTTCAAGCCGGAGACCCCGGACCGGGGCCTGCCGGACCGGCTCAGGCTCGAATATCCCGGCATCCTGCGTTGGATGATCACCGGATGCCTCGATTGGCAGGCCGAAGGTCTCACTCCGCCACCTGCCGTCGTCGAGGCGACCGCGGAGTATTTTGCGGCGCAGGATTACTTCCACCGCTGGCTCGAGGAGTGCTGCACCCTCGACGCAAACAAGCAGGAGGAGAACGGCAAGCTGCTCGCCAGCTTCAGGCAATGGTGCTCTGAGAACGGCGAAGAAATAAAGGATAACAGAGCATTGCGTGGGATGCTTGAGAAGCACCCTGGGATCAAATGCGTGATGATCCACGGCAAGAGGTGGGTCAAAGGTCTCATGTTCAAGCCACCAAAGGACGATGCGAGGTCGCCGGCAAATGAGATCTGGCAGAGGTAGCCAGGGTGGCAGGGTGGCGGGTGGGTGGCGGGTCTCCCTGTTCTCCTTCATGTGCGTGTGTGCGTGCCTGTGCGCGTGCGCGCGCGCGCGTGTGAGCGCTAATATGCGAACCCGCCACCCACCCGCCACCCGCCACCCTCCAGATCTGGCAAAACTCGCGGAAATCGGCCAAAAATTGTGATTTGGCATTACTGACCGACTGTGTCCTACACCGGTGCACAGACATGGGGGATGAAATGCCGCGACCGCCGCCGACCACCAAGGAAGAGCCCCTGCATGGGGAAGTGACCTGGACCTACCCGTCAGAGGCAGATATGCGCCGCGCCGGAGCTGAAGAACTTCGCCGAATGAAGGCCTTCCCATGGCCTGGGGCGATCAATCGCTGCTGGTATTGCTCCATGAGCAAACCGTGCAGCTACCATCCAACGGAGGAGCCCCGCTTGGAACCGACCGCACCATATCGCCGGTTCCCCAGTGCTGGCTGGGAGAGGTTCTGCGTCTACAACAACCCCAATGGTTCAGCGCATATTCTCGTCGTGGCTGGCGGTGGGGGATACATCTTCGCCGATGGGCTGGAGGATCTTGAAGCGGCTGGGTGGGCGTGTGCTTTGTTCAATGCCGCCATCGGGGCGCCTCAGGATGACTAAGCGCCGGTTCCCCTACCCCTACAACGTCGTGGAGCTGCTCTGCCCGCGCTGTGACAGCGAGTATCTCCACCAGGGCAGCGTCGAGGTTCTGCATCCAACTGGTCGCGCCTACACCGTCACCAACGTCCTGCACGGGCGGATCTCGAGCCATATCGTCCCAGACGATGAGGCCAGCAGCCCATCAGAACGGGGCGGCCTGCGGATCGGCTTCTACTGCGAGAACTGTCACGGCAGCTCAGCCCCCGAGCTCGAAGCCGAGGACATCTGGCTGTGCATCTTCAACGAGAAGGGCTGCACCAAGGTCGGCTGGATCTACGAGACCAAGGACGGCGGGACCGCGACCGGCAAGCTGGTTACTTACAGCCCATACTTCAGACCCGGCTGAGCTCCCGCGGCCCGTCCATGAAAAAAAGACAGGAGTGCTGACCTATTGACTGACGAGCAGGCGGAAGCCGACCACCTGGAGGCGTGGCGGCTCACTCAGCGGATCGTCCGCGTGTTCGCGAAGCATCGAACGCGGCCTCCGGTCGCGGCCCAGGCGCTGCTCATGGCGATGGCCGCCGCATTGAGCGAGGCACCGGATGATATCCTGGAGGGGATCCTGGCAGGCATATCGAACGAGCTGTCGGCACTGGTCGCAAAGGTGAAGGTCGAGCTGGCCGATCTGCGCCATGGCTGAGCTGCCGGCCCTGATCCGCGAACTGAACGCCTGGGCGGCCACCTACTACCCCGGCCGCGGCACCGCGGCGCCTGAGCTGCCCCCAGGTCCGGTGCCCTTGGCGGCGCTGATGCTGCTGTTCAACCACACCACCAGCGCCGAGCATCACCTCGCACTGGTCGACCTGCCACCGATCCGCGAGGCGCTCGAGGCGCTGCCGCGGAACCATCCGGTGCGGGAGGTGGTCAAGATCAGCTGGGCGCGGCATCTGAGGGCAGCCAGGGAGCGCGAGCCGGGAGAAAGTGGAAGTTAGATGGAGAAAGTGGAAGTTAGATGGAGAAAGTGGGAGCGAGATAATTTCCCGCCGCCGGAAATTTGGAAATGAAGGCCGGAAATGAGGCTGGAAATGTAGCTCACGGACGCGTGGGTGGCGGAAATCAATCTTATCGGACGTCAAATGCTGCACTGCAGTGTGCAGCGAGCGCACGGTCGTGCACGATCGTGCACAGTCGTGCGCAGGCTAATCGCCGCACCTAATCGCCGCGCTAATCGCCGCGGCTAATCGATACCCCGCAGCGATTCTCATAATCCCCCCCTGATTCCGAGAATCTACCCTCAAACGTGTCACCTGACAGGTTTGACGGAACTTGACGCTTGACAGGCGCCTGCCGCGCCTCCTGTGAGGCTCCAGGGCGCCGCCCGGCATAACCCGGCAAATCCCGGCAAAACTCGCCAGGGCCCTCCAGCGGCCTCCCAGGGGCATTTCCGGGGCTGTTACTCTTCGGAGCGTTCCGAAGAGTGTGGACCGGGCCGACGTGTGGTCGCGCCGACCCGGCCCTGGCGTCGGATGGAGCGATCCAACCCGGGCGCCGAGCCACACCTGGGACGTCAGGGGCTGAACCCCAGGGTTCCGTCAGGCCAAATAATGGTGACCAGCCGGCGCAGCTTGCGGCCGTAGCGCACCGTTGCCCAGGTCCCTGATCCTTCCTCCTCCGCCATCCCCAGCGGGGCGGCGAACAGCTCGACCGTGCGGTCGACGATGACGTGGTTGCGCTGCCGGTAGGGCAGCGGATCGTTCAGTGCGTCGCACTCGAGCCATGCGCGCAGCCGGGGGTCAGTCGGTGGGTGCCCCTCAATTTGCATACCGAGGCTGCGGGCGATGTGGTGCGCCTGCTCGTCGGCGCCGATGCACAGTCCGTGGTGCAACCAGGGCGAGTTGCGTCCGCGCAGCATTTCGCGCACCGCCTCGGCCTGGGCCTCGGTCATGCCCTTGCGGGTGCCGGTGAAGCCCAGGTGGCCGATCACGGCATCGGCAGGGTGTTGGCCAGGATCGCGGTGGTCAGCAGGTGCAGACAGTAGTCGTCGACCGTCAGGGCTCGCTCGCGCGCTTGGGCGATCAGTTGCGGCACATAGCCGGAGGGGATGCGGAGCCAGACAGTCATCGGCGGGGTCGGGCGCGGGTCGTGTTGGCGTTTGGGCGATAACTGGAGATCGGGCCGCTCATACGACCCGGCGAATTGACTGGCCATCGGCACGTGGTTCCGAGCGGGTTCAGCTGGAAGGCAGGGTGTCGTTAACGGAGCGTCGCGTGCCCCGTTACCGGCTCGCACACTACCCATTGACTTGACGCAAATCCAGCGTCTGCCCGTGGTAACGCGCGTTCAATGTGGCGCTATGGCGGGATCTTCCGATTGAGCGTCTGGCCGGATTGGCGCTTCCCTTTGACCCGCTTGCGACGCAGGCGATGGGCGTTAGCTATGCGCCACGCGCGGGCCCGCTTCGAGTTGCAGATCCGGCAGGTGAGATAGACGTGGCCCTGGCCTGACACCTGCCAGCTGCCGTTCGCACCGGTGAGGTCGTGGCCGGCGCGGCAGGAGCTCATGGTTCGATCATACTGGCGGCGTCAATCACCACGGTGAGCCACTGAGCGGCCTCGAGGGTCTCAGCGTAGCCCATGCGCCGATCGAGTCGGCCAGAGCGGACCATCCAGACGACGTAGTGCCTGACGTTGCGGTTGATCAGCCAGGGCCCGGATCTCCAGGTGTGCCGGTTCTCCCTGGTCCACTGCGTCACGGTCGCGGGCGCTCCGGGTAGGGGGCGAGGCGCGGGTGGCGCAGGCGGTTGCCGTTCAGCCGGTCGACGTTCTTCTTGCGCCATGCTTTGGCACGGATCCGGTTGCACTCGCGGCAGGCGATGTAGAGCTCGCCGCGGCCGTTGAACAACCAGTTCTTGTTGTCGTGCGTCAGCGGGTGACCTTGGCTGCAGACGGTGCGGGGTGGCAGTCGCTGTCTCATAGCGCCTCGGCAGTCAGCCGGGCGACCAGGGGGCCGTGCTGGCGGCAGAACATGCCCAGCGGGCCGAAGCCTGGGCGGCGCCGGCATTGGCGGTGATGGTAGGTGGTGGTGTTCTCGGCGGCGCACCGTTCGGGGTCGAACGCGGCGCGGTTACCGTAGATGAAGGTCGCGGCGGCCTCGCGGCTCTTTGGCCAGCGCAGCTCGCGCGGGTCGCTCATCAGCCCGCCATCTCGGCGACGAGCGCGGCGGCGGTAATGCCGGCGGCAAGGAACTGACCCCATGCGGCGGCTCGACGGCCTTCGAAGAACGATTGCCGCGCCTGGGTGATCCAGGTGCCCAGGCCGCCGCCGAGCGCGAGCGCGATCAGCACGTTGGCAACGCTCACAGCTCCTCCTCGCCCTCCAGCACGTCGAGGATGGCCTCCCGGAGGGTGCTGACCGCGGCCAGCGCGAGGACACGTCGGTCCTCCGGGTCCTCCACCTGGAGCAGCTCGACGACGAGGTCGCCGACCATGCGGGAGACGCGCTGGGTGAGCTCGCCCTCAAGGTCGACCATCACTCGCACCCCATCGCCTGATCGGCGCGCTGGGCGTCGCGCGCGTTTTCGATGGCGCAGCTGACGCAGAACAGCGCCTTGGCCAGGGTGGGCTCGGTGCCCTCCTGGTTCAGCCCCTCGTGCGGGGAGGCGAAGGTCACGTCCCAGCTCCAGCGCTCCGGCAGGCCATCGTGGGCCTCGAAGCGGAACACCTGGATTATGTCGGGCTCGTAGGGGTCGTGCGGCGGGTTGTGGTCGATCATGCTGCCTCCACTTTGATGCCAGCGGCCTTGATGCGCCGGATGACATCGTCGGCGATCCTGTCGCCGAGCCGGTGCAGATCGACCGGGACGTCTGGTTCCTGCCAGCGCAATTCGTTCTGGACGCAATCGGCAACGATGAGGCGCAGCGTGTGGATCTTGTCGGTCATGCTGCCTCTGGGGGTGGGGCCGGGAACGGCGGCGGGTTGTCGTTGGTCGGCGGCGTCGTGGTGTCGAGCTCGAGCACATACCAGCCATTGCGGACTTCGATGCGCACGAGGTAGCCGCGCTCGCGCATGCGCTGGGCGGCCTCCATGGCGCGGACGATGCTGCTGTAGCCTTTCATGGCAGGTCCATCTCCTTGGCGAGCCCCCACACCGCATCGGGGTCGGAGCCGTGCACGTGGCACAGCTCGCGCATCGCTAGGAACAGCTGGGCGGTCATGGCGATGACCTGTTCGCGGTCCGACAGCTCTGGTTTGGGAAATGCCAGCAGGTCGCTGCTGGCCACGATGGCGGCCTCGGCGGCAGCGACGAAGCGCGGCAGGCCGCTCTTGAAACGTTGGCTGTCGCTCACCGGGTGTGCTCCTTGCGTAGCTCGTTGAACATGCGGCGCACCAGCTGGGGGTCGCGCTCGATGGCGGAGCGCAGCTGCCAACACCGATCACACTCGTGGCCGATCGTGGTCATCTCGGCGCACCAGCGGCACGGCCGGGTGGGCGAGCCGTAGTAGTCACGGGTCGTCTCTTGGGTCGGGCTCGCGGTCCTCATCAAGCCTGGGGTCCATCGCGTCGAGATACTCAGCGAGGAGGCGGCGCAGATCGAGCACCGCGTCCTCCGGTGTTGCACCGTAGCCGACGTCGTAGCGGGTCCGGCTGTCCTCTGCACCATCGTAGTTGTCGGCGATGGCGTAGAAGGCGCAGTCCTTGGGGGCGGCGCCGGAGAGGTCCGGGTAGGCCTGGATGCCCGAGCGGAAGGCGAAGATCAGCGCCTCGAGCCGCAGCAGGTCTCTGTCGATGGTGTCCATCAGCCGATCTCCAGGCCATCGGCGGCCATGCCGTGCGCTAGGGGGCGCGCCATGCGGTGGTCGACGAACAGGGTCTCGCCCAGCCACTGCCAGCTCTCGCTCTCGACGTTCTCGTCGATCCAGTCGCGCGCGGCGTCGGTCAGCGGGGTGAAGCCGACGACCGTGCCGTCGTCGTGGATGCGGATGTCGATCATGAGCGGATCTCCTTGGCTGCGGCGATCAGCGCGCGGGTGAGCGCGGCTGCGATGCCGTCGATGAAGGCGTGGCCGCCACGCACGCTGCGTGGGGTGTCGGCGCGGGCCTCGGTGACCGCGGTGCGGACCTCGGCGGCGCGCTCGGCCAGGATGCGGAAGTAGGCGGCGACCGCCTCGGGTGTGGTAGCGTTGCCCTTGCCGGCGCCCGAGGCGTTGCAGATCTCGACGTTGATGGCTTCGAGGCGGATCAGGGAGGCGGGGCGGGTGTCGGTCATCGGATGCTCCTGGGCTCAGAAAGAACTATACGCCCATCGTCGCCCATTGTCCAACACTGTCTCACATATCAGGAGAATGAAATTGAGCGAACCGAACCCGTTCGGAATCGATGACACCCCAGAGATCCGTCGCGACCGTGAGGCGGCGCTGGTGACGTTGCAGATGCTGGCCGATCAGGTCGGGATCAAATGCTACGAGTGCCGGAACATCATCCGCGGGCACCAGAACATCGGCGCGGTGGCCTACATGGCGCCGCTCGGCACCACCGACTTCAAGATGGAGGCCTACTGCGAACGGTGCGCTGAGTTTATGGCGTCAGATGCCTGACCTGCTCGAGGGTCTGCCGATCGAGGGGCTGTCGGCGGACGACAGATTCCTGGTGGCGATGAGCGTCGCCATCGGCATCCTGGCCGATCGTGCCGGCGAGGCTGAGCTCTGCGAGGCTATGACGACCGAGCTGGTGCGCTGGACCCAGGCGAAGGGGTTTGTGGACCCCTCGGCCTAACGCATGCGGAACCCGGCCCGATAGGCGGCGCGCGCGAATTGCCGGGCGCAGTCGGTGGAGCAGAACGGCCAGTAGCCGAAATCGTAGCTGTCACCGTCCCACACGCTGACGCTGGTGAGCCGGCGCTCGAGCACCCCCTCGCGTTCGCGTGCGCTGCCGTGTTCGTCCAGGTGCTTCGTCCAGAACGTTTCGCGCCCGTCTGGCTTGACCAGGATCTCGCTGTAGCGGCTGTGCACGACCTGCAGGTTTCCGTCGTAGTGCCAGCCGCGCACCGGGATGTAGGAGCTGGGTTTGGTGTGCGGCGCGTTCACCCTGGTGGTGTGGGCCTGGATCGTCTTGTCGCAGAAGGGGCAGTGCGGGCGGCTCACCACCCGAACCGCTCCGCGCAGATCGGCCCGATGCCGCGGTCGATGCTCTCGCCAGCTGTCAGCACACGGCCGCAGCAGCTGCAGATGCCGAACCGCAGGCCATAGGCCTTGGCCGCGGATGCTGGGTCGGCCGCAACCTCGACCACCTGGGCCCGGGTCGCGTCGTCACACTCACGCACCGCGTGGAACTGCCCGGCGGTGACCTTGCCGAGGTATTGGTCATCGCTCACCCGCTTGACGTAGATCGAGCCGGCGTTGCGCCCGGTGAGCGGGGCGAGGCTGAAGAGGAAATCGGCCAGCCGCAGCTTGGGGCGCAGGATGCTGTTGGCCTGGGCCTTGGCGAAGGCGGTGGCGATGGCCGAGACGTCGATCGCGACCGCTGGGGTGACGACCTTGGCCTTGCCGGTGCCGTTACAGGCGAAGCAGGGCCGACCTGGGCGCCACTCACCGGAGCCAGCGCACTTCTCGCACTGTCCTGGTTTGGCGATCGGCACGACGTGCTCGAGGCCGGAGCCGTTGCAGGCGAAGCACGAGCCGACCAGCTTGCCGGAGCGGGTGCGGAACTTGCCCGAGCCTCCGCACTTGGCGCAGCTCACGCGGGCCGGTGGGGTGACGCCGCTGTCGACGAGGTCGATGCCGAACAGGTGGCTCAGATCAACGCCGGAGAGGTGGCCGGCCATGGGTCAGCCCTCCCCAACCGGGGGAGGGTTGTTGATCCGCTCCAGCTCCTCGGCGGTCGGCACGAACGGCATCGGGATTGCGATGTTGGCGACCCAGCTGTCCTGGGGCCCGGACGAGTATTGCAGGTTCTCACCCGCGGCGATCTGGCGCTCGCGCTTCAGCGCGATGAGCCGGTCATACTCGGCCTTGGTGATCTCGTGGGCCGGGCAGCGGTCGAGGCCAGGGGTGTTGCAGAAGCCGATCGGGCGGCTGAACCGGCCGAACTGATAGTGGCGCTCGGAGGCGCGGAAGATGGTCTTGGTGCCGTCTGTCGATTTGAAGTAGCGCTTGGTCACCGGAAGTCTCCTGGGTTGGAGACAGACTTATATCCCAGATGTCGCCCCGTGTCAAACAATGTCTTACGTCTGGCACAAGGCGGGCAGGGGAGCAGGCTGCACCCCGCTCACCCTGCCCTAACCACGCGCGGGGGAATCCCAGGCCCGCGCGCGGCGTCTCTACCAGCCTCGCTCGGCGCGATCAGCGCACGCATCGCACTGATACCCCTGCGCCCTGTCAGCTGGTGTCAGCCGGTTTGGCTCACCGCAGCTGGGGCACGGCAGGTTGCGCGGGTTGCGCTTGCTGGCGGCGCGCAGAGCGGACCGACCGCCTGGGTCGCGGAACTTCATGCGGCTGCTGTGCAGGCTTTTCGTCCAGTGGCAGTAAGACATCACACGGCCTCCCCGATCTTGCCCAGCTTGCCGTCGATCCAGGTGTAGTTCGGCTCCTCCTCGGCCGGCGCGGCGCGGCTGTCGGTCGGCACGAACCAGTGCATCAGCAGCGCGAACGCGTTGTCCGCCGCCTCCTTCTCGGTCGCGAACCGCAGTGCGTTGCGGCTCCATTTGCCCTCGAGGAAAACCTCAGGCGCCCATGACTTCGTCATCGCTCAGTTCCGTTCTGATATCGCAGAGGATCAGGAAGCGCTCGATGGCCGCTGCGTCGGCCGCACGGGCGCGAATGAGCGCCTGGATCTGGCGCAGCGGGTGGGCTTCGGTCTTGCCGAGGAACCCGTGCTTCCAACACTCCAGGCGGTAGTTCATGTCAGTGATCCATCTGGAACCAGACGCGACCATCGGCAGTGCGATAGATCGAGCCGCTGATGCGACCCTCGATCTCGAGCGCCTCGACCTTGTCCCAGTCGATCTCGCCATCGTCGCCCATGCAGAGGGCTTCGATCTCGCGCAGGTTGCCGGCGACGTATTGCACGACCATCGCGTTCACCTCCTCCGGTGACCACGCGTCGATCTCCTCTTCCTCCCAGGCGCCGAACTCGCGGAAGTAGTCGCGTGCTGCGTCCAACTGGTCGGCGGTGAGCAGCGGGTGCTCGCTGGCCTCGGCCATCGAGTTCTTCCAGGTATCGGGCCCGGCGTTCGGGCCGCGCTCAGCGATCGAGGCGGAAAGGTCGAACAGCTCGACCTCCTCGACGAGGCGGGTGATGTCGATGTTCATCGGGGTGGCTCCTCAGTAGACGTCGAACTGGATGTCGACGTCGCGCTTCAGGTAGTCGTCGTGGTAGCGGGCCAGCTTGCCCATGATGCCGCGGGTCTGGTGCTCGATCTCGAACTGCTCCCAGGCGCGACCGAGCATCACGGAGATCGAGCCGGTGCGCAGCAGAGCGACGGTGCTCTGCAGGCAGACGCCGTCGATCACGAGGCGGATCTTCTGGGTCTTGGCGAGGCGGCGACGGTTCATCGGGGTTCTCCTTTATGCCGCGAGCCGGAAGGGCTCGGGCTCTGCGTCCATCACTTCGAGGGCCATGCGGGCACGCCACATCGCTGCCTCGAGGTGATCGAGCAGCGGGCGTTTCACTTGATGCTCGGCCTCGGGGCCTGAGCTGGCGCGGATCGCGGCGGAGGCGCGGGTGGCCAGCCGCTGCACATGGCCTGGACCCTCGGTGCGGTAGCGGCCATGGTTCATCGCCACGTTGGTGCTGTCGGTGCTGTCGAGGTCGTAGAGGTGCGCCACTGACTGAGCGCGCATCATGTGCAGCCTGGGCCGCACATAGGCGCCCTCGCTCTCGCTCTCCCAGGTCTCGATCGCGATCATCGCCTCGAGCATGCGCTCGTGCCACACCGCCGAACCGACCTGCCAGTAATCGCCTGAGCTGCCGATGCCGACGTAGCCGAAGCTTTCGCAGAGGTGCAGCAGGTAGCTGATGCTCTCGTGCATATGCCAGATCGGCATCGCGCGCTCGTAGTCGAGCATGCTGGTGTTCACCAGCTCAGCGTTCTCTTCCTCGGTGCCGCCGATGATGTCGGGGATGACCGCAATCGCCTGCGGGCAGCGGTCGAGGATGTCCTGGGCCCACGCTTCGTAGCCGGCGACATACGTCTCGTCGCGAGCGGTGATGCCCTGCTTGTGCAGACTGAACGCGCCGTTGTCGACCAGCAGGATGCGGTTGGTGCCGACCAGCCGGATGGCGTCGTCGAGCTGCGAGCCCAGCTTGTGGCGGGTGGCGTAGGACACGCAGAACCCGGCGCCGGCCAGCTCCTCGAGCAGATGGCGGGGGTTGAGCGGTAGTCCGTAGATTGCTTGCTTTTTCACCGGCTGGGCCTTGGGTTGTTCGTTGGTGTCGAACAACGTTATACGCCCAGTGGCGCCCACCGTCAACCATTGTTTGACACGACCAGCAAGATTGGCGTATGGTCTCGGCCATGAAGAAGCCAGACCGCATCGCGCTCCGCCTGGAGCCGGGCCTCAAGCCCGTGCTGGAGGAGCTCGCCCTCGCCGATCACCGGACGCTCTCGTCGCTGGTCGAGAAGGTGCTTTCAGATTTCGTGGAGCGACAGACGCAGCTGGCTCGAGGCGGGCAACAACAACCAAGGAGCAACTGACATGCTACCCCCAGGCACCAAATGCGGGCCGGTCTGGCGCATCGCGCCCTGCGGCGTCACCCAGGTCTATCTGAGCAGCCTCGGCCAGGAGAAGGCGTTCGTGCACTCGCGCGGGCAGATCATGCGCTGGTCGAAGAAATCGATGTCCGTTTCGCCGGTCGACCTATTCGGCACCAAGACCGAGGCGCGCCTCGAGTATCGCCGCCGCAAGGGCGCGCGGCAGCCGGACCTGTTCGACTACAACGTCACCACCAGGGAGGCGTGAGATGGCCGACGTTGACATCGGCGGCGCCATCGCGCGCCTGGACGCCCGCACCGA
>Ga0207700_10000156_pt1 | contig 40692 bp, 29 predicted proteins | sample LARL82metaG_FD_184348 | JGI IMG/M metagenome (GOLD analysis project Ga0207700, IMG submission 184348) | Corn, switchgrass and miscanthus rhizosphere microbial communities from Kellogg Biological Station, Michigan, USA - LAR L8-2 metaG... | ecosystem: Host-associated > Plants > Roots >...
AGGCAGGTCAGGGCGGGCATTCTGGCCGTGCCCGGAAGATCCGGGACGCTCAGCTAGCTCGTGCGCGGCCCGGTGTCGATGGCGGTCAGGCACAGATACCGCAGGCCGGGATCGTAGTCGGCGGCGACCACACGCGCCGGGCGGTCCGCGCCGCTGGCGAGTGCGTCGATGAGCCCCCACCAGACCCCGGTGGACGGCTGACCGGGCGGGACCACCCGCACCCGCCCAGCCGCGGGCGAGGCCCACAGCGCGGCAAGTGCGTCACCGAGCACCAGCGCCACCTCGCGCTGACCGGCCGCCAGCTCGGCGAGGTCGGCATCGGCGAGGCGGGCCACCTGGCTGGCCGGGGCACCCGGATGCTGGCGCACGCAGGCGACCCGGGCCGCCTGCTCCGCGCGGTCACCGTAAAGCATGGCGACGCCGCGGTGCTGCGATGGCAGCGTCACCGGGCAGTCGTAGGGCAGGGCCGCCTGCTCGGCGACGATCAGCAGCGCCCGCCGGATTCCGGCCGACGCGGCGTACTCGCGGGCAACCCGCAGGCCGCTGAAGGCCGCCGCCGAGCCCTGGTCACAGATGGCGAACGCCATCGGCGCCCCCGGGGTGACGTGACTGAGGTAGGCGGCGGTTTGCCGGCCGGGCCGCACGTCGTGGATGGAGAACGCCAGTATCAGCAGGTCAACAGGCTCGTCTTCGGGCACGGCCGCCCCGATCAGCGCCTCTCCCATTTCGCCGTACGAATGGCCGGGCGCCAGTGATGGCGGGTCGCCGATAAGCGCGGCCGGCACCTGGCGCGCGTAAGGCCTGGCCATGTCCGCCAGGTACTCGCCCACCCGGGCACGGTTATCCGGATCGGCGAGGAACTCGGCGGGGCCGGCGAAGGTGCGGCGGACGGCGCGTACCAGATGCAGGTCACGGCGATAGGGTGGGGCGGCGGGGTCGGAGCTAGCAGAGCGCGGGGCGGCGGGGTCGAGGCCAACAGAGCCTGGACTCGTCGGCGGGCGGGCGGCGAACACAGCGGTTAGCCTGGCCGGGAATGGCCGGCGACGAACGTCGCCAGGTCCCCGACCGTCTTCATCTGATCCCCGTCCAGCAGCTCGACATCGATGAGGATCATCAGCTGGTCTTCCAGTTCGAGCATCAGCTCGAGCCCGAGCGTGGAACTAAGCCCGAGTTCCTCCATCAGGCGCATGTCCTCGGTGACCGGCTCGGCGCGGTCAAGCAACCGGTCCAGCACCGTGGTCATCGCGTCGACCACCTGCTTCCGGAACGCAGGGTCCAGGCCTGTCTCGTGAGCAGTCATGTCGGGCCTCCTCGGCTTGCCGGTCAGTGCTCGAACACCATCGCCGCGAACGTCGCCCCGCCACCCGCGCCGACCGCGGCGGCCAGGTAGCGGTCGCCTGGCCGCAGCAGGCCCCGCTCGCACGCCGTCTTGTAGTTGGCGAACACGTCCGCGCAGAAAACGTGGCCGCTGGCAGGGATGTTGTCCAGCACCACGCGGTCGAGCGGGAACTTGAGCAGCAGGCACATCCGCTGCCAGGTCACCATGTTCACGTTGTGCGGCAGGATGACGCGAATGTCGTCGAGGGCCACACAAGCCTCGTCCAGGGCCTGCCGCATCACCGCGGCCAGCGAAGGCCGGTACTCGCGCTGCAAGCGCGCGTCGTTGGCACCGGTGGCGCTGTCGAACTCACCCCGCACATTGGACGCGTACGCGAGCATCCGGTCACGGTCGCCGAACGCGCTGACCAGGCACGCGGAAGCGCCCTCGCCGAAGATGGTCGTATCCGCGAAAAGCTGCGCCTCGCGGGTGAACGCTTTCTCGCCGGACAGGACGAGCGCGAGCGGCCCCGCCTGGCCGTCCTGCCCGTCCGCTGCGTCGGCGGCGAGCAGCCGGCCGGCCATGTCGATCGCCAGTAAGCCGCTGGCGCACGACTGGTGGGTGACGGTGAACGCGAGCGCGTGGCCGAGCCCGAGCGCGCGGCAGACCTCGTGCAGGGGGTTGGCCGGGTACGGCGCGACCACGGGCATCGTCCGCGCGTACAGGACGTACCGGACGCGGTGCTCCTGGCCGCGCAGCGCATCCAGCCCGGCGGCGGCCTTCATCAGCAGGCGCTGGAGCGACGGGTCCGGATCGCGCCCGACTTCCCTCAGCCCGTGAAACCGCCGGAACAGCTTGACCTGCATCTCGGTCAGGCCGAGCGGGCCGGCCAGGCTCTCGACGGGTATCCGCTCCGGCGGCAAGTACACCGACACGGCCTCCAGCGCGGTCATGCTGTCACAGCATCAGGATGCGCCGTCAATGTCAACGTGTGCCACGATGACGGCGTGGCCAGGTTCCTCTTCGTCGTCGTCCCGGTCGTAGCCCGCCTCTGGCCCGCGGTGGCGATCGGCGAGGCGCTCGCCGCGCAAGGGCATGACGTGGCCTGGTGCGGGCCCGAAAGCGATCTGCGCCCGATCGTCGGGCCGGGCATGACGATCTACCCGACCGGCAAGCGCCGTTACCGCGCGCTGCGCGAGCGAGGCACGGCCGCGGTGCGGGAGTTGTGGGACGAGTACGTGATCCCGCTCAACCGGTTCATTCAGGCCCCGGTGGACCGCGCGTTGGCGGAGTGCGAACCCGACGTTGTCATCGCCGACCAGTACGCGCTGGCCGGCGCCCTGGCGGCGGTCAAGCACGGCGTACTGTGGGCGACCCTGTGTGCCGGCGCGCTCGAGCTCACCCCGCCCGATGAGGACCCCGGCCTGCAGGAGTGGGTCCGTTCGAGGCTGGCGCGGGCATGGAAAATGGCCGGCCTGCCCGCTGACGACGGCCTGGACCTGCGCTTCTCGCCGCATCTGGTGATCGCCACGACCACGCGAGCGCTCACCGGCCCGGCACCCATCCCGGAACACTGCCTGCTGGTCGGGGCCGTGCTCGGCGCGCGGCGCACCGACCCGGGCTTCCGCTGGGACTGGTGGGATCCCAGCCAACGGCATGTGCTGGTCACCGCGGGCACCTTGGCCGCGGACCTGGCGTACGGCTTCTTCGCGCGGGCGGCGGCGGCGCTGGAGCCGATGGCGGGCCGGGTGCAGGCGGTGCTCAACACCGTGGCCGATGCGGTACCCGATCCGCCGCCGCACCTGCTGGTCGCCCCGCGAGTCCCGATGCTCGATCTCATGCCGCGCCTCGACGCGGTGGTCTGCCAGGCCGGGCAGAGCACCGTCAACGAGGCGCTCGTCCACGGCGTGCCGCTGGTCGTCGCGCCGATACGTCTCGGCGAACTGCCCGTGGCCGAGCAGGTGACGCGGGCGGGGGCTGGCACCGCCGTCTCGTTCACACAGGCGTCCCCGGCGCAGTTTGCCGCCGCGGTGACGGCCGTGCTCGACGAGCCGGCCTACCGCGTGCGCGCGCGCCAGATCAGCGAGGAGTACCTCGCGGCCGGGGGGACGGGCGCGGCGGCCGCACACCTGGCCGCGCTGGCCGCGGGCCGATAGCGCGGACGCAGGCGACGGCGGAGCGCGGGCAGGCCGGCCGGCCTGGGTTAGCATCGCATCGTCTCCCCTATCGGCCGGGAGGGCGCGGATGAACGATGAACTGCCTCGCCCGCGGGTCCCCGGCCCGGGCAGCATCCTGGACCTGGTCATGCCGATGCGCGCCGGCGTCGACGGCCCCGCTCTCTTCTGCGCGCATACGCTGATGGGCCTGAGCTGGTATTACCTGGCCCTGCTCCCGCACGTGGGCGCCAGGTACCCGCTGTACGGCCTGCAGGCCCGTGGCCTGCGGCGGCCCGAGCCACTGCCGGCCAGCATCGAAGAGATGGCCCGGGACTACGCCGACCAGATCCGGATGGTCCAGCGCGCCGGCCCCTACCATCTGCTCGGCTGGTCGCTGGGCGGCAACATGGCCTTTGCGATCGCCGAGGAACTCGAGCGCCGCGGTGAGCAGGTAGGGCTGCTGGTCATCCTGGACACGAACCTGCTCGACCTCGACTCGATCGAGACCGAGCCGTGGGTGATCTACAACCTGGTGCTCGCGCAGTTCGGCTACGTGCCCGCGCTGACCCCCGCCGACGCCGATCCCGAGGGCCGGATGCTCGAGGTGGTGCGCCGCCAGCCCGGCCGAGGGCTTGCCGAGTGGCCGGAGCAGCGCCTGCGCGCGCTGCAGCGGGTGATCAAAAACAACGTCGCGGTGGCACGCGCCCACCGCCCCGGCCGCGTGCACTGTTCTCTGCTGTTCTTCTCCGCCACCCGCAATGAGCCGACGCTGGCCGAGAAACTCCAGGGCTGGCGGCGGTTCGTCGATGGCCCGATCGAGGCGGTGGAACTGGACTGCGACCATCTGGAGATGCTGCTGCCCGGGCCGATCGCGCGGCTCGGGCCCGCACTCTCGGACCGGCTGGCACGCGCCGCCGCGGACAGCGCGGCGGGCGCATCCGCAGCCGGCCGTTGCCGTCAGTCGCGGTGAAAGATGCCGAAGACGTTTCCCGCTGGGTCGCGGAACGCACCGGTCTTCATGCCGCCGCTGCTGGCGGCCCCGTAGAGCGCGGCGCGCGCGGCGGCCTTCAGCTCCTGGACCCCTGAATCACCGATGCGCGATCCGCCGAGCTTCTCGGCGCGGCCGAGGGTCTGGTCCACGCCGGCCACCCTCGCATAGACGGTCGCCCAGCGGCCTTGCACGCCCCCGCCCAGGCCGCCCTGGATACCCCGGCCGGCGCCGGTGTCCACCGTCGCGTAGCCGGGGAAGGCTGAGCTGTCCACCGTCCAGCCGAACAGGTCGGCGTAGAACTTCTGGGTGCGCGCCGCGTCGGATCCCATGACCTCGAACCAGGTGACCGGCGCGCCCGAACCGGCCGACGGGGCGGGCTCGTCACCCGCGGGAGGCTCGCCTGGCGCCCGCACCAGGCCGACCACCAGGCCGTCCGGATCGTTGAACATGGCTATGGTGACCGCTCCGCCGAAGTCGGTGACCGGCATGACGGTCGTGCCGCCGAGCGAGTTCGCCTTGTCGAGCGTTGCCTGCAGATCGTCGGCCTCGACGTAGAACGCCGACCATGGCTGCCCGCCCTGGCTCTTGCCAATACCGCCATTGATCCCGGCGCCACCGCGAGTGTCGATCATCGTGTAGCCGCCGCCGGACAAGCCCTGCAGTCCCCAGCCGAACAGCTCTCCGTAGAACGCCACCAGCGGCCCGTCATCCGCGCCACCCAGCTCGAAATGCACCACTGCGTGTCCCACCGCGCTGGCTCCCTTGCCCACAGTGCCCGTTCCGGGCCGACGTCCGTCCATTGTTTCCAGGCCACGTTCACGAACGCAACGCCGCCGGAACGGGATGCGGCGATCGGCCGCGGCCACCGGACCCGTGAGCAGTCACTCATCTAGGCGGGCCGGCCGGGCTGGGCTAGCATCGGTTCATCCCGGTATCGGCCAGGAGGGCCCGGATGGACGATGACGTCCCTCGCGTGCTGTGCGGCACGCCCGAGCTCCCGCCCGGCTGTGTGGCGCTGACCTTCGACGACGGCCCCGGCCCCAGGTCGGCCGAACTGGCCCGGCTGCTGGCCGCTGAGGGAGTGCCGGGAACCTTCTTCGTGCTGGGCGAAAGCCTGGAACGGCATGGCGACGCGCTGGACACCTACCGGGCCTGCGGGCACGTGATCGGGTTGCACGGCGAGCGGCACCACCGGTTCAGGTCTGCCGAGCACGCGGCCGGTCAGCTGCGCCGATGCGCGGAGCGGATCAGCGGCTACTTAGCCGGCCCGGCGTGGTTCCGCCCGCCGTACGGCATGGGTGACTGGCCGGTCCCCGGCTTCGCCGGCCCGGTCGGCTGGCATGCGCACGGACGGGACTGGGACATCACCTACCGCCGTGGGCAGACCGTGGAGGCCTGCGTGGATGCCATCGCGCAGCGGCTCATCCGGCGCGGCGGCGGCATCGCGCTCCTGCACGACTTCGCGGCGTACAGCGAGTTCGGCCCGGCAGGCCTGACCCAGGCGGATCTGGACCTGCGGATCATCGAGATCACGTCGATGCTGATCGAACGGCTGCGTGGCGCGGGACTCTCGTTCGCCCGGCTGCCCGAGCCCGCGCCAAGCCGCACGCCGGAGCCTGCGGCACAGGTCCCGGGCGAGCCCGCGGCCGACGGCGCTGCGGGCGGGGTGCGCCAAGGTGCGGCAGGGGGCCTGCTCGCGGCCGAGGATCTGCGGAACCTGAGGCAGTTCCGCGCCACGGCCAAGGCGGCTGGCGGCGTCCTCGACCTGGTCATGCCCATGCGAGACGGCGCCGGGCCCCCGCTGTTCTGCGCACATCCGGTGGTGGGCCTGAGCTGGTGTTACCTGGCCCTGCTCCCGCATTTCGACACCAGATACCCGCTGTTCGGCCTGCAGGCCCGTGGCCTGCGGCGGCCCGAGCCGCTGCCCGCGACCATGGAAGAGATGGCGCGGGAATACGCCGACCACATCCGCAGGACCCAGCCCGCAGGCCCGTACCATTTGCTCGGCTGGTCGCTGGGCGGCAACGTCGCCTTCGCGATCGCCGAGGAACTCGAGCGCCGCGGTGAGCAGGTCGGGCTGCTCGTCATCCTGGACTCAACCCTGGGCGACGTCGACGCGATCGCGCTGACCAACGAGCCCTGGGCGGTCTACAACCTCGTGCTCGCGCAGTTCGGGTACGTGCCCGCGCTGACACCTGCCGAGCCGGATCCCGAGGCCAGGATGCTGGAACTGGTGCGCCGCCGGCCGGGGTCGGGGCTTGCCGACTGGCCGGAGCAGCGCCTGCACGCGATGCAGCGCGTGATCAAGAACAACGTCGCGGTGGCCCTAGGTCATCAGCCCGGCCGGGTGCACTGCCGGATGCTGTTCTTCTCGGCCACCCGCAATCCGCCCCCGCTCGCCGACAAGGTGGCCAACTGGCGGGCGTTCGTGGACGGCCCGATCGAGGCGGTCGAACTGGACTGCGACCATCGCTACATCTGGCTGCCTGAGCCACTTGCACGGCTGGGGCCCGCGATCTCAGCCAGTATGGCGCGCGCTGCCGCGGCCAGCGGAGCGCCCGCGCACCGGGAGACGCCATGATTGAGGTCAGCGGCCTGCGCAAGTCTTACCGGACGAGGCGACGCCGCAAGGTCACCAGTGTCGATGCGGTCCGCGGCGTGGACTTCGCGGTGCAGCGCGGCGAGATATTCGGCTTCCTGGGTCCCAACGGGGCCGGGAAGACGACCACCCTCCGGATGCTGGCCACGCTGATTCGCCCGGACGGCGGCGACGCCACGATCGCCGGGGTGGACCTCCGGCGCGACCCCGAGCAGGTGCGGCAGCGCATCGGCTTCGTGGCGCAGGGCAGCGGCACCTACGCTCAGTCCACGGCCCGGCGCGACCTGGTCCACCAGGCACGCATGTACGGCGTACCGAAATCCGCCGCGAAGACCCTCGCCGAGGCAGCCATCAAGGCATTCCAGCTTGGTGACTTCGCCGACCGCCGGATCGGCACCTACTCCGGAGGGCAGCGCCGGCGCCTCGATGTCGCGCTCGGCGTCATCCATTCGCCCCAGGTCATCTTCCTGGACGAGCCGACCGCCGGGCTGGACCCGCAAAGCCGGGCGCGCATGTGGCAGGAGGTGCGCAAGCTCCGCGACCAGGGCATGACGATCTTCCTGACCACGCACTACCTGGACGAGGCCGACGCACTCTGTGACCGGATCTCGATCATCGACGCCGGGCTGATCGTCGCCGAGGGCACACCGTCGGATCTCAAGCGCGAGATCTCCGGCGACGTCGTCAACGTGGACCTGGCCGCGCCGGACACCGCTGGCGCGCCGGAGCCCACCGTCATGCTCGAAGGATCGAAGATCCTCACCGAACAGCCGTACGTCCACTCGTGCGAAACCATCGACAGCACCCTGCGCCTCTACGTGGACAGCGCCGCCACCGCCATCCCGCAGGTCATGCGGGCGCTGAGCAACAAGGGGATCGAGCCGGGAGCGATCGAGTCCCGCCGGCCGAGCCTCGACGACGTATTCCTGGCCAAGACCGGCCGGACCCTCGCCGACTGACCGGCCATCGGAACCTGGAGGAAGGCAGCAGCTATGAAGCTCGCCCGCGATACGTGGCTGACCTTCCAGTACGAAGCCGGGCAACTGGTGCACAGCCCGGTCAGCATCGCGATCACGCTGCTGCAGCCCGTCACTTACCTGCTGCTCTTCACCCCCTTCATCAAGTCCGTCATGGGCGCCTCCAGCTACGGCGGCGCCTATGCGATCTACGTGCCTTCGCTGTTCGCGGCCATGGGCATCTTCAGCGGCATGTTCGCCGGGTTCGCGATGATCGCCGCGATCAGCCAGGGGGTCATCGCCCGGCTCCGGGTCACCCCACTCAGCCGCGTCGGCCTGCTGCTCGGGTGGCAACTGATGTTCGTGGCGCTGGTCGCTTTCCAGGCTGTCGTGATCGCCGTGGTAGCCCTCGTCTTCGGGCTGCGAGTGCCGCCGGTCGACCTCCTTCTTGCGCTGGTCCTGCTGGCGCTGATGGTGCTCATTGGCGTCTCGATCTCCTACATCCTCACGATCTTCGTGCCCAACCAGACCGTCCTGGCCAACGTGACCAACGGGATCACCGGGCCGCTCGCCCTGCTGGCCGGCGTTCTGATCCCGCTGTCGGTCGCACCGCTGTGGGTGCAGGACGTCGCCCGGTGGAACCCGTTCGCCTGGGGAGCCAATGGCATGCGGGCCATCTTCGGCGGCCATATCGGCGCCCCCGTCGTCTGGGAGGCGAGCATCATCCTGGCCGGGCTGGCCGTGGTGGCCGTGGTGGTGTCGTCACAGTTGTTCACCCGCGAGATCGCGACCGACCGCTGAGGCAGGAAAGGCTATGAAGCTCGCCCGTGACACGTGGCTGACCTTCCAGTACGAGGTCGGGCAACTGGTGCACAGCCCGCTCGCCATCGCGGCCACGCTGCTCAACCCCGTAACCTACCTGCTGCTTTTCACCCCGTTCCTCAAGTCCGTCTTGCACGCCCCCACCTACGGCGACACCTTCCGGACCTACGTGCCTTTGCTTTTCTGTTCCATGGGCCTGTTCGGTGGGCTTTTCGCCGGATTCGCCCTGGTCGCCGCGATACGCCAGGGGGTGATCGGCCGGCTCCGGGTCACCCCGCTCAGCCGCGTCGGCCTGCTGCTCGGGCGGGAACTGGTGCTCGTTGCGCTGATCGGCTTCCAGGCTCTCGTGATCGCCGTGCTGGCCCTGATGCTCGGGCTGCGGGTGCCGCCGGCCAACTTCCTGCTTGCCTTGATCGTGCTGGCGATGATGGTGCTGCTTGGCGTCTCGATCTCATACGCTATGGCGCTCTTCGTGCCCGAGAGAGTGCTGGGGAATCTGGCCAACGGGGTGGCCCAGCCGCTATCCCTGCTGGCCGGGGTGCTGATCCCGCTGTCAGTGGCACCGCTGTGGGTGCGGCGCGTTGCCCTGTGGAACCCGTGGGCCTGGGGGGCCAATGGCATGCGGGCAATCTTCGAAGGCCAGGTCGGCGCCCAGGTCGTGTGGCAGGCGTTCCTCATCCTGGCCGGGCTGGCCACGGTCGCCGCGGTGCTGTCGTCACGGCTGTTCACCCGCGAGATCGCATGACCGCGCCACGCCACTGGCCATTGGCCGGAGCGCCCGCGGTAGGCCCATTGCCTGGACATCCCCGCCGTTTTAGCCTGAGCTGGGATCACAGCGGCATAACGGCGGCCGCGGCCCGCGATCATGTCCCACAGGCCGTCAATCACACCGGCCTGATCCAGTGCGCGCGACAAGGGGAGGCGGATCGGTGAGTGCCACCAATCTTCGGGCAGTGCTGGCGGCGGACCCCGAACTCGGCGCCGGCAACGTGTTGCTCAGGCTCGCCGAGCACGGCGCCGGCATGGACACGCCGCGGCTGACGTTCGACACCGGGTTCGACACGATCGCGGCGTGGACGCCATTGTCACTGCGCACGCTGACGGAGCGGGTAGCCGCCCGGGCCGAATGGTTCGCCCGGCATGGCATAGGACGGCGCGACCCGGTCGCGGTCTACGTGACCTCAGCGGCCGACGTTTTACTCAACTTCTTCGCGCTGACCTGGCTCGGGGCGATACCTGCGCTGATGAATGGGAGCATGCCAACCGAGATCGCCGTCGAGTACATCCGGCGGCTGCGCGCCGTCGGCGTGATCCTCGATGCCGAGCATGCCGGGCTGGCCGCGCTCGACTTCGGCGCGCCGCTACTCGGCGATGCGGCCGAGACCGGCACCGGTGATCCGTCCCGCGCGCCCGCGCACTATCGGCACCACCCCGACGACCCGGTGGCGATCACGCACTCGTCGGGAACCACGCGCATGCCAGCCGCCGTAGTGCACTCCCACCAGAGCCTGTTCGCGGCCGTGCGCGCGGTCCGGCTGACTGAGCCGCGCCAGCACGGCCCGGTGCGGGAACTGTCGGCGTTCCCGCAGGCGCACACGGCGGGCGTCATCATCCTCAACGAGGCGCTGTGCAACGGATACGAACTGTTGTGCCTGTCGGAGCAGGGCGGCACGTTCGAGCGGAGCGGCGAGGCAATCATCGACGCCATCGAGCGCTGGCGCCCGACCGCGGTCTACGGCTTCGCCGTCACCTGGGCCGAGCTGGCCCGGTACGACCTGACGGCGCGCGACGTCAGCTCGGTGCGGTTCTGGTCGAATAGCGGGGACTGCGCGCACGAGGCGCACATCCGCCGCCTGGTCGCCGTCGGCAGCCACCACGCCTACAGCAAGGACGGCATCGTCAGCCTGCCCGGCTCCCGGTTCAACGACACGCTCGGCTCCACCGAGATGGGCTACGGCGGGTTCGGGATCAGCCACTACCCCGGCAGCGAGCGCTACAACCGCTGTGTCGGCAAGCCGCAACCGTTCGCCGAGATCATCCTGGTGGATCCGCGGACCGGCCAGGAGGTCCCGACCGGCGAGGTGGGCATGGTCGCCATGAAATCGCCGACGCTGGCGCTCGGGTACTGGAACGACTCGGTGAACACCTTCCGCACCCGGCTGAACGGCTACTACCTGACCGGCGACCTGATGTACCGCGACGAGGACGGCTACTTCTATCACGTTGACCGGGCCAGCGACGCGGTCGACCTCGGCGACGGGAACTGGCTCTACACCGCGCTGTCCGAAGAGCGCATACTCAAGCGCTGCCCGGACGTCCGCGACTGCACCGTCCTAGCGGCTCGCGGTGACGACGGCAAGCTCGCCGCCGAGGTGCTGCTCCTGCTCACGGCGGACGGCGATCCCGCGCGGGATCGCGAGGGCGAGGTCCGTGCCGCGCTCGGCGAGGTTTCGGCGGCGGTGCCGCTGCGGATAGTAACCATCCCCGACGACGAGATCGTGGTGGGACCGACCGGCAAGGTGCGCAAGTTCCTCATGCGCGAACGGCTGCTGGCCAGTACGGGCGCGTCCTCCGGCGAAGGGAGCGGCTGATGCCTGGTGCACAGGATTCGCTGCAATACGCGGTCGTGATCAACGACGAAGAGCAGTACTCGATCTGGTCAGCAGGGCGAGACCTGCCCGCTGGCTGGCGCCGGGACGGCTTCACGGGCACCGAGGATGAGTGCTTGGCCTACATCGACGAGACCTGGACCGACATGCGGCCGGCGTCGCTGCGTCGCTGGATGCGCGACCACGAGCGGGCCGGCGCAGATTGACTCGGCTGCCGATGGGCGCAGGTGGCCTGCCTGCGCCCGGGACCGCAGTGGCACAGACCGGGCTGCCGGGGTGGGAACCCGCGTTACCGGTTCAGCGAGGCATGATCCTCAACTACCTGCGGTACCCCGACGACGGTGTCGATGTCATCCAGGTCACCCTCGACTGGGCAAGCCCGCTGGAGCCGGAGCCGTTCGAGGCGGCCTGGCGCCTCGTCGTGCGGCGGCATCAGGTCCTGCGCACGGCATTCCGCCTGGATGACGAGGACGGTCTGGTCCAGATGGTGGACCCGGACGCGTCGATCGACATCCGGTGGCGCAGCCTGCCGCAGCGGCCGGCCAGCGGGCCGGACCACCCTTTCGAGTCGTTCCTGCGGGCAGACAGGCGGGAGCGATTCGAGCTGACCCGCAGGCCGCCGGTACGCCTGACGATCGTGCGCCGGGTCGCGCCCTCCGACGGCCGCGCCGCCGATCCCCGCGTGCACCGCGCGGTCCTGACCTTCCACCATGCTCTGCTGGACGGGCGCTCCCTGCGGCTGCTGGTCGAGGAGGTGTGCGCAGCGTACTCGGCCGGCCGCGACGGCCGAGCCGCGCCGGAGCCGCCGCGCCCCCCGTTCCATGAGTTCGTGCGGTGGTGGCATGCGACGGACCCGTCCACCTCCCAAGGCTTCTGGGCCGAATACCTCACCGGCGCCGTGCTGCCGCGGTCGCTGCCCGGCTATCTCGGTGAACCGGCGGCCGGGGCCGCCGAGGCGATGACGGCGGTAACGGTGCTCTCCCGTGCCGACTCCGAGTTGATCCGTCAGGCGGCCAGTGCCGCCAGGCTGAGCTCCAGCACCATGATCAGCGCCGCATGGGGGTTGCTGCGGGCGCGCTATGGCGGAGTCGCCGACGTCGTCCTTGCGGTGACGCGGTCGTGCGGGCGCGACAGCATCCCTGGCGCCGAGTCCGTCATCGGGCCCCTGATCAACACGGTGCCGCTGCGCGTCCGCATCGATGAGGAATGGTCCGTGCGCGATCTGCTGACGGCGGTGAACGAGGGCATCCGCCGGATCCGGGAGCACCAGCGCACGCCGATGGGGTCGGCCCTGGCGTGGGCTGGGTTTCCCGCGGACACCACGCTGGCGGACAGCCTGCTCGTGTTCGACCGGCGCCGGCTGCAGACGGCCCTGTCCGGCGGGGATGCGGCGCCCTGCTCGGTCAGGATGGACCGGCTGCCGTCGTATCCGTTGATGCTGTGCGCATACGACGAGCCACAGATCTACCTGTCGTTCATCTGGGACCGCTGCTGCTTCGCTGACGGTTCCGCCGAGCGGATGCTGGACCAACTGCGCAGCGCGCTGATCGAACTGGCGGGCGACCTATCGAAACCGCTGGCCCACCTGGATCTCGGCAGGAGCGCCGAGCGCGACATCCTGGCCGGGTGGAACCGTGCCGGTGGGACATACCCTGCGAGTGCCACCATCCCGGCACTGTTCGCGGCCCAGGTCGCCAGGGACCCTGACGCGACCGCGGTGGTCTCCGGCACCGGCCCGGTCACCTACGCCGAGCTTGACCGGCGCAGCAACGCGCTGGCCTGGCTGCTGCACCGGCGCGGAGTGAGCACGGATACCCCGGTGGGGGTGGCGATCGGGCGCGGCACCGGCCTCGTTACCGCGCTGCTGGCCGTGCTGAAGGCAGGCGGCGCCTACCTGCCGATCGACATCGGCGGGCCGCCGGCCCGCACCGCCACCATGATCGCCGCTGCGGGTGCCCGGCTGGTGCTGGTCACGGCCGAGACCGGCGGCGCCTTGCCCCCGCTGGCAGGCGTGGAAATGGTCCGCGCTGACACCGCGCCTCCCCCGGCCAGCGATCCGAGCGTGGCACCTCCGGATGTCTCGCACCCGCTGAGCCTGGCATATGTCAGCTTCACCTCAGGTTCGACCGGAGCGCCGAAGGGCGCCGGGATACCGCACCGCGCCGTCATCCGGCTCGTCAGCGACCCCACATTCGCGTCCCTGGGGCCCGGCGAGCGGCTACTTCACCTGGCCCCGGCCGGCTTCGATGCCTCCACGTTGGAGATCTGGGGCGCGCTGCTGACCGGCGCCACGGTCGTGATCGCGCCGCCCGGCCCGCTCGGGCTGCCGGACATCGCGTCGCTGCTGCGCTCCGCCGGCGTGACGGTAGCCTGGCTCCCCGCCGCGCTGTTCCACCAGGTGGCCGAGGCCAGCATCGACGCGATCGCCGCCGTCCCGGTTGTCCTGGCGGGCGGCGATGTGCTCAGCGCGGATACCGTCCGCGCCGTGCTGACGGCGCGCCGCGGGCGGCCACTGGTCAACGGGTACGGCCCGACCGAGAACACCACGTTCACCGCGTGCCATGTCATGACCGACCCGAGCCAGGTAGGGGCGACGGTGCCGATCGGCCGCCCGATCCAGCACACCACCGTGCACGTCCTCGACTCCCGTGGCCGGCCCGCGCCGATCGGGGTGGCCGGCGAGCTGTATACCGGCGGGGACGGGCTGGCCCGCGGCTACGCCGGGAACGCCGCGGCGACGGCGCGGGCGTTCGTGCCCGACCCGTCCGGGCACGGCACCCGCCTGTACCGGACCGGAGACCTGGCGCGCTGGCGCGCCGACGGGACTCTCGAATTCCTCGGCCGCATCGACGATCAGATCAAGATTCATGGGTTCCGGGTCGAACCCGGCGAAGCCGCGGCGGCTCTCCGCACGCATCCCGGGGTGCGCGAGTCCCTCGTCCTGGCCACGGGTGAGGGCGCGCAGCGGCATCTGGTCGGCTACGTCACGCCCGCGGATGGCGTGGATCCTGGTTCGCTGCGGCCATCGCTGCTGCGTGATTTCCTTGCCAGCCGGCTGCCGGAATACCTGATACCGGCCGGATTCAAGGCCATCGACCGGCTCCCGCTCAACGCCAACGGCAAGGTCGACCGTGCCGCGCTGCCCGCGCCCGAGCGGGAGACGCTCGGGCCCGCCACTCCCCCGGCAACCGCCACCGAGGAGCGGCTCGCGGATGTCTGGCGGCCGCTGCTGCCCGCCGACGGCCCCCGCCGCGGCGACATCGGCCGCGAGGACAGCTTCTTCACGCTCGGCGGCAACTCCGTGTCGACGGCGAACCTGATGCTGCGGATCCGGGAGGTGTTCGATGTCGAACTGCGCGTGGCCGCCTTCTACCAGGCGCCCACTCTCGCTGCCTGTGCCGCCGCAATCGATGCGGCCCAGCCGGCCCGCCGGGCCGCCGGTGCGCCGCTACCGGCTGCGTCATCGTCAGTCATCGGCCGCCGGGACCGCAGCGCATACCGCGTGGCCGCCCCGCAGCCTCTTCGACCGCCGTCCGTCATGACGTCGTTAAACATCGGCCGGCGGGACCGCAACGCTTACCGCGTATCCGCCCCGCAGCCGGGGCCGGACCGGACCGCGCTCGCGCCGCATCTTGTGCCGCTGAGCGGTGACTGGGCCATGTGGCGAACGGTGTGCCTGCGCGGGGCAGGTCTCCCGGTCCGCCTGCTCGCCACGCTTGGGGACGCCGATCTCGCCCGCGCCGCAGACGCGGCCATCGCCGCGGACGCTGCCGCCACGCTGGCCGCCTCGGATCCGCAAGCGCGGGTCCGGGCCGACGCCGCCTACGCCGCCGAGTTCACCGCTGCGGTCCGGCGTCTGTCTGCGGGCCTGCACGAGGCGGCCTGCCTGCCGGCTCTGCGGGAAGCGGTCGCCTGGCAGAACCGTCGCGCGCTGACGACCGGCATCGACGCGCTGGTACGCCGCGGGCCGCAGTCACCCAAGCGCAACGCCCGGCAACGGCAGAACGAGGCGCTCGTCGCGAGCTATCTGCAGCGCTACTGCGCCAAGAACGACACCATCGGTTTCTTCGGGCCGGTGGGCTGGTCGCGCATCGATGACGGCCACGGCATCCGGGTCACGCACGCGGCGCCGGGACGCTCACTGGCCGCCCGCGTCACCTACCTGGAAGGCTGGGCGGTGCAGGCGATCATGACCGGCCATGTCGCCGCGCTGCGCCCCTGGCTCGTGCCGCGGCGGATGCCGTTCGTGGGTGTCGACGGCACGCTGCTGCGCCTGCCGCTGGCGTCCCCGGTTCCGCTGACGCCGGCCGAAGCGGCGGTCATGCGGGCGTGCGACGGCATGCGTGACGCCGGCGAGGTCGCGGCCGTGGTGCTCGCCGATCCTGCAGCCGGGCTCGGCGATGTGGCGGATGTCTTCGCCGTGATGGCGCGGCTGGCCGACAGCCGCCGGCTGGCCTGGCAGGCCGAGGTGGCCCCGCAGGACACCCGGCCCGAGCGTTCCATGCGTACGCTCCTGTCGCGGGTCAGCGACAGCGGTGTCCGCGGGCCGGCCGAAAAGGCCCTGGACGAGCTGGCCGCTGCGCGGGACGAACTGGCCGCCGCGGCGGGCGACGCGGAGCAGGTCACCGTGGCCATGGCCGACCTGGAAGCGACGTTCACCCGGCTGGCCGGCGTGCCGCCCACGCGCCGGGCGGGCGAGCTCTACGCCGGCCGTACGCTCGCCTACGAGGAGTGCCTGCGCGGCGACACGGTGCGGCTGGGCACGGACGTGCTGGATGGCCTGCGCGCGCCGCTGGCGCTGGTACTTGACAGCGCACGGTGGTTCACCACGGCCTGCGCAGAGCTGTACGCGCGGCACTTCGAGGAGGCCTACCGCGAGCGGGTGGCCGCCCTCGGCACCGACGTCGTGCCGTTCGCCGACGTCTGGATGCTCATCACCGACGTGCTGTCCGACCCGGAGCCGCTCATCGAGCCCGCGGTACGCGCGCTACGGGACCGCTGGTCGGCCGTCCTGGACCTGCGGCCAGGCGCCCGGCAGGTCCAGCTCCGGGCGGCCGACCTGCGGGAGCGGGTGGCATTGGCGTTCCCGGGCCGGCCGCTGCCCTGGCCGACGGCGGTGCACCACAGCCCGGATCTGATGATCGCCGGCGAGGAGGCCGCCACGGGCGGCAGGCTCACCTGGGTGCTCGGCGAGGTTCACCCCAGCATCGTCACCTTGCGCTACGCCACCTGGATGGAGTTCCATGACGATCCGGACGGCGTCCGTGCCACCATGCGGCAGGATCGGGCCGACGCCGCGGTGTGGTTCGCGGAGAGCGCCGAACTCGGCGGCACCCGTACGCGGCTGTCCAATGTGCTGACGTCGCCCGGCGACCTCCGGCTCGTATTCGCGCACGACTCCTGCGGCTATGACGCGGCCGCAACCCTGACGGTCGGCGAGTGCGACCTGATCGGCTCCCCCGCTGGGCTGCGGGTGCGGCGCCGCGACGGTACCGTCGAGCGGAGCCTGCTCGAGGTCGTCGGCGACCTGGTTAGCGCCACGATCACCAACTGTTTCGACCTGGCGCCAGCGGGCGTGCGCGCACCGCGCGTCACCATCGACGACCTCGTGGTGAGCCGGGAGAGGTGGACGTTTGCCGCGACCGATCCCGCCTTCGCCGACACCACCGACGAGAGCGCCCGCTATCTGCAGGCGAGGGCGTGGGCGGCGCGCCACGGGCTACCGCGGCACGTTTTCATGCGGTTCACCGGCGAGCGCAAGCCCATCTACGCGGACCTGACCAGCCTCGCATCGGTCGACCTGATCGCCCGGTCGCTGCGCCGCTCCTGCCGTAACGCCGGTGCCGATGCGACGGTGACCGTCACAGAGATGCTGCCCACCCCGGACCAGGCGTGGCTCACCGACGCCCAGGGGCAGCGGTACACCGCGGAACTTCGCATGGTGGCGCTCGACCAGAAGATGGCCAACCAGAAACAGGAAGGGTGATCGTGTCCCTATACGAGTTCCCGACCTCGCTCGGCCAGCGGCGGATGTGGCTGCTGGCCGAGATGGACCCCGGTGAGCCCACCTACAACATCACGTGGGCACTGTGGCTGGATGGCGCGCTCGACGTCGGCGCGCTGCAGCATGCCTGGGACGCCGCGGTAGCAAGGCACGAGGCGCTGCGCACGACCTTCCGGAACCCTGCCGGCGTGCCGGTGCAGGTGATCGAGGAAGAGCCTGCCGCGCGGCCGCTGCCGGTCACCTCCGTCGAGCAACTGACCGAGGCCGAGCGGGAGCCGGCCGCGCTTGATCAGGTCCGCAGGCTCGCCCGCATACCCTTCGACCTGGCCACCGGGCCGCTCGCCCGCACGGCCGTGGTGCGGCTGTCGGCGGAAGCTCACGTGTTCGCGGTGGTGATGCACCACATCGTCGCCGACGGCTTGTCCTTCCGGATCCTGTTCGACGAGCTGTCCGCGGACTACGAGGCGATCAGCAAGGGCGGGGGCCCAGATGCCAAGGAACCACCGATCCAGTACGCCGACTTCGCCATCTGGCAGGTCGAGCACGCCGAGGACGGCGGGTACGCGGCGGATGGGCGGTTCTGGCGGGCGGAACTGGCCGGCGCCCCGTCGGCGCTGCCGCTGCCAACGGACGAGCCGTACCCGGCGCGCCAGACGTTCGCAGCCGGGAGCGCCGGCTCCGCGATCGGCGCCGGTCTGGCCGATGCCCTCAGGCAGCTCGCCGCGCGGCGGGGGACGACGCTGCCCGCCGTCCTGCTGGCCGCGTACGCGGTCGTGCTCGCCCGGCTGACCGGCAGCGACGACCTGCTGATCGCGGTGCCGATGGCCGCCCGCACCCGGCCGGAGACCGAGTCGGTTGTGGGGCTCTTCATGAACACCGTCCCGGTCCGGATCCGGATCGACCGGGATGGGACGCTCGGCGACCTGGTACAGCACGTCCACGCCGCGACCGCGCGGGCAGCCGAGCACCAGGAACTGCCGTTCGCCAGCGTGGTGGAGCTGGTCAGGCCCGACCGCGACCCCGTGCGGCTCCCGCTGGTCCAGGTGATGTTCGCGATGGAGGAGGCGTGGGCCATCCCGGACCGCGGCGGGCTGCGCTGGCGCCCGAAGCTGATCGAGAACGGCACCGCCAAGTTCGAGATCGAGCTGACGGTTGTCGATGAGCAGGCCGGGCCACAGGCGCGAGTGGCTTACAACCGGGACCTGTTCCACGCGGCCACCGGCCAGCTCGTGGCCGACGGCTTCACCGCGATCCTTCGCCGCCTCGCCGACGATCCTGACCTGGCCGTGGCCGAGGCGGAGATCATGTCGCCCGACACGGCTGCCCTTGTCACGAGGGTATGGCCGGACGGCGGTCCGCTCGCCGACCCGGACGCGACCGCCGTGGCCCAGCTATGGGCCACATGTGCCGGCGAATCGATCGTCGCCATCGGCGCCGACGGCGCGCTGACCGGCGACGAGGTGCGCGCCCTGGCGGGGCGGATCGCCGCCGCCATCCGCGGGCACGGGGCCGGCGTGGGCGACCGGGTCGCGATCCTGCTGCCCCGCGGCGCCCGGCTGCTGCCCGCCATCCTCGGCGTCTGGTCGGTCGGCGCGTCCTACGTGCCGCTGGACCCCATCTATCCGCCCCAGCGGCTCGCCACGATGCTCAGCGACTCGGGCGCGGCCGCGATCGTGATCGACAGCAGCGTCCCCCGTGCGCCCGTCCCCCCACCCGCCGCGGCCGCGATGCCGGTGGTGGACCTGGCGACGCTGGTCCCCGCGGATGCCGGGCCGACGGCCGAGGTACCGGTGCCGGACCTGCCGCCGTCCGCCGTCGCCGTGACCATCTTCACCTCGGGGTCGACCGGCCGGCCGAAAGCGGTCAGCAACACCCAGGGCGGCATCGCGGCGTTGCTGGCCGCCGTGCGGCCGCTGCTCGCGCTCGGCCCGCAGGACCGATTCGTCGCCGTGTCCACCTTCGCGTTCGACATCGCCCTGGTCGAACTGGTCGCGCCGGTGCTGGCAGGCGGGTGCGTCGTGATCGCCGATGCCGAGCAGGTTCAGGACGCGGCGCGGTTGCGGGATCTGCTGGCCGACAGCGGCGCGACAGCGCTGCAGGCGACGCCGGCGGGCTGGCGGATGCTCGTGGACGCCGGCGGGGTCCCGGCGGGGGTGACGCTGCGGATGACCGCCGGCGAGCCGCTGCCGCGGGACCTCGCCGACGCGATCGGCGCAGTGCAGAGGGATGAGGACGTGAAGGGGGATAGTGAAGGGGGAATGGGGAGGCGGGCGGGGGGTGAGGGGGTGCGCTTGTGGAACCTCTACGGGCCGACCGAGACCACCATCTACTCCGGCGGCGACGCCGTCGCCCCCTCGCCTGCCCCGGTCGAGATCGGGTCGATCATCGCGGGGACCCAGCTTTACGTGCTCGACGCGCGGCTGCGGCCGGTCCCGCCGGGAGTCTTCGGAGAGGTCTACATCGGTGGCGCCGGGGTCGCCCACGGCTACCACGGCGCTCCCGGCATGACCGCCGGCCGGTTCATCCCCGACCCGTTCGGCGGACGGCCCGGCGCGCGCATGTACCGGACCGGCGACGTCGGCAGATGGCGGGCGTCGGGGCGGATCCAGCTCGCCGGCCGCGCGGACCGGCAGATCAAGATCCGCGGCTACCGGATCGAGAGCGGCGAGGTCGAGGCGGCGCTGCGGAGCCACGAAGACATCGCTCAGGCCGTGGTGTCGGTCCGCGGCGCGGGCCACGACGTTCGGCTCGTCGGCTACCTCGTCACCTCCTCCGGCGCTGGCGCCCCACCCTCCGGGCTGCGCGAGCATCTTCGCGAGGTATTGCCTGACTACATGGTTCCGGCCACCTTCGTGGTGCTGCCCGCGCTGCCGCTCACCGGCAGCGGGAAGATCGACCACCGCGCGCTTCCCGAACCGGACTGGGGCGCGGGCACCGGTCAGATGCCGGTCGCGCCACGGACGCCGGTCGAGTCGAAGCTCGCGGCGATCGTTGCCGAACTGCTCGAGCTGCCGGCGCCGGTCGGCGTGAGCGACAACTTCTTCGCGCTCGGCGGCCACTCGCTGACCGCGACCAGGCTGATGGCCCGCATACGCACCGTCTACGGCGTCGACCTGCCCATCCGCGCGCTCTTCGCCGATCCCACGGTGGCCGGCCTGGCCGCCGCGCTGGGCGCCGCGGGCGGCGGCACGGTGGACGGGCCAGCCCCCGCGCGGCGGCCGCGGGCCGATCCCGGCGGCACACGGGCGGGCGATGCGCCGCAGACCCTCGTACCCGGCGACCGGAGGTAGTTCTTCATGCGCTTCCCTGCGTCGTTCTCGCAGCAGCGGCTGTGGTTCCTCGATCAGCTCGAGCCCGGCGAACCGACGTACAACATGCCCTTTGCGATATGGCTCGACGGCCCGCTCGACCCCGGCGCGCTGCAGCGGGCGCTCGACGCCATGGTCGCGCGGCACGCCGTGCTGCGGACGAGCATCGTGGCCTTCGACGGAATGCCCGAGCAGGTCGTTGCCGACACCGGCACGGTGCCGATCGAGCGCATCGAGCTCCCGGCAGACCAGGAGGACGGCGAGCGAACGCGGCGGGCCGAGTCGATCGCTGCCGGCCTCGCGCGACAGCCGTTCGACCTGGCCGCCGGGCCGCTCGCACGGGCCACGCTGATCGGCGCCGGACCCGACCGGCACCTGTTCGTGCTGGCCATGCACCACGTCATCAGCGACGGCGTCTCCATGGAGATCCTCATCCCCGAGCTGTCCGCCGCCTACCGGGCCGAAACGACCGGCGTACCCGCGTCACTGCCACCACTGTGGATGGAGTACGGCGACTACGCCGTGTGGCAGCACGACCGAATGCGTGGCGAGGAGCTTGACCGGCAGCTGGATTACTGGCGGGAGCAGCTCCGCGGCGCACCGCAGCTCCTTACCCTGCCCGCTGACCGGCCCAGGCCCACCGAGCAGTCCTCGCGCGGCGCGGTGGCGGAGATCACTGTCGACGCCGAGACCACGCGCCGCCTGGCCGCGGTGGCCCACGATGCCAACGCCACCATGTTCATGGTGTTCCTCACTGGCTTCGCGGCGGTGCTGTCGCGCTACGCGCAGGAGACCGACATCCTGATCGGCACCCAGGTGGCTGGCCGCACCCACACCGAGCTGGAACCGATCGTCGGCATGTTCACGAATACCGTCCCGCTGCGCATTCCGCTGGCCGGCGATCCGGGATTCGCCGGGCTACTCGGCCGGGTCAGGGACGTCACCCTGGATGCGATGTTGCACCAGCAGGTCCCGTTCGAAAGGCTCGTCGAGGAGTTCGCGCCAGACCGCACGCTCGCCCACTGGCCGCTTATCCAGGTCCAGTTCTTCTACGGGTCGCTGACGCTGCCCGATCTGGACCTTCCTGGCGTCACCGCGCGCGGCCGGGAGCTGCTCACCGGAACAGCGAAGATGGATCTCACCCTGTACGCGGACTGCCTGGACGGCCAGACCACGACGCTGGCGATGGAGTACAGCACCGGCCAGTTCGACCAGGCGTGGGCCGACCGGTTCCTGCGCTGCATGGTGACGCTGCTCGGTCACGCGGTGGACGCTCCCGGCGCCCCGGTGGCCGAGCTGCCGATGCTGTCGGCCGCGGAGCTTGATGAGCTGATCATCGGGCGCAACCGCCAGGCCCTTCCGGGGGGTTCCGGGGGGTCGCCCCCCCGGGCCAGCACGGCCGGCGAGGACGACGGCGTGGACGTCCGGCAGCAGCTCCAGGCGTCGGTGTCCCGCGTCATCGACGGCGCCGGAGCCGTTTCGATGAGCGAGGTATGCGATCGCGCCGCCCGGATCGCCCGGACCCTCGCCGACCATGGCGCTGTCACGGAAACGCCGGTGGGACTGTGCGTCGGGCGGGGCACCGGCATGCTGACCTCGCTGCTCGGCGTGTGGTGGGCCGGCGGCGCGTACGTGCCACTCGACCCGGGATTCCCGCAGGCGCGGCTGGCCGCGATGGCCCGCGGCGCTGGCCTGCGGATCGTCCTGTCCGACACCGCGCACCACGAGCTCGCCCGGTCGGCGGCTCCCGGTGCCACGGTGATCTGCGTCGACGACCCGGCGGCGACGGCCGCGCCGCCGCTCGCCCCGGCGCCGGTGCCCGCCGCCGCGCTCGCCTACGTCATCTTCACTTCCGGCTCGACCGGGCAGCCCAAGGGCGTCGGCGTCGGGCACCGGGCCGTCGCGAACCTGCTCGCGTCGTTCCGGCGCGCGCTCGGGCTCGGTAAAGACGACCGCTTCGTGGCCGTCACTACGCTGTCCTTCGACATCGCGCTGCTTGAGCTTTTGCTGCCCCTGGTCAGCGGCGCCGACCTGGTGATCGCGTCCGCCGATGAGGCCCGGGAGCCCGACCGGCTGCGGTCGCTGATCGAGCGGACCGCCTCGAACGTGATGCAGGCGACGCCGCAGACGTGGCGCCTGCTGGAATCGGCCGGCGGCGTGCCCGCTGGCCTGCGGCTGCGCCTGTGCGGCGGGGAGGCCCTCCCGGCCGACCTCGCGGGCCAGCTGATGGCGCCCGGTGTCACCCTGTGGAACCTCTACGGCCCGACCGAGACCACGGTGTGGTCGGCGGCTGGCGTCGTCACCAGCGCGTCAGAGGGGCCCGTGATCGGCCCGCCGATCGGCCACACCCGCGTGTACGTCCTGGACGAGCGCCTGACACCGGTGCCGGTCGGGGTGGTGGGCGAGGTCTACCTCGCCGGACGCGGCGTCGCGCGGGGCTATCACGGCCAGCCGCGGCTCACGGCGCGGTCGTTCCGGCCCGACCCGTGGAGCGGCGAGCCGGGGGCGCGCATGTACCGGACCGGCGACCTCGGCCGGTGGCGGGAGGGCGCGGGCCTCGAGCTGATCGGGCGGAACGACCACCAGGTGAAGATCCGCGGCTTCCGGATCGAGTGCGGCGAGATCGAAGCCGTGCTGCGCGCACACCGTGACGTGCGTCAGGCGGCCGTAATCGCCGTCGCCAGGGCTGGTGAGCCTGCGCTGGTCGCCTACATCGTGCCCCGCCGGGGCAGCACCCTGGCGCAGCCCGGCGCCGATCTGGTTGAGGAACTGCGCCCACACCTGCGCGCCGCGCTGCCGGACTACATGGTCCCTGCGCTCGTGGTCGCGCTGCCCACGCTGCCGCTGACGCCGAATGCGAAGGTCGACCGGGCCGCGCTGCCCGCCCCGCACTGGGGTGCCCCGGCATCGGCCACCGGCCGCGTCGAGCCCAGGAACCCGGTCGAGGCAACCCTCGCCCAGATCTGGAGCGATCTGCTGGGTACCCACGTGCCGGTCGGCGTGCATGACAACCTTTTCGCTCTCGGCGGCCACTCGCTGACCGCGACCAGGCTCGTCGCCCGCGTCGCTGACACCTACGGCGTGAGCGTGCCGGTTCACCACGTATTCGCCACCCCGACGATCGCGGACCTGGCCGAGCTTGTCTCCACCGACCCGGATTTCGGGCACGCCGCTGGCTCATCCAGCCACGCCGAACTGGATGAGCTCAGCGACGAGGACCTGGACGATCTGCTACGCGCGGCGCTTGCCCAGCGCAATCGGCGCCGGGCGAGCACGAGCGGCCCCGACTCATAGCCACCCCGGGAGGCATCAGTGTCGACGCCGTTAAGCATCAGCCGCAGGGACCGCAGCGGCTACCGTGTGGACGCTCCGCAGCCAGCGCCAGATCAGCCATCCGCGGTCCCGGCGCATCTGGTACGGCTGACCGGCGACTGGGCGCTGTGGCGTACGGTGTGCCTGCGCGGGGCGGGCTTCGGTGTCCATCTGCTCGCCGCGCTGGGGGATGAGGACCTCGCGTCCGCCGCGGACGCGCTCATCGCCGCGGATGCCGCCGGCGCGCTTACCGCCTCTGATCGGGGAGCGCGCGAGAGGGCCAGCGCCGTCTACGCCGCCGAGTTCACCGCCGCGGCCCGGCGCCTGTCTGCCGCACTGCACGAGGCGGCCTGCCTGCCGGCGCTGCGAGAAGCAGTCGCCTGGCAGAACCGGTACGCGCTCTCAAGAGGCATCGACTCGCTGGTCCGCCGCGGGCCTGAGCCAGCCAAGCGCAACGCCCGGCTCAGGGAGAACGAGGCGCTCGTCGCGAGCTATCTGCAGCGCTACTGCGCGAAGAACGAGACCATTGGCTTCTTCGGCCCGCTGGGCTGGTCGCAGATCGACGACAACCCCGGCATCCGCATCACGCACGCCGCTGATGGGCACTTCCTGGCCGCCCGCGCGACCTATCTGGAGAGCTGGGCGGTGCGCGCGATCATGGCCGAGCACGCCGCCGTGCTGCGCCCCTGGGCGGTGCCGCGCCGGATGGCGTTCGTCGGCGTCGACGGCACGCTGCTGCGCCTGCCGCTGGTGCCGGCGGTGCCACTGACGCCGGCCGAGGCGGCTGTCATGCGCGCGTGCGACGGCATCCGGGACGCTCGTGGCGTGGCGGCCGCTGTGCTCGCCGACCCCCACGCGAGCCTCACCGATGGCGCAGAGGTGTTCGCGCTGCTGGCCCGGCTCGCCGGCAGCCGTCGCCTGGCCTGGCAGGCCGAAGTGGATCCACAGGATATCCGGCCAGAGCGTGCCATGCAGGCGCTCCTGTCGCGGGTCACCGACGACGACGTCCGCGGGCCGGCCGAGAAGGCGCTGGCGGAGCTGACGGCTGCTCGGGACGAGCTGGCCGGTGCCGCAGGCGACGCGGAGCGGGTGGCCACGGCCATGGCCGGCCTCGAGGCGACGTTCACCCGCCTGACCGGCGCCGCGCCGACGCGCCGAGCTGGGGAACTCTATGCCGGCCGTACGCTCGCCTTTGAGCTGTGCCTGCGCGGCGACACCGTGCGGCTGGGCTCGGACGCCCTGGATGGCCTGCGCGCGCCGCTGGCGCTGGTGCTCGACGGCGCACGGTGGTTCACCGCGGCCTGCGCCGCGGTGTACGCGCGGCACTTCGACCAGGCCTACCGGCAGCGAGCCGATGCGCTCGGCACAGACGTCGTGCCGTTCGCCGACTTCTGGCTGCTCGTCAACGACGTGCTGTTCGACCCGCAGCCGCTCATCGGGCCCGTGATAGACGAGCTACGGCAGCGCTGGTCGGCGATCCTGGACCTGCCCGCCGGCGCCCGGCAGATCCAGCTCCGGGCCGCCGACCTGGTCAAGCGGGTGAGATCGGAGTTGCCGGCTCAGCCGCTGCCCTGGCCGACCGCGGTGTACCACAGCCCCGACCTCATGATCGCGGGCGCGGAGGCCGCGGCTGGCGGCCGGTTCACCTGGGTGCTCGGCGAGGTCCATCCTGGCGCCGTCACCTCGCGCCCGGCCACGTGGCTGGCGTTCCATGACGACCCGGACGCGCTCCACGCCGCCATGCGGCACGACCTGCGCGGCCCTGTCGTCTGGGTCTTCCAGACCGACGAGGCTGGGGGCACGTGCACGCGGCACTCCAGTGTGCTGCCGTCGCCCGGTGACCTCCGGTTGGCCTTCGCGCACGATTCCTGCGCCATCGACCCGGCCACGACGTTGACGGTCGGCGACTGCGACCTGATCAGCTCTCCGGGCGGGCTGCGGGTCCGGCGCCGTGACGGAAGTTTCGAACGTGGCCTGCTCGAAGTCGTCGGCTACCTGATCAGCAGCACGGCCATAAACTGTCTCGACATGATGCCTCCAGGCCCGCACACGCCACGGGTCACCATCGATGATCTGGTGGTGAGCCGGGAGAGGTGGACGCTGCCCGCGGCCGAGCCGGCCTTCGCCGACACCCCCGGCGAGAGCACCCGCTACCTGCAGGCCAGGGCCTGGGCGGCGGCCCACGGGCTGCCACGCCACGTGTTCTGCAAGTTCACCGGCGAGCGCAAGCCGATCTACGCGGACCTGACCAGTCTCGCCTCGATCGACCTGATCTCCCGGTCGCTTCGGCGCGCCGGCCGCAACGCCGGTGCCGATGCGACGGTGACCGTCACCGAGATGCTGCCCACCCCGGACCAGGCGTGGCTCACCGACGCCCAGGGCCACCGCTACACCGCGGAGCTGCGCATGGTAGCGGTCGACCAGAAAACGGCTGCCGGTCACCCCCGTTGAGCCGCTGGCCGCGGCCGAGCCGGAGCGGGCCGGCCCGCCGCGCTCAGTTGGAGAAGATCCCGAAGGCGGGCAGACTATCGCTGAGGAAGCGCGGGTGGAACGGTCAGTAACGTGATGAGCGCAGGGAGCATGACATGACGACAAAGGCCGCCTTTACCCCCGAGGAATGGACGGTGGTCCTGGAGGGCCCGCCGACCGCCGGCATGATCGTGATCACAGCGGCGCACGGTGGCACGATCCGCGAGACGGTCGCCATGTCGAAGGCGTACGTCGAAGCACGCGCCCAGCATGGCGAAAGCGAACTGCTCGACGAGATCGTGGCGGCGAAGCCACACGTGGACCACACCAGGTACCACTCACCCGAAGAACTCAAGGAGCGCGGGCTCGAGCACCTGCGCAACGCGGCCGCACTGCTCGAGGACAAGGCGACCCCGCAGGAACGCGATGACTACCAGCGCTTCGTCGTGGCCCTGGCCGGCAAGGTCGCGGCCGCCCACAAGGAGCACGGTCAGGACGTGAGCCCAGCCGAGGCGGCGGCGATCGGTGAGATCACGGCGGCGCTCGGCGCGGCCGGTTCCTGATCGAGCCGCGCGGTCAGACCCGTCTGCCACGATGAGGCCATGTGCGCTCGGCGGTTCCAGGCCCACGCGGCTCCCGGGGTGGTGGACCTGCTCGCGGCCGGGGTCAAACAACGGCCACGACCGTGAGCCGCCACAATTGAGTACTACCGGTGGGAGCGGCGCGGCCAGAACTTGACCAGGGCCACGATTGCGACGGCCGCCAGCAGCCATGGCAGCAGGTGCACCGCGAAGCTGAGGACAATAACGGCCGCGATGGCGAGAAGGACAAGGGCAAGGATCCCAGGCATGGTGATCGGTCTCCGTTCAGGTCAGGTGGTGGTGTCCACGCCTCAAGGCTGCCGCCGGCGGCGGCCCGCGTCGATCGGGATCAGCCCCGGTTCACACCCTGGTGTGTGCGCCAAGGCATCAGGGTCATCCCTGACCGCGGTCTGCGGGGCCGGCGTAGCGCATGATCTGTGGCGTAGCTCGTATCGGCCCTTTCCGGGATCTTGGTGAGGTTGGTGCCCACGTGGCCGGTTCGTTACGGTAGGGGGCGTGGATACGGGACGAGTGTCCGACGTAACCAGCACCGGCGGCGCCGGGCCTGAGGCCGCATCCAGCGCGGACGGCCGGACTCAGCCGCAGCGCGCGGACCGGGCGCGGCTTGTCTTCTCCAGCTTCCTGATGCTGTTCGTGGAGCTGGCGCTGATCCGCTGGATCACCGCGAACAACGTCTACGTGACCGAGGCCACCAACTTTGTGCTGCTGGCCAGTTTCCTCGGCATCGGCATCGGCTTCCTGAACGCGTCCTCCGGCCGGGACTACCTGCGCTGGACGCCGCTGGCCCTGCTGGCGCTCGTCGCCTTCGTGCTTGAGTTCCCGGTCATCCTGCACTCCGGCACCGGCGGGCCGCTGATCTTTTCCGGGGTCGGCCAGTCGCGGGCGCTGCCGCAACCGGTCAGCTTCGCCCTGGTTTTCCTGCTGACCGTGGCGGTCATGGCCGGCATCGGCCAGGGCGTGGCGAGGATCTTCGTCCGCTTCCGCCCGCTGAGCGCGTACCGGTACGACATCCTGGGCAGCATCGCCGGGATCGTGCTCTTCTCCCTCCTGTCCTTCCTCGACCAGCCGCCGGTCACCTGGGGCATCATCGCCTGCGGCGGGCTTTTAATAGTTCTGGCGCCGCGGGTCAGGATGTGGCAGGTCGTGCTTCTCGGTGCGGTGGTCCTGCTGCTGACCTGGCAGTCGGTGACCCCGCAGCAGATGTGGTCGCCGTACAACAAGCTGACGCTGCACAAGCGGCACGGGAACTCGGTGCTGTTCATATCCGCGAACAACATTCCCTACCAGGGGATTCACCCGCTCTCCGCGATACGCAAGAACAAGCAGTTCTACCTGCTCCCCTACCAGCACGTCCCCCGCGCCAGCCTGGGTAACGTCCTGATCATCGGGGCCGGGAACGGGAACGATGTCGCGGTCGCCCTGTCCGAGGGGGCCAGGCACGTCGACGCGGTCGAGATCGATCCCCTGCTGGTGCAGATCGGGCGGCAATACCATCCGGCCCACCCCTACCAGAGCCCGCGGGTCACCGTGCACATTGGCGACGGCCGCCAGTACATCCAGGACACGCATCAGCACTACAACCTGATCCTGTACGCGCTGCCCGACTCGCTCACGGCCCTGACCGGCCAGGGTGGGATCCGCCTGGAGAGCTACCTGCTCACGTCCGAGGCACTCGCGGCGGCCAAGGCACACCTGGCGCCTGGCGGCACGTTCGCGATGTACAACTACTACGCGCCGTTCGTGCTCAACAGGTACGCGACCACGATCCAGGACGCGTTCGGCCGGGACCCGTGCGCGCAACTGGGCGGGTTCCTGCAGGGCCGGCGTATGGCCGTGCTGACCGTCCACCCGGCGGGCCCGGTGCCCAACTGCACGACCTTCTGGCACGGGACCCGGGTGGCGCCCGCCACCGACAACCGCCCGTTCCCCTACCTGGCCAGCGCGTCCATCCCAGCGCCCTACCTTTGGCTGCTCGGTGCGATCCTGCTCGCCTCGCTGCTGCTGGTCCGGGTGGCCGGCGGCCCGCTCACCCGGATGCGGTCCTATCTCGACCTGGCCTTCATGGGCGCCGCCTTCCTGCTGCTGGAAACCAAGAGCATCGTGCAGTTCGCCCTGTTGTTCGGCACCACCTGGTTCGTGAACGCCCTGGTGTTCGCGGGCGTACTAGTGGCGGTCTACCTGGCCGTGGAGACGGCACGGTGGGTGCGGCTGCCACCGAGCCCGGTGCTGTACGGGGCGCTGCTGTGTGCACTCGCCGTGGCCTGGATCGTGCCGCAGTCGGCGCTGCTCGGCCTGCCCGTCGTGCCCCGGTTCCTCGCGGCAAGCGCACTGGCGTTCGCCCCGGTCTACCTTGCGAACCTGGTGTTCGCCCAGCGGTTCGCCGGGGTGGAAACCGCGGCAACGGCGTTCGCCGCCAACCTGCTCGGCGCCATGGTCGGCGGCGCGCTCGAGTACCTCGCCCTGATCACCGGGTACAAGTTCCTGCTGATCGTGGTGGCCGTGCTGTACGGGCTGGCGTTCATCACCGGCCGAAGGCGCGGCACCGCGCAACAGCCCGCCGCGCCCTGAGCGCCTGGCGCTACTGGAGCCCGGCGCGGACGGACGTGATGCGCTGGGTGTTGAAGCCGAGCCAGTGCATCCGGCCCACGTAGCGCGCGTGCTCGACCTTGAGGCAGCGGTCCATGATCACCGTCACGCCGCCCTCCTCCGCGATCCGCGCGGCCTCGAAGTTGATCACGCCGAACTGGCACCAGAGGGCGCCCGCGTGGATCGCCACCGCCTCCCGGGCGATCCCCGGCAGCGCATCCGGCGCGCGGAAGACGTTCACGACATCCACCGGCACGGGCACGTCGAGCAGGCTCGGGTAGCACGTTTCCCCGAGGATCTCGCTCTCGCGGGGATTCACCGGGATCACGCGGTAGCCATGCCGCTTGAGGTAGTAGCCGACGAAGTTGCTGGGCCTCAGCTCGTTGCTGGACAGACCCACGATCGCGATCGTCCTCGCGGTGTGGAGCACGCGCTGGATCGCTATCGGGTCCTGGTACCGCGCGAGATCGGTCACGCCGTCGCCACCTTCCTGCCCGCGGCCGCGGCCACCCGCGCGAACCCCTGCTCCAGGTCCCAGATCAGGTCCCCGACCGACTCGGTGCCGACCGACAGCCGCACCGTCCCCGGCACGATGCCCGCCGCGCGCAGTTCGCCGTCGTTGAGCTGGCGGTGCGTCGTGCTGGCGGGGTGGATGATCAGGCTCTTCGCGTCGCCGACGTTCGCGAGGTGGGACCAGAGCGTCACGCCGCCGATGAGGCTCTGCCCGCCGGCCCGGCCGCCGGCGCAGTCGAACGAGAACACCGCGCCGGCGCCGCGCGGCAGGTACTTCTCCACGAGCGGCCGGTACTTGCTCGCCGGCAGGCCCGGGTAGGTCACGTTCGAGGCAAGCTCGTGCGCCTGGAGGTACTCCGCGACCGCCAGCGCGTTGTCGACATGGCGCTCCATCCGCAGCGACAGCGTCTCGAGCCCCTGCAGGAACAAGAACGCGTTGAACGGCGCGAGCGCCCCGCCGAGGTCGCGCAGGGTCTCGGCCCGCAGCTTCATCAGATAGCCGTACATCCCGAACGTCTCGTGGAACTGCAGGCCGTGGTAGGCCGGCGACGGATCCGCGACCACGGGAAACCGCCCGTTGGACCAGTTGAACGTGCCCGCCTCGACGACGACGCCGCCGATGCTGGTGCCGTGGCCGCCGATGAACTTGGTCGCCGAGTGGACCACGATGTCGGCGCCCCATTCGATCGGGCGGCACAGGTACGGGGTCGCGAACGTGTTGTCCACGATCAGCGGCAGGTCGCCGGAGTGCGCGATCGACGCCACGGCCTCGATGTCCAGCACGTTCCCGGCCGGGTTGCCGATCGTCTCGGCGAAGAACGCCTTGGTGTTCGGCCGGACCGCCTGCCGCCACGCGTCCAGATCGTCGGGATCGACCCAGGTCAGCTCGACGTTCATCTTGCGCAGCAGGTGCTTGAACTGGTTGACCGTGCCGCCGTACAGCGCCGAGGACGACACGACATGGTCGCCCGGCTGCAGCAGCGTGAAGAGGGCGGCCGCCTGCGCGGCGATCCCGCTGGCGAACGCCACCCCGCCACAGCCGCCCTCGAGGTTCGCCACCCGCTCCTCGAACACCGCGACGGTCGGGTTCATGATGCGGGAGTAGGTGTTCCCGTACTCCTGCAGGTTGAAGTACGCGGCCGCCGATTCGGGGTCCTCGAACACGTAGCTGGTCGTCTGGAAGATCGGCACCGCGCGTGCGCCCGTGTTCGGGTCGGGCCGTTGCCCCGCGTGCAACTGCCGCGTCTCGAATCCGAAGGCGCGGGCTTCCTCCGTACGGGAGGGGGTATCGGTCACGAAGGCCTCTTCTCGTGCGCGCCATCGGGCTCGCCGCCCGGTGCGCCTTCGGCCAGGAAGCGGCGGATGATGGGGGTCTGGCGCGCTTCCTCCAGCAGGAAGCAGTCGTGGCCGTACGGCGCCTCGATCACGTGGAACTCGACCGGCTTGCCCAGCGCGCGGAGCGCCTGCTCGATCTCGCCCGACGCGGCCGGCGGGTACAGCCAGTCGGAACTGAACGCGATCAGCAGCGTGCGGGCCGACACGCCGCCGAGCGCCCGCGCGAGCGACCCGCCGCCGTACTGCCGCGCGAGATCGAAATACGTCAGGGCGCGCGACGTATAGAGATAGGTGTTGGCGTCGAACCGCTTGACGAACGAGCCGGCCTGGTGGCGCAGGTAGCTCTCGACCTCGAACTCGGGCTCGGTGATCGTGTAGCGGATGTCGTCGGCGAACTGGAGCCGCCGGCCGAACTTGTCCTCCAGCGCCGGTGCGGACAGGTAGGTGACGTGGCCGACCATCCGCGCCACGCCCATGCCGCCGTCCGGCTTGCGCCCCGTGCCGTAGTAGTGGCCGCCCTGCCAGGCCGGGTCGCGCATGATCGAGTCGCGTGCGATCGCGTTCCAGGCCACCCCCTGCGGGTGCAGGGCGTGCGTGCTGGCGATCGCCACGATCGCATCGACCTGCTCGGGAAACAGGATCGCCCACTCGAACGCCTGCATCCCGCCCAGCGAGCCACCCGCCACCGCGGCAAGCCGCTCGATGCCGAGTTCGTCCAGGAACGCGCGCTCGGCCCGCACCATGTCCGCGACGGTGATCACGGGGAAGTCAGAGCCGTACGGCCTGCCCGTCGCCGGGTCGGGCGACGACGGCCCGGTCGTCCCGCGGCAGCCGCCGAGCAGGTTGGTGGAGACGACGAAGAAGCGGCCGGTGTCGAAGGCCTTGCCGGGGCCGATCATCCCGTCCCACCAGCCGAGCCCCTTGCCGACCGTGCCGTCGCGATCCTCGGCGCCGAACCCGTCGCGCGTGCTCTCCTCGGGTGGCGCCTTCGAGAAGCCGGCCGCGTGGGCGTCACCGCTGAGCGCATGGCAGACCAGGATGACGTTGTCGCGCCGCGGTGCGAGGGTGCCGTAGGTCTCGTACGCCACCCGGATCGGGTGCAACTCCCGGCCACAGTCGAGCCGCAGCGGTTTCGGCAGGTCGAGGTAGCGGGTTTCGACACTGCCGACCGAGCCGGCCGCGAGCGTCGAGGCTGGCGTCATGACCGCGATCATAACTAATCGCCGTTCGCCCCGGCCGCGGCGATATTCGAGTATTTCTATAGGCGAACTAACATCATCGCCGCCGGCGTCAGCCGAGGTCGCCGAGCATCGTCAGGTCGAGCCCGGCGAGCCGTTCCGGGTCGACGAGGAAGTCCATTTCGGCGATCTTCCCGTTGCGGACGAGGACCGACACGACCGTGTACACGACGCCGTTGCGGCTCGCAACCACGCCAGCGGCGCCGTTGACCAGCACCGGGTGCGCCGCGAGTTCGACGTGCGACCACATGGCCGCCCGCCGCGCCACCGCCAGGGCGCCGCGCACCTGCGCCGATACGGCCGCGCGGGCCGCGCCGCCGTCGGCGTGCAGCACGACATCAGGGTCAAGCGTGGCGACCAGCGCGTCGAAGTCGCCCTCACGGGCCGCCGCCAGGAACGCGTCGACGACCTCTCGCTGTGCGCTCACGTCGGCGTCCGGCGTGGTGGGCTGGGCGCGGACGCGGCGCCGCGCCCGGCTGGCCAGCTGGCGCGCCGCCTGCGGGGAGCGGTCGATGAGCGGGGCGATCTGCTCGAACGGCACGGCGAAGGAGTCGTGCAGCACGAAGGCGAGCCGCTCGGGCGGTGTCAATGTCTCCAGAACCACGAGCAGGGCGAGCCCGACCGAGTCCGCGAGCAGCGCCTCATGCTCGGGTTCGATCGGTTCGAGCTGTCCCGCCTGGCGGGGGTGCTGTCGGGCGGCAGCCCCGTGCCGCCCGAACTCGCCCATCGGGTCGAGCAGCGCTTCGGCGTGCGGTTCACCACCGTGTACGGCCAGACCGAGCTGTCACCGGTGGTGACGCAGACCAACCCGGACGACTCGCCCGGGGACAAGGCCACCACCGCCGGGCGCCCGCTGCCGCAGGTGGAGGTCGCCATCCGCGACCCGGCCACTGGGGAAACCGTGCCGACCGGGCAGCCCGGGGAGATCTGCGCCCGCGGCTACCAGGCCATGCTCGGCTACGCTTTCTGCCGCACCAGCCTGGCGCCGCATAAGACGCCCGCGCGCTGGTTCGGTGCCACCGAACTGCCGCTCACCGGCTCCGGAAAGATCCAGAAGTTCCGCCTCAGGGGGCAGATCGACGGCGGCGAACTCACCGAACTGCCGCCCCGTTAGGTCCGGCCGTGGCGCGGCGCCCTGACGGATGGTCAGTTGGTCGTCGTGGGCGAGGAAGCCTTGGACTTTGAGCTGCCCGATGAAGTCTGTATCTGGCTGACCAGGTCGTGCAGCGGCTTGGTCCCGGCGCCGACAACCAGCCCGGTCACCAGCAGGTCCAGCAGACGACTCGGGTCCTTTGCCGTGCCTGGAGCCGACGAGGTGGCGCCGGCCTTGGCAGGACTCGGAGTCTGTACCGAGCGCAGCAAGAAGATGCCGAGGAAGGCGCACACGAGCATGGCCAGCACCGATGCCGTTGCCCACATCAACACCGCTCGGCCGGCCTGGGTGAGGTGATGGTCCGTCTGGGCCACCGCCGCTGCCTTTTGCGCCGCCGCCACCTTCTGGGCCGCCGCGGTCCTCTGGGCCGCCACTGCCTGCTCAGCCGCCGCCGCCTTCTTGGCCTGGCCGACGGGGACCACGACCGCGGCGTGAGTTCCGCTCCCGGTGGCGACCGCCTGCGCGCGCCTCGCCTGGGCCGCGGTGGCACGGCTTGTCGCCTTTTTCTCCTTCATCCGCCGAATGAACAGGCCTGAGAACGGCTCGAGTATGCGCTCGATGGCCAGGGCCATGATGAACAGCCCGGCATAGGTGGCGTAGTCGGAGGAGGGCATGAAGTCGGCTGGCTTGCGCCATACCCAGAGGTAGTATGCGCCGACGGTGCCCGCCGCAAGAATTGCGAAGGCATACGCAATCCAACGCGCAGTGGGTGGATTCACCGCGAGAATGCTGTCAACCTGGGCAGATACGTCGGGCTGGCCCCCCTCATTCTGTGGCGCCGCGGCCTGCGCCTTCTGCCCAGCGTCACCTTGCGCCTTCTGCCCGGCGTTACCCTGCGCCATTCCCGGCAGCCGCTGCGTGATTGACTTTACTAAATTGCCTATTGATGAGATGGCACTCATATTCCCCCCAAAGAGGCCCGGGTGGTGGCACCGGCACCTGTAAGATCATCATCCCCTCAAAGCCACCCCTTTGTCCAGCGGCCGTTAACCAGCCGTTACCGATGTTGGCCCAGCTTTGTTGCTTCTGGGCAAGCAATCACTCCGCGCGAACACTGATTGCCCTTTCTCCGGGATCACCCGGGGTGGCGCTGCGCCGCCACGCCCGTAGCCTTGGGGTGTGACTGTGGCGACGGAGTTGTTCCGGTTCGATGATTCCTATGCTCGCGAGCTGCCGGGCCTGTCGGTGCCGTGGGAGGCGGCGCCGGTGAACGCCCCGGAGTTGCTGGTGCTCAACGAGGCGCTAGCGGTGGAGCTTGACGCTGACCCCGCGGCGCTGCGGGAGCGGCCGGGCGTGTTGCTGCTGGTAGGGCAGGCGCCCGGTGCCACGACGGTCGCCCAGGCCTACGCCGGTCACCAGTTCGGCGTCTACGTGCCCCGGCTGGGGGACGGCCGGGCGCTGCTGCTCGGCGAGGTGACCGACATCCATGGCCGCCGCCGTGACCTGCACCTGAAGGGGTCGGGGCGCACCCCGTTCGCGCGGGGTGGAGACGGCAAGGCCGTCGTGGGCCCGATGCTGCGCGAGTACCTGATCGGCGAGGCCATGCACGGCCTGGGGATCCCGACCACGCGGGCGCTGGCGGTGGTCGCCACCGGTGAGCGGGTAATCCGCGAGAGGGCGCTGCCTGGTGCCGTGCTGACCCGGGTCGCCGCGAGCCACCTGCGCGTGGGCACGTTCCAGTACGCCGTCACCACCGGTGGCCGGGACGGGGCCCGCGCGCTGGCCGACTACGCCATCCACCGGCACTACCCGCAGGCCGCGCAGGCCCCGAACCGCTACCTCGAGTTGCTGCGCCTGGTGGCCGAGGCGCAGGCGGCACTGGTGGCCCGGTGGATGCTGACCGGGTTCGTACACGGGGTCATGAACACCGACAACACCACGATCTCCGGCGAGACGATCGACTACGGGCCGTGCGCGTTCATGGATGCCTACGACCCGGCCACGGTGTTCAGTTCCATCGACCACGGCGGCCGCTACGCCTTCGGCAACCAGCCGGGGATCACCCAGTGGAACGTGGCCCGGCTGGCCGAGACCCTGCTGCCGTTGGTGGACGACGACACCGATGCAGCGGTCGAGGCCGCCACCGAGGTCCTGAGCGAGTTCGCCGGCGCCTACCAGCGGCACTGGGACGAGGGCATGGCGGCCAAGCTCGGGCTTCCCGCCCCGGACCCGGACCTGGTGACCGGCCTCCTGGAACTGCTGCGCACCCAGAAGGTGGACTACACCGGCTTCTTCCGCGCCCTGGCCGCCGGCACCGCCCGGGCGATGTTCGCAGAACCCGGGCCCTTCGACACCTGGGCCGCCCATTATGAGGCGCTGCGCCCGGCCGACCGCGCCGCGGTGGCCGCCGCGATGGACCGGGTCAACCCCTGTTACATCCCGCGCAACCACCACGTCGAAGAGGCGCTCGCCCAGGCGGAACTTGGCGACATGGGGCCGTTCCACCGTCTGCTCGACGTGGTCTCCCGGCCCTTTGATCAGCGGCCCGGCCTGGAGCACTACGCCGGCCCTGCGCCGCCGGGCAGCGCCCCGTGCATCACCTACTGCGGCACCTGAACCGCCTGCGTGGCTAGCGGTCGATCTGGATCTGGACGCGGGCGATCTCCTCGCAGATCTCGGCGAAGATCTTGCGGCGCAGCCGGTTGTGCTCCTCGTCGGCGTCGTAGCCGCGGTAGGCCTCGGCGTCCTCCCAGTCGTTGGTGATCGCGAAGTTCCAGCCACCCTCGCGCAGCCCCAGATCGCATCCCACGTGCATCGCGATCATCCCCGGAAGCCTGAGCGCGGCGATGCCCGCCAGGCCCTCCCGGAGCAGCGCGGCATCCGCCGCCTGCTGACCGGAATCCCCGGTACGCCGCAGCCGCCCGACCACCACGTTACGGATCATCCGGGCCGTCCCGGCCGGGGGGGTGCCGCACGGTCTCTGCCCATGCCTGGGAGTCTCCCATGCCAGGCTGGGCCAGCGCGGCTGGCTCGCTGGCCGGGAAGGTTCATCGGCGGGCTGGTCAGCAGCAGTGGATGGCGAGGGTCTGGTCCACGGTGCCGTTGGAGTAGCTGCCCACCGCCCAGACGTTGCCAGCCGAGCTGGCGCCGACCGCGTTGAGGCCGTTGCCGATCGTAGCGGCGCCAAGATCCGGCGTTGCCGTCTGCGTCCAGGCCGACCCGTCCCAGTGCAGGGCAAAGGTCCGCCGTGCGGTGCCGGTGTCGTACCCACCCGCCGCCCACGCGTCGTTCGCGGAGGTGGCGGCGACGGAACTGAGGTCGTTGTCATGCGCGGCGCCGCCTGGGCTGGGTGATGGCACCTGCTTCCAGGCCGAGCCGTCCCAGTGCAGGATCAGGGTCCGGTCCGGCGTCCCGGTGGAGTAGCCGCCCACGGCCCACGCGTTGCTGGGCGAGGTGGCCCGCACGCCGGACAGGCTGGTGTACAGCGAGCCCGGGCTTGGGCTGGTCACCTGGGTCCAGGACGCCCCGTCCCAGTGCACGATCAGGGACTGGTCAGCGGTGCCGGTGTAGTCGAAGCCGACCACCCAGGCGTCGCTGGCCGAAGTGGTGGCCACGCCGGTCAAGCCGCTGGCCTGCGCGGGGTCCGGGCTGGCCACCTGCGCCCATGTCGTGCCGTTCCAGTGCAGGATCAGGGTCTGGGACGCGTTGCTGCTGTTGTTGTAGCTGCCCACCGCCCACGCGTTGGTGGCGGAGCTGGCACGCACCGCGACAAGGTTGTCCTGGGTGGAACCGGGTGCGTTCGGGCTGGTCACCTGGGTCCAGGACGTCCCGTCCCAGTGCACGATCAGGGTGTGGAACGCGCCGGCGTTGTAGTACTGGCCCACCGCCCACACGTCACTGGCGGACACCGCGCTCACACCCGACAGCGTGGTCGCGATCCCGGGGTCCGGGCTGGTCACCTGGGTCCAGGACGCGCCGTCCCAGTGCACGATCAGGGTCTGCTCCGGGTCGAAGCTGCCGACCGCCCATGCGTTACACGGCGACAGCACGGCCACGCCGCTGAGGACGTTGTTGCGGCCGGTCCCGCCCGGGTCTGGGGGCTGGTCCCCCCCGGTCCACGCAGCACATGGCGCTACGCCGGCCGCGGCAAAGGCCATCGCCGGTGCACCCGCCGTGGCGGCCACGGCGACGGCCCATACCGCTATGGACGAGGCGGCAACCGCCCAGGCGAGTCGCTGGATTGGCCGTCGTGGCTGCATTGTCAGACTTCTTCCTTCGGGGAGTGAACGTGACCCGGGCGTCAGGGATCCGCTAGCAGCAGTGGACGGCGAGGTTCTGGTCGAAGTCGCTGCCGTTTACGAACCGGCCGACGGCCCAGGCGTTACTGGCGGAGGACGCGGCCACGGCGAACAGGCCGGTCTCGGGTCCCGGGTTGGGGCTGGCCTCCTGGGCCCATGTCGTCCCGTTCCAGTGCAGTACCACGGAAGTGGTGCCGTTGTTCGAGCTGCCCACCGCCCAGGCGTTGCCGACGGCGGTGGTGGCCGCGCCGTCGAGGAAGGCGCCGCCGCCGGGGGTGGGGCTGGGCTGCTGGGCCCATTTCGTCCCGGTCCAGGCCAGGATCAGTGTCTTGTCGGAGGTGCCGTTGCTATAGAAGCCCACCGCCCAGGCCTTCCCGCTGGCGCCGTTGGCCGCGATGGCGTTCAGAGAGGTGTCGTGAGCGGTCCCGCCGGGGTTGGGGATCGTTTGACTGGCCCACTTCTGGCCGTTCCAGTGCACGATGAAGCCCTGTTCCGCGGTGCCGTTGAAGTACGTCCCCACCGCCCAGGCGTTGCTGGCGGAGGTGGTGGCTACGCCCCCCAAAGCACCGCCGGTCCCCGGGTGCGGGCTGGTCACCTGCGCCCACTTCTGGCCATTCCAGTGCAGGATCAAGGGCTGGCCCGCGTTGCCGTTGTAGAAGTTGCCCACCGCCCAGGCGTCGGTCGCGGACACGGTGCGCACCCCGAGGAGTCCGGCGCGTGTTCCCGGGCTGGGGCTGGTCACCTGCTGCCAGGTGTGGCCGTCCCAGTGCAGGATCAGGGTCTGTTCCACGCCGGGCGCGGCGCTCGTCCCCACCGCCCAGACATCGGCGGCGGACACGGCGCGGACGCCGTTGAGGACATTGCCCAGCCCGGCCACGTCCGGGCTGGGCACCACCGTCCAGGCCGAGCCGTCCCAGTGCTCGGTGAGCGTCTGGCTCAGGCCGCTGCTGCCGGTGTCATAGCCCACCGCCCAGGCGTCGCAGGGGGTGAGCACCGCCACACCATCGAGCACGTTGTTCATCGTGCTCGGGCTCGGGGGCTGCGCACCGGTCCAGGACCCGCAGGCAGCCGTCGACGCGACGGCCGGTCCGCTGGCGGTCACCGCGCCTGCCAGCAGCAACGCGATGGTGAGCGCCCTGGCCAGACGCCCGGCTGGCCCTCGCAGATGCGTCATCGTGTCCCCTTCCGGTTGAGCGCGCCGCGCCGGAACGAGGCGCTTCCGCACGGCGATTCCGCCCCCACCCGGTTGCGAACGGCGAAGGGTGAGGCAGCGCGGAACGAGCGGCAGCCCTGCTGTGTGCTGCCGGAGCCACCGGTGCGGTGCCCGCTGTGGCGCGGCATCCCGGATGTCGGATAGCTACCAGACTGCCTAAGTCGGGGCACCCGGCTCTATAACGGAAACCCTCAATCCTTGGGCGCGCGGTGGGGCCGCCGATGCCGGCCGGCGAGCCGGGCCCGGGCTCGCGGATGCGCGGTCAAGGGAACCGGTGCGGCGCTTCGATGCCGTTGCCAGCGGCGAGTATCTGCGGGCCGGCGGCGGCGACCGACGTGATGCCGGTCAGCGCCATCGAGACATCGAGTTCGTTGCGGATGATCTTGATGGCCTTGGCGACGCCCCGCTGGCCGCCGGCGCCCAGGCCATAGAGGTAAGCACGGCCGATCATGCAGGAGCGGGCACCGAGCGCGAGTGCGCGCAGCACGTCCTGGCCGGACCGGATACCGCTGTCGAACATGATCTCGATGTCGGAACCGACCTCGTCGGCGACCGCGGGCAGCGCCGAGATGGCGGACGGGGCGCCGTCGAGCTGACGTCCGCCATGGTTGGACACGACAATCGCGGACACGCCCATCCGGGCAGCGATCCTGGCGTCCTCGGGGTCGAGAATCCCCTTCAGGATGATCCTGCCCGGCCAGAGGTCGCGGATCCATTCGATGTCTGCCCAGTTCAGGGTGGGGTCGAACTGCGCGGCGGTCCACTGAGCCACGGATCGCAGGTTGCCAGCGTCGGGAATGTGGCCGGCCAGGTTGCCGAAGGTCTTGCGCCTGCCGCGCAGGATGCTCAGCGCCCATGCTGGCCTGGCGGTGATATTGGCGAGGTTCGCCAAGGTGATCCGCGGCGGCACTGACATGCCGTTCTTGATGTCGCAATGACGCTGCCCGAGCACGTTCAGATCCAGGGTGATCACCAGGGCGCTGCACCGAGCGGCGACCACGCGGCCCAGCAGGTCACGGACAAAACCGCGGTCCCGCATCAGGTAGAGCTGGAACCAGAACGGCTCGCGCACTGCGGCGGCTACGTCCTCGATCGAGCAGATCGACATGGTGCTCAGGCAGAACGGGATCCCGGCCGCCTGCGCCGCGCGGCAGGCAAGGATCTCGCCGTCACCGAACTGCATGCCGCACAGCCCGACCGGAGCCAGCACCAGAGGCAGCGACGCCGGCTCGCCGGCGATGGTCGTGGACAGCTCACGCGTCCCGACATC